>OJKM01000013.1_pt1 | contig 20645 bp, 20 predicted proteins | sample 1596631 | NCBI WGS metagenome assembly OJKM01 (sample SAMEA3904683, study PRJEB24821) | metagenome | biome: Builtin; feature: hospital; material: surface | place: USA | collected 2013-06-06 | reverse complement strand
TCTCAAGGAGCTTGTAAAATGACTTTCGGCTAGTCAATGTATGGCTGATAAGTTTGCCATATAGCCAAAAAATTGCAAAAATTGCACTTGCGAGAGATCTTGTTACTTTTCCAATAAACCTGTAAACAAGCAGTAATATTTGATAGAGAGATGAGGCTGGAGACATAAACACCGGAAGGCTCAAGGTTTGTGAAGTTTAATATACAACCTTATGATTAAGCTAGAGCTTAAATTGACGACATGGACTATATATAATCCGTAAATTGAAGTTAGAGGTACCTGCCCGTAGGAACCTTTATTGGCATTCCAGTGGTTACCTAGGCACTTATCAAGAGAAGTTGGGCGCTTCTTTTTAACCTGCAGCTATCGGGAATGGAGTAGTTGCTTATCATCAATTACAATCCTCTGCACCTAGTTACGACTGATAACCCTTTTCCGCGATTAACCCAGCCATGGGCGCCAGCGTTAGCACACCAGTTCCACCTCCAGAGACCAAGTCGGCGCCTGACGGCTGTCCAGTTGACCACAAGACTCGAGAGATCTGGCTGGCTCAGAACAAAAACCCCCCACCGCACAATACTCCTTCTGAAACCCCTAATGAACGTCCAGCTAAGCTTCAAAGGGCTCTTTCTACGGACCGCGAAGTCAGTAGTATCCCACGCGCATTACCATCTAGCAAACCAGCTTCTGAACGATCACCTCCTACATCTCCATACGCGCAACAACCAGCAGTAACGGTTGCATCACACGGAATACCCTCAAATGCGGAATCTGAAACGGGCACCGATGGCAAAACCGGGAACTGGATATATCCGTCTGAACGGCAATTCTTTGATGCGTTGATGCGCAAAAATAACACTCCGTCGTCTACCAAGAATGCCACCGAACTCGCTACGTCTGTGGCATCGATAATACCAATACATAATGCTGTGAATGAAAGAGCTTGGGCGGAGATATTAGATTGGGAGTCAAAAGGGCCTGTGTCAGATCCTGGAAGCACAAAATGCGGCGGGCCAAAATTATACTCATTTCGGGGATTAGGTGCCGAGACTCAATATCTGAGCCCTCGTGCAAGATGGAATGGACTATTGGGTTATCAACTTCCTTTTGACCGGCACGATTGGGTTGTTGAGCGATGCGACGGCACAAGGTTAGAATATGTTATTGACTTCTACCAAGGAAAGTCCGATCGGAAGGGAGATGGAGGGAAGCTGAACTTCTTTCTCGATGTTCGGCCGAAATTAAATTCATGGGAAGGTTTAAGAATGAGAGCTAGCCGGTTCGTGGGCCTATAACTGGCTGCAGGATTTGCGATAATGATACTAAGGCAATGGCGCCTGAGATTGTAATATATGTGTAAGATATGTATATGTACGGAAGGGGAAAAGCAAAATATCTTAGATGATTCAACTCCCGTCACATCACGGCCAAAGCAAGTGGGGTATTAATATAGCTGATGAGCTCTAGATCCATAGCAGATTAGGAATGGTGACATATGAAATGTAAAACAAGTGGTAAATATAACGCATGCGCCGTAAACTCCTCAGCAAGCAGTATGGGGAAATGGTACAAATCGGAGACTTGACTAGCCGGTCTACCTTAGTATCGGGTTACTCAACCCAGTACAACGGCCAACACAATGATAATTAGGATGATAGCCATGATAACTAGCAGGCAGCACATCTTGTTTCGAGCATTCTTCTGATGCCTGCTCGCAGTCCGAAGTTCCCGCTCTGCTCCTCGCGTGTCGTCTCTTGTGTTGTACACGTTCTCACTGATTATGTCGATTTGTCCACCTTGTTCCCGAACAATGTGGCCAACATCTCGGAATAGTTCGTTGAGTTCCCCGACACTCTGTTCAATGTTCCGGATTTCAGCCTCGCGTTCGATGATGAGTGCTTCTTGGAAATCAACATCATCTTGCGAGGCGAGACGAGGCTGTTCTTGGAGTTGCTGTAAACCCTGGTTCTCCTCGCCTTCAGGGACGGTGTGCGCAGTAGACTCCTCTATAGCTGTTCGTGCGGCTGCAGTGGATGCGCGTTGTTTCTCGAGGGCGCGGCGCTGGACAGCTTGAAATTCGTCAAGAGTAGATTTGAATTTGGATGAAAGGTTGTCTTGGGTCCACTTTTGAGCGGGCTAGGAAGGCTATCATATCAGTAAAACAGAGCACAACATCGTAACTATCAAGTGCATTGCCGATTGCGCTTACAGTAACATCCTTCCATGCTTGTATCTTCTTGATCCCTTCTGCAGCCTCCCGGAACCCCTCCCTAGTTTCCTCTAGTAGGTTGTGTACTCGCTCTCTCGCACGGTCTGTATCACGCTTCGTCCCGAGAAGCGATATTTGGTTGGATAGCCGGGTGGTATTAGAGGTTAAAGTGAAGATCTTATTAGAAAGAAAGTCCGTCAAGCGTTGAAATTCCGGGTCGTCGTGATACTCAGAGTCCGCTTGGCGCCTGCCTGACGGCTGCGCTTCCAAGGACGATAGTCTATCGAACGACATCCCAGCTATTATGCGAACCTGAAGCGAAGTGAGAAGGCAAATGGGTAGGAGGAAAAGAAGCCGAGATGTGTGTTATAGAGATGGATGGAAGAGCGAGATGCGGCTTGTTGCTTGTTGGTTGAATGTTCCTTGAGATGGAGCAGAGAGCGTCATCATAGAGGCATGAGACGTGTGTCATGTGACAACTGGTAATTGGCTAGATTTCCCGCCGCTTAACCTTCCATTCTTGTTCCAGCCTCTATTTACCAATCGCGAGTATAAGCGCTGTCTTTACCGCTAAGCGCCACAACAGGCTATCAAGGGAGACATCGGAGCGTAGCTGGAGCAATGTATAGAAGTACATGCTGGCTGCTTGGAGTATTACCAGTCTTTATTAATAAGTACGGCTACATATTTTGACAATAACCGCCGTAGACCCAAAACGACCACGGGTGCCATTTACTCTTAGCGCTATCGTAACCCCTACCGGTAGGATTGCTGGGGTAATAATGCTGTTAATCAAGCCAATAAGTTGAGTTGCTGCAGTATGTAGTAATAACATGATTAAGCTCGCCAACCACTTGTATCTCTTCGACCTTATTCCTCCTACAATGCTGAAAGACAAAAAGTAGCATTGACTTACATAATCAGGTACTTTCTGCGCCATATGAGGCTGGCGCCGAGCTAAGTGGCTTTCCTTGTTGACTTTCATTTCGCGAGGAAAAAAAAAAAAAAAAAAAAAACAGCGAGGTCGTGATGAAGAGCAAACCACAGAGCTGTTGAAACCGAAACCCATTACCAATTTGAATTTATTCCTGGACTAAACCGACGGGTACAGAGTACTGCCTACGCTAGTTGCTCTATGTGGATGTTTCAGCTGGCTATATACCATTAGCCATCCAACTCCTCTTGTCTTCCAACATCGAGCTATGCGATAACCACCAAACTATCTCCTGCGAGAAGCTCTCCAACCGCCATGGCAGCGCCCGTCAAGTCAAGGCCGTATAGACGGATATTAACGTCTACACTTCATAGAAGATTTGTACACGCTTCAGCTTTTGTGCTCCTTGCGTGTTATGTGATTTCATTTTTCATTGGGGTTAAGTCATCGTGTAAGTGCCAATTTGGACGCGCATTGCCAGAACTAGAACATCCACTAACTCCTTCACCTCAAGTATTTTGGTCATGGTTTCCTCTCGGGCCCTGTGGAGTTCGAGCTCTTCTTCTTTTCGTTTCGGGGCTATGTGTGTTTATACTACGGGTCGGGCAGATGCACGTCGGTGTGCGTATCGCAACCTCTCATTTTCACAATCTCAGACTTGCTATCCTCTCTTTTAACTCCATACAAACCGTCGTCTGGTACCTGTTCTCAGCATGGTGGTTTAGTGAAGTTTATAAATGGTCTTCCTCGGCTGATGCTCAATTGAACTGGGTGAATCCCGGAAAGTAGGTGATGCAAACGGATGCATTAGCGTTGATTAAGGACTGAATCTAACACTTTGGGAAACCAGGTCATATGAACGATCACACCTGAACGAACGACCGATATATCTTCATTGTTTTTTCATTATGCTGGCTCTGGTCCAGTCATCAATGCATCTCTACTTTGACATGGATGAGGTCCCTGTTCCTGTTGCGAAGCGAAGTCCCTTAACGACAAGCCGGAGAACGCATCGACTGGCCCCTCTCTCTGTGCAGTTTAGCAACATTGCGCCAAATATTCTATTTGAATCGGCCATCATTGGCTCTACGACTGCAGTTATAGGTCCAATACTCTACATGCTCTTCTTCCGTCGGACCGCCTGGAGCTGGACGCTTTACTTTGCAAAGCTGTTTTGGAACTTTCCTCGATCAGCAGCTGATCCACCCGGTCTACTTCCACCGTCCAATATAATGTTCCACCTGCGGTCTGCAACATCAGGGTCTCTGCTTGTGATGCTATGGCAGATATCAAATTTCTTGTTCTCTGCATTCCTGGGTCAGGCGCCGTTGAAGAAGGGCAATCCACTCACACATGGTGTAGCAGACCCTAATGGAAGTCTCCTTAATGGACTTAAGTCAAAAAAGGAGACAGTGCTAGCCTTTGCCTTTTGGGAGCTTTGCCTTATCAGCCAAGAATTTCCAGACAGACGGAAGGAAATATTCAAAGATATTGATAGAAGCGGAGGCTCAGCGTGGAGTCAGATATTAAAGGCATCAGAGGACATTCTCAACGGAATTACATCTAGAATACAAGAATATCAAAACCCTCAGCCACAAGCTACAGGCGCTACCGATGGCCCAAAGGAGTCTGGGCCAAAAACACAGGAGATGGTACAAACTCTGCCTCGAATCACACAGCCATCCAAGAACGAGAATATTTTACTTGCATCACCCAAACCTAACACACGGTCGGAAAAATTTGAGGCTGCGTTTGGCCCCGTAGCTAAGTCTTACGGACAATCACAGGATTGGACGCCTGCAGCAAAGGCCAGAGCTCGTGCAGCTATCACTCACGCCTCCAATGCCCTGTTAAGTCCCGAGCAAAAGCGCACTATATCCAACTCGGCACAGGAATTAAAGCTCCTGACGAGTCCTCCGAGTGCAAGCGGTCCACCTAACCCCATAATACAACAGTTCATGAAGTCCCCAGTTGGATTACCTTTCAGGCAGTCATTCGCGAACCGCCTACGAGGGATTGCACTAGGCTCCCCGCATTCCAAACTTGCACCCATTATTGATGCCACGGAGTCTCTCAAATGCCTGCTTATAGCCAGTTTAGAGGAAGATCAGTTCGGCAAAGTCCAGACTGATGTTCCTTCTGTGGTTAAGCTGTTTACAAAAACGATCATGGCTCTAGAGTCACTGGTTGGTAAGGACGGGCTGAAGCCGCACTGGAGCGAAGTTGACTCAGAGAACTTGGATGGAGTGCAACATTCGCGATCAGTAGAGCAGGTTGAAATTGTGATTAATGCTCTTAAAAATGGGTTATCCGAACTATTGGCGGCGTTCAGCTTATATTTGAATGAGGTTGGTGTTGTAGGACAGGATTTGCAACTAGCAAGAGATGCGGCGAAGATAACTGATGTATAAATGAGAGCAATGCTAGATGTTATAATACTCTTTATTTAAATCATCGACAGGTTTGTGTTCTTTCATAAGAACCCTATTTACTGGTGTCATTTGTAGGCCGTCAGTGGAAGTTGCAATGCATAGTATTTTGTCAAGTAATACTTACTTCATTATATATTATACTAGTTTTGAAGGAATGTCATTTATTTACTAGCCATTTCTAACCGGAAACAATCAAAAGCAGTTCTCTCTGAGTGGTGTAACAAGGGGACAGCGGCCTATAATTAGGTTTATTTAGGCCGGTAGATGTGATTATATACATGACTGAACATTTGAAGTCATAATCGAATGAAACAAAGCTCATAATGCTGCATTCCCAGCAACACGCAATAGCCATCTTACATCATTTGCCCAGCCGCCTTCTTCGTCCGCGGGGATAATCTTCATGGTGGTTGAAAATTTCTCGGTGTCAGAACCGGGGTCATCATTTCTTTCCGTTCCTGAGTTAGATGCAGTTTCTAGCTGGTCTGTAGGGTTTAGCTCAGTTATTTCTTGTGTGTTGCTGTCAACATTGAGGTTTACTCTCTGTCCTCGCCGGTAGGAACCATGAATGACAGGTGGCTGGACTGATTCGTCTTCGGAGCCAAACACGGTCCATTCAACTAACCTATCTATCCATGAACCTAGGCCGAAGCCACGCTCCCGAGTGAGACGGTGCACCTCAATTTCGCTAATCTCTTCGTCTTCAGAATCATCCTCGCTTAAATCGGACTCATAGTATTCCTGAGATGCAAATGGAAGCGTGCTGTTTTGCCCAGTTTCATTATTATCGATATTGCCGTTTTCTGGTAAATGGGTCTGCAAAGCAGCTAATTCTTCCCGGATTGACTCATCTAGAAAATCAGGAACCAGCCCAGGAATGTCCCTTGATCGAGGGGTGACGATACCGGACTGATGAGAATGGCCTGTAGGGAAAGATGGTGTCATAGCAAGGTCAACTCGACTGGAGCGTTTGCTTGCTGCATGAGAATGTGACCCCCTGCTTGACTGGGCCAGAGGGGTCGACATTCCCGACCGGCGACCTTGAAAGTCCGATCTCCCACGACTATGGGTTTTCCGTCCATCTTCGTCATGTGAAACGAGACTTGTTGAACTTTCTCGTTTGACTAACCATGACTGGCCCTTTTCTTCACGAGTTGATGACGCCAGCGCCAATCCAGTCCGTAGTATCCATTCTCCATCTTGGATCCGGGGTGTAGATGTTCCGCTAGATCCCATCATTCCGCTTCGCGGATTGTAGCTCTTAGATCGTTTGTGATGGCGAAGTTGTTGATGATGTAGTGGCCCTGCAACATCGAGTGCATATAAACGTGATTCACTCAAAAGCATTCCTTGAGAGTCTTTCTTCTTTCTCGCAAGGTCCGTCTGGGAGACATTTCGCGATTGAGATAGAAGTGACGGTGTTGCAGGTACAGATACGCTGGAGAGATATGAGCTGGTCATAGTATGGGGCTGATATGTACTCTGCTCGGTGTCTATTCCCGCCCTATCTCGGTTGACAAAGGAAACGGGGTTTTCATCCTCGGCATCGAGAGGGAACCGGGAAGTTAATGGTGCCATGGAAATGTGTTGTAACGATGTGTGGGAGCGGCGGGAGCGAAATCCACACGATTCGGAGTCAGGTAATGACTATTTAGAGATGTTGGGTGTTAGATACTCTTATACCCTACAGCAAATGGGTATTACGAACCTCCATCGTGGTAGTTATAAAAGGGCCGTCTGTATGTAGAGCTCGGCCCAGGGGAATGGAAATACTCAACAACTGCTAGTAGGAACAAGTCTTGCCAAATTGTCAATAACCAAAGAGTCTTCCAAGTAGTTGAGTCCTTATCTAGTCACAGGATAAGTTGAACTTTTGATACAGGTTTTGGGCGTGGGGAGAAAGCACTAGGCGCTAATCCTAAAACGGATAAGCCCCCATACAGTGCACAGACCATTAAGCTTTATCGATAAGCACCCGACAGGAAGAGCACGTGAAGGTACCTCGCCCGACTATGTATAAGTTGCGGGTGAAAGAAAGAAGATGACATTGCAACATGAAGGAGGGCTTGATGAATAAAAGATATAACTAAAGAGAAAGCAAACGCTCTGACCCCGAATAATCACATTTTGAATATGCTCTGCCCTTTGAAGTGGCACTTTAGCACAGCAAGATCCAAAAGGTGAAGGTTCTAGTACAAAAGGGGTCGAGTAACACTCAGACAATTCGGCCCTTCTGCACTACGAAGGATTGAATAGCCGATATCGCAGCCCAGAGTCGGTTTTCAGCTTCTGGGAACACCAGAGATCGCTTTCCATAGAAAACCTCATCACTGACTTCCTCGGGGTGCCGAGGCAGACAGTGCATGAAACGCCAGCCCTCGTTAGCTCCTCCACGCCTTGCGAGCTCGCTGGTAACCTGGAAATTTTCAAACGCCTTCAAGCGCTGTAGTTTCTCTTCTTCTTGTCCCATTGATACCCACGTATCGGTTACAATCACATCTGCCTTCTTGACCGCTTCTTCGGGCGAATAGGTCTGCGTAAGGGAACCGGGAGTTCGGACACCTTCCCCTGCATGTTTGACTAGGTCAACAATATGAGTGGGCATCTCATAGCCTTTGGGAGTGGCAACAGCGACATCCACACCCATTTTAGTTGCTCCAATTGCGAGGTCAAACAGCACGTTGTTTGCGTCTCCAACCCATGCGATCTTCAACCCTTCCAGCCCCAGAGACGACGACGTACTCTGACCTGGAGTCAACTGGGGTGCAAAGGTTTCTTTGATTGTGATGAAGTCGGCTATGGTTTGCAGTGGATGGAAGGTGTCGCACAAAGCATTTATCACCGGAACGGCTGAGTGCTTGGCGAGATTGGCCACGTCGGAGTGTGGACCAACACGGGCAACAATACATGATACCATGGAGGAGAGAACTACTGAAGTATCGTAAAGAGACTCATTAACCCCTAATTGGATATCATCTTTTCCGAGAAACATCGGATGACCACCCATCCGTGTCACCGCCGCTTCGGTGGAAACTCTAGTTCGCGTGCTCCGCTTGTGGAAGACCATGGCAACTGTTTGGCCTGATAATACACCTCTGAGAGACTGCGGAATTGACCCGGATTTGATTGCCTGCTTATGGGACAGGCCATTTCGAACTAGAGCTGTGAACTCAGCTGGGGTAAGGTCTGCTATCGAGAGGAGGTGTCTGGGTGGTAGGGCCGAGGGAGCAGCGTATGTTCGAGACTGAAGCTTTGCAACGTTCCCAATGCCTCTTCTTCGAAGAATGGAATGCATCTTTATTTGATCTGTATATCTCCGAGTTCAATCTGACGGCCTTGATTGCTAACGTTGAAGTTATGGCTGTGACTGCAAGGGTACTTGAAGTCAATAAATTAGAGCAATATAGAGAGAAACGCCCGGTCAATCAGACTAAAGAAAGGACAGTCAAAAAGGTAAGCAAAATGTTTTGCCTTGCTCAGCTGTCCTCTCTCAATGTTTGTGCTACTCCAAAAGAGTCATCAAGCTTGAGAGAAAGAAACGCTTCAATATTGGGTTTCATTACATAATCGGAATAATACTGTGGAGCCCCGGTCACGCGCGCGCTAACGCAAGCGGGAAAACCGCAGGCGGCGCTTCTCGGCCCATTGGTCCTCATCGCTTGTCGTCATCGAACAGTTGAGAGAGACGACATGCAACCCTGGAGCGTTGAAAGCTATGGAGTGTTTGCTTCGATAAAACATACCTGAGACCGCTCTTAAGTCAGATAACAATGACCAACACTACGGTCAGCCCTCCACCAGGGGAATGGCAATCTCCACAGCTATCTAGCCGCCGGGAGGCTGTGGTAGACCACGATCACGACCCAGCTCTGTCGGAAACCACACCACTACTTGCACACAGACACGAAGGCCTACAGGAGGACGAAGATGATTTTATAGACTCGATATCTCGGCAGAAGAACCGTGGGCTGCGATGGCCTACGGTGATCGCACTCGTCGTTCTCTGTCTCTCAGTCATTGCCATTCTAATTCTGAGATTTGCCGCGCCATCAATGATGAAACAATATGCCCAAGAAGCCACAGTTTTCAAGCCAACCGGACTGTCCATCACAACTTTTACTCCCTCTGGTATAAAAACGAGGGTGCGTGGTACCGTTGTTTTGGACGCATCTCGTGTGAAAAACCCAACTGTCCGAGACCTTGGCAGATTTGGAACATGGATAGGGCACGAGGTCGAATCTGAAAAATCAGAGGTGGACATATATCTTCCAGAGTATGAAGATGCTCTGCTAGCCACTGTTTCTCTCCCTCCGATCAAAATTAATATTCGGAATGGATATCTTAATGAGATCGACTTTATCGCAGAGATTGCAACGGGTAATCCCGATGGAATCAAAGGGGCCGTCAGTGACTTGATTGAGGGCAATATTGCCCAATTGAGCCTTAAAGGAATGGCGAGGGTCCCGTTGAAATCTGGTCTTTTGTATCTGGGGTCACAATATATAACAGAGACTGTGGTGCTGCGAGGTCTGGTGGCCCTTCCCCCCTACCGCTTTTTGATATTCCCTCGTTCTCATTTTCATGCTTCCTTCAAGGACTCAAGGACATAAAAACCTGCCTGACCAAGTACTAATACTGCCTTTCAGATTTCTCTGTTCTCCCCGATTTCAATATCACAAACCTAGACATCCATGAGAGTTCGGGCCCTGGAAAATCGAAAGCCGTAGTTGCTGATGTGGCTGTTGCAATATCTAATCGGTATCCTATCCATTTGCAATTACCACCAGTCGAGTTCGACATATTCGTCCCTAGCTGCACCCCCGATGAAGCCTACATTATGGTGGCAAATGCCACAACCGATTCAGTGAATATTGAGCCAAGAAAACCTATAACCATATCTATACATGGCTTCGCCCCTAAGGTTCCGCGAAAGCTTATTAGCAGCTGCCCTGGGACTACAGCATCACCGCTTGATTTATTGATAAGTAAATATATTCGTGGGCTCGTTACCACAATCTACGTTCGAGGAGGATCGATGGTCTCCCCAACTGTCCCTCAGTGGTTACAGGAGCTGCTGAATAGTGTTACTGTTCCATTTCCGTTTACCAGCCCAGGATTTTCACGATTAATCAAACGCTTCTCGATGAAGAACGTTCATTTTTATCTCCCTGATCCAATTTCAAGGCCGAATACCCCAGAGTCTATGCCCAAGGTTTCAGCTTTGGTGCAGGCTGTCGTTGGTTTACCAAGCCATCTTAATGTTCCTGTGAATATTTCACGAGTTCGTACTAATGCTGATGTGTTCTATCATGATCACAAACTTGGCATTATCAACATCAAGCAGTGGCAGAATGCAAGAGTTCAGCGAGCTGTGGATGACGCGGATGGAAACCCAATAATGGTAGTAGAATTCGACATTCAAAAGGCACCCCTGCAGGTTACAGATGAGGATCTCTTATCCGAAGTCTTACAAAAAATGCTCTTCGAACGCCAAGGTATCCCCCTTCGAGTTGATGCCCATGTCGACGCAGAGCTGCAGTCAGCCCTTGGCGAGTTTATCGTCCGAGACATTCCTTCTGGTGGGAATATTATTGTTCAACGTGAGTCTAATTTACCACAATAAGAGGCACAGGAAAGATTTCTAGTACTAACAGCTCTAAAGCACCATACGGCTCCGGCTTTACTCTCAATGATATAAATCCTCATATGCAGTCTATCAAAATTATTGAAACCACGAAGAACAGTGTACTCTCTCGGATTACTGTGAATTTCACCAATCCAACCAATTATACTGCCCATATGCCCTACTTTGACATTAAGTTGGTTCACAATTCAAGTGATGTTGCGCATATCATCGGGCACAACCTACATATACACCCAGGGCAGAATACAAAAGTCGAGATTGATGCGCTGTGGAACCCCTTGGAATCCGGTGGTGAGGAGGGTGCCACAGCAGGACGGGACCTCGTGTCAAAATGTGTCTCGGGTAACGTCCATCGGATTTGAACCACTTTCTAAATAAAGAAGCTAACCTCTTTCTAGGGAAAAACACAACCGTTGCCCTCAAGACCTATACAAACACTATCCCATCACTTCCTCGACTTGGCGCAGCGTTGTCCAGGTTTGAGATCGAAGCTCCTCTCCCTAGGCTACGCCTTCCTGGTCAGGGTGATGGAAATAGCGGACCACTGATCAAAGATGCAACGGTATTATTTTCCCTTCTCCAGAGTTTTAACTCCTGATTCCATACTCTCCGCTGCGGGACTGTTTCCGTCACCGAGCCGGAGTTCGGGTTGTGCTGGTTTAGCATCATTCTTTCCCCCTCTATGCCGAACCGTATACCTTCCTGAATGCCATTTTTCCTTTTCCTTATTCTTGGATGGAAATTTCTCAGAAAGCAAATGTTTACTTGGCTCTCCTTCCGAGTAGTTACATCTTTTGACATCTACTGCCGACTTTACGATTATGTCGCCGCTGTCATCGAAGACTCTTTATGTCACACACATCAACGCTACATCGCTTTTTAACCACACCTCTCCTGTCGGTACAATTCAATATGATACACCTTTCGCAGTACCGCCAGGGTCATCTCTTTCGCCGAGACTTCCTGTCCACCCTGACCTGACCGGAGCAGGGTACCAAGCATTAAGGGATGCCCTGGGTGGATCCCTACAACTTGATTTATTGGCTGATATCGGAGTAAGACTGGGAGAGTTTAGGCAAACTGTCGATTACACGGGTCGGGGAATAGGTATAAATGTGGGTTGGTAACATGCTGTGGCCCTTTGTTTCTTCCTTTAATGCTTCCTTGCATGCTCTAGCAAGGAAATTTTTAAGGAGTTTTGTTGGCTTGGAACACGTTTTTGCTTAGGGTATTCTTTCTCCTTTTGATCTATTTATGTCTGATGAGGTTATTTTGGACTTTTGGTACATTATTTTACGTGCAGAGTGAGCTTAGTTGCTAGTCCTGACAGGATGCGAATAGAATTTTGGCTAGGGTCTCTGCGACTCATGAACGCATACGGCAAGAATATGCCACTCCTATCTTACTGTTGACTCGAGATTCCCTCCATGCATTTCCGCTTAGCTCTCTCATAGTCGGCATCATTCGGATAAGCTGATGGTCTGGCAAGGACGCCCTTCGGCCCGGGGATATTCGCCAAGCATCATCCTTGGCATCAGTCTCAGAAAACAGTACGAACTTGGGAGGATCCCTGGACTCTTGGATGCAACGCATCGAACTTTAACCGTTGCTTTCCACCGACTGCGTTTTATCAGATGACAAACGCAGGGTTCGATTTGTTCAAGCCACTGAGAGAGAAGTGCTGTCAAGTCCAAGAAATACAAGCAAGATGCACGATGCATGCTGCAGAAAACAAGCATGGCCTGGCATGCACTGCTATATTTACGACACAGCATCCAGGCCACGACATTATCGAAGTACGAAGTTCATACGGCCGTTTAAATTAGTCTCTGGGTTGGTTGGTGGTTGTTTGAGTGTGATGTTGGCATGTCTCCATCCACCTCCTTTCCACCCTCCGCATTCCATCCTCGAAGGAAAACATGGCTTCGAGATCTGGAGCAAAGGTTTATCGAGTCCACCACATACTATGGTTTAACCAGGTTGTTTTTTGGAAGGGCCCTTGACACTGCAATGTCCATCCAAACGGTCTTCAGTTCTCCATCCGGTATCCTGCATGTTCAGGGTACAAAAAATAGAACCCTGGATTGCTGAGCATGGTTCGATTTTCGAGCATTGACCGAAATGCAACCGAGCTTTGTGGGGGTTTGTTCATTGTGAATGAGTTACCTCTTCACTCCAGCATAGCTGAAAGCGAGAATGAGGACAACATCTGAGCATGCCCTCCCTTCGTATCCGCAAAAGTGTGGGAATATCAAGAAGCTTGACAACGAGGGACGAGGGAAATGAATGGCAATTTTGGATTAAGTACACCATAATTAACTACCATGATCAGGACCCCGCCAAGAGGAATCTTCATCGATAAATAACGATAATCAGTCGTCGATGAAATCCTTTCTCGTGAGCAAAAGGAACAATGCCATCGTATATCGCATTCTCAACATCACCCCAACAACTGGCTATCTACGGAATGACATCCTGCATGTCCACCCCGGTGGATGGGATGATATTGCTTTTCACATCTACATATTTCCCTTCAAGATGCTTGAAGACTTGCCACTACCAACTCACGCTGGGTGGATCGACACAGCGCAGGAGGTTTTGCTTCCGTTCCCTTCAACTCCGTTGAACATGTGCTCCATGCATGGAAAACATATCCCGGATGGAAGAGTCATGGTAATCCTTGATGATACACAGAAACAAGGGTAACATCATAGGAATCTTCCTTTTTCTTAAAATTTTCGGAAACGAGATAACTCATGCTCGTTACCTACTCGCGCTGAGTGTTTCTAACAAGAAAATTATTCTCAGTTGCCCGATAACTGCGTTTTGGAATACACATACGAGGTAGCGGTAATTCTCGACAGAAGGCAGTACATTCACCACATTTTGTTACGGCCTTGATTCTATCATGTCGTGGCGAAAAACCTTCCAATTGGAGAAATAGTGGGATGATACCCCTGGAACGTTCATGCATTGCCCTGCTTGAAAGCGTGGGAAATTCTAATTTTGGACCAGAATGCCCTAAAATAGAAACTTGTGTTATTTACGGCTACCTTCCATTGGTCGTGTGTTTCGAGATCATAGCCACCAGCTAACTTCCTATCCATCTCGTTCAAGAAATTCTGGGCAGCTTCTTGATCGACGTTATCCCAGCAGGCCTTCAACATTCTTGATATGAACAGGCATAACATGGATTGGGATGCTTCGGAGGCTAGATCACAACGAATGCATTGAGATGCCCGTTCATGGAGTACGGCCCGTAGGAATGCGCTAGGAAATTGATTTGTTGAGCAATAGGGTATCCGCTTTCCCATCAATGGAAATGCAACCTCCGTCTCACTCGCTTTTGCTCCCTACCCTGCAGTTCGAGTATGCAAGCTCAAGTCCGTCGTTTAGGCACCGTCTTACATTCCCCATCAGGAGCTCAGTCATCCTGCTTGTATGCCCTACAACCCGCCAGAGGTGAGGCCGATTGTGGCCTTCGGGGATGGATATGATATACCTGTAATCCACTTTGGAACCATGGGAGATTGACAAAACATAAATATCATGAAGGCCCACCACCATTTCTCAATTAAAAGAGATCAAAATCACTAAATTCATATCGGATTACCCTTTGGCCCACTCTCGCGATGAGGCTAAATTATCTTCTTCATATTGGCTTCTTTGCCACATGTACCCTTTCCCTATCCGTTCCTCGTTGGAAAGACACCCTCCCCGGCCCCTCATTTAGTCCCCCGCCAAATGTTGATAGTAACAGCCGCGTTATTGAGTGCAAATACCCTTCAATGAAGGGCTGGGCAGCTGATAATGGCAGCAAAACTGGATGGTTAAAATGGGTTGGTAATGGACCAGCACCTGCTCCAGGAGCATTCAATATTACGACCGATTATGAAAATATATTCCCAGAGGGTGTGACAAGGAAGGTAAAATTCACAATCTATCTCCTTTTACTACCCGTGTATCTTCAACTATGCAATCTAATCTCCTGGCCTGGTAGTATAACTTGGTAGTGGATGAAGGTACTGTCAATCTTGACGGAGTGACTGCAAACCATGCGATGCTCTTTAATGGCCAGTACCCAGGCCCTTGGATTCGTCAGTATTCCTCTCAATTATTTTAGTCCGGAGCATTTATTAACATTGACTAGAAGCGTGTTGGGGCGACATCGTTGGTTAGTAACCTCAAGAATGATTCTGATCTCCTACAGCCTTACTAACTCAGATCAGAAATAACTGTTACCAATAAACTGAAATACAATGGAACTGCCCTCCACTGTCATGGCCTCCGAATGTTCGATAACCTTCTAATGGATGGTGTACCAGGCGTTACACAATGCCCTATTGCACCAGAGGACACTTTCACATACAGTTTTAGAGCTACACAGTACGGTTCAACGTGGTATCATAGCCACTATTCTCTACAGTACTCAGATGGCTTAGTTGGCCCTTTGACTATCCATGGTCCTTCAAGTGCAGAATATGATGCGTCCATTGACCCTCTCCTTTTGGGTGATCATCTTCATAGGAGTGCTTTCCAAGACTACTATAAAGTACAGACCAGGATACCCCCAGAAATGGACAGTCAACTTTTAAATGGAATTGGTATGGGATAATTCTAACTTCAACCTGAAGGTTTGATGCTGATAATAATCATAGGAAACTATAACAATGATACAACCCGGAAACCCTATAGCACACTTGTGAAAGCAGTGAGTAACTGTCTTGTTCGAAAACATTTCACCCTCAAAATCTAACAATGATTCTATAAAGGGCAAAAAGTATCTGATGAGGTTGATTAATACATCCACCGATACCACTTTCGTCTTCTCGATTGATAAGCACAATTTTACTGTCATAGGCGCCGATCTTGTTCCGTTGGAGCCGTATGATACTTCTCACATCCTCATTGGTATTGGTAAGTGACACTGCACTTTGCCTCAGAAGGAGTGAAAGGATAGGGAAGAAAAGGCATCTAACACGCTTAGGCCAACGTTATCATGTCATTCTAAACACCTTACCAGACGTGAAAGACGGGGATTCTTTCTGGATTCGCATGGTACCTGCGGGCGATGGATGCAGCAGATTCCGGAAAGATCATGTGCCTGACGAAAGGATGGGGGCGTTGTACTACGGGAAGAAGACCAATGTGCTGCCCAAATCTGAAGGTGGTGGATACGATATCAGTTGCCGTGATGAACCATATGAGCGACTGAAACCAATCCAGAAATGGACTGTACCAGATCCATTACTCGCACCAGACTTGATGACAAAGACGCAGAAAATCGGCATTGATATTTGGAACCCCCCCGGCCGTCCTGCTGATGCACCAAAGATTGCGAATTGGGGGGTTGGGCCCCAGCCGATGTGGCTTAACTACTCTAAACCCATCGTGAAGAACATGGACATCGAAGATTGGCCTGAAACTTGGACTGTTTACCCAGCAAACGACTATACACATGAGCAGTGGGTATACCTTGTCGTTACGGGGCAAGAAAAACAAGCAGAGCTTGCGAGAACACAGGCTCCAAATGCTCATCCAGTATGTCAATAATGGAAATCGTTTCATCACATAGGGTTATCAAACGCTAACATTATTAAAATAGCTACATTTCCATGGCCATGATTTCGCCCTTCTGCAGCAGTCTTATGAACCATTCAACAGCAAGAATCTGAATCTCAAGCTTGATAACCCACCTCGCCGCGATGTTGTTCTACTTCCCAGCAACGGCTTTGTTGTCATTGCCTTCAAAGCTGACAACCCTGGTTCCTGGCTTATGCACTGCCACATCGCATGGCATGCTTCTGCTGGCCTTGCTCTTCAAATCTTGGAAGATAAGAACGACGTTGTAAAGTATCTCAAATCCCACCCTGAAGATGTCAAGGAAATGCGCCGAGTGTGCGACAACTGGGATAAATGGTACGGCAACGCTGATAACCATTATCCCGCCGAATTCTTCCAGGAAGACTCTGGTATATAATGGCTCATTCCCCTTCTTTCTCTTTCCTCTATATTTTCTCTTCATTTGATAATATTGTGATTTTCTATATATCCCCTTGGTGTTATGTTAATTCTGTAGGCTACCTAGATGACTAGAACACAATCTATCTATTTTTATATTCGATCAATCATCTTATCGGTTTATCTATCTTGTGCTCTTTAAGAGGGAGTTTACGAATAAATGACTATATGCATTCAGAGCGCATAAAGGACAAAATAGTTCTGAAGGAAGCAAGCTATTCACTTGTAAAATACATGAAACATGCTGTAAACTCGTGATGGGCATAAAAAACCGAAATATTCTGGGCGTGTTGTTATCGAATCATTGAATACATCATTGAAGTGAAATAGGAGAAAGGAAATTACAAACCCAATTTCACCAGTTCAGTTATACACATATGTAGCGGGTAGTGGGCCAGTATATTCAAATCCAGCCACATCTGCCCTATAGCAAGATTTTGAAGGATCTTCAACACCGGGGACCGTTATATTGCTGAAAGGGGCAAATAGCTGGTAGTAGTCCTTGCGTAGCCGGGTGTTCGGGCATGCCCACCACCATGTTCCCGGTTGATTTGGCACGAAGACCCAGTCGTATGCGTAGTTCAGGTTAGCCATGTATGAGCCTGGCGGCATTGCAGGGTCAGATGGTGATGTATATCGCAGGGCACCGTCAGCGTCGAGATATATACGCTGGCCGCCATCAACTCCAACGCTCTATCCCAGCAATTAGAATCGGGAGATTGAAAAGATGGCCGTTCATTGGGGTCGGTATAGGGGAAGGGGGGTTTAATTATATGGGTATTTACCAAAGAATCCATCTTGCCTCCATTTAGAACTGTCTCTTTTATTTCAGAACAATTCTTATCAGGGCAGGAGGTTGACGGCTCGCCCCCTACCCAGAAGCGCGATTGGGACGCCTGGAGGTATTCTTCTCGAGAGGGATTCTTCTTCATAACTCTCATGGTGACAGCTTTAAAAGGCGCTTCCCAACCTGGGTCCCGCTTTTGTGTAGATTCATTAACTGGTACGGCCGCACTTAAGGCCAGGAAGCAAGGTAGAAGAAGTAATATTGTCTTCATAGTTAATATGCCCGAGGCCGGAGGTCAAGATTCTAACTACTTACTTGGGTATAAGATTGATTTTTCGAGGGCTTGATGCTCCATGGAGGCAGTTGTGGTGATATATATCCTCATCATCCATGCCATGTTGCAATACTGGATGGACCATGGGCTCTGAATTACTAAAAAATGGAATCAGGGAATGTCCTAGACCGAAGTCGTCATTTCATCTCGTGAGGAGTAGCTGGGACATGGTTGTTGGTTTGCCCCTGTCACTACCGAATGAACATGCGATACAACGGGCATGGGCAGTGACGATGAAGGCAGGGAATGAGGGAAACGGATCGAAGAAAACAGTGCCGACCACAGCACCTAGATTTCTTTGTTTTCCGCAAAGATATTGAACAGGAGGGCCATTTCTAGGCTATTGAACGAAGAATGCATCTTCTACGGAGTACATGATCTGAGATATCTGTCCTGCTTTGTTCCATAAAAAGGAAAAGAGGTCGACAAAGCCGCAGGGTCAAGCGACTCGAAAACATTCTTAGCCGGCCCCATCCCCCGCAGAAAGCAAGGCTCAGCAGAGTGCACCGAAAGGACGGAGCACGTAGCTCTTGTGTATATCCTGTTTAGCCCTGCAGCTGTTCCCAAGTCAGTGTTCTCCCTGCCTTGTACTCCGGTGGAACAGGCAGAGAGCCGCTATTAGTTAATTAACTAGCCAGAAGTTAAGGGGGCGAATCTTTTTCTGGCTCCTGTACAGCACTTTAAACAATATCTTAGAATCCGGGTCGAAAGCTGCTTCCCCTTCAGCTACTATCCTGGTGGAAAGAGTTCGTCGATGACGGCAAAGAGCAACCAACCAACTAGTTAACCAGCGAGTCGGCCGAATGTAGTTGACATCATAACCAGCCATGGGTGGTTCTCGTATGCCATGACCGGCATCCCTGGCAACCGGGGAAACTGATACCCAAAGCACAAGAACGAGTCAGCAAGGCCATGAGCCTGGCAGTGAACATTCGCCTTTCCTTTGGCGATTGTGATAACTAGGGATTACTCCTTAGAAGTTTGTCTTCCCCTCACGCGGAGCTCGATGTTTCGGTGATGGGTGCATGATTCCAGCCCGAAATCCATCGATACCTCCAGGAGAAGACCTTGCCCTGACATGACGTGCTTGGGTAGCAAGCTGGCATCAAGTATGCATATGCTGTGACAATCCCTCCCCTGGATGTGTTCCTCAGTCCAAGCGCACACTTCTAGAGACAGGGCCGAGCTCATTTCTTCCCCAGTTATTATTAATCGAGCCCGACGCGGGCTTATCCCAAGCTGTCCAGCATAGCCATATTTCGAATAAACTGACTGTTCGCTCCAAGAGTTGCAGCTAGGGGTGCTGCTCTGTGGAGCGGCCTGGATTTCCCTTGCTTGTTTATGCGAAATCCCGTCCTTTAACCATTTCTCTTCCACATATGAGCTCACGACCACCTCATATACCATTTTCAAATGGCTTGAACATAGTAGCGACCAGTATAATTAAAGGCAAGCGGAAGTGTACTGCTTAGCATCGGGCATACAGCTGGAAATGGTGGATCTAGTAGTGCTACTCTGTTCATGCACCATCCGCTCTCCCGTCCTGAGAAGAAGCTTTTACACAGCGAGACCGTCCGCATATTGGAAATGATCCTTTTCCATAAAACACAAATTTAAGAGGTGTACTGGTTTGCAGAAATGATGTTGCGAGAAGGGTTGTGGCCGAACAGGGTATGCTGGCGATCAGCGGGTGAAAGTTCCTCTCTCTCTGTCACACAAGTACATAGTACCCTTCCGTGAGTTATTTTATTCAATCCAGTTGCCAGTTTCTCACAAGATAATGCTCGGGTCACCAACAGGAGTAATGGCTAGCTAACACACAAGGGGTGTATGTAAAAGCATGTCAGCCTCCAGAGGTAGGTGCATACGAACTGACTGTGAGGATGCAAAGAACATCTCTGTTGCCTCTAAGGAGAAAGGCAATATGCTTCGGACCAGCCTGACCAGGGATATAGAATATTGCCAGCGTTGTCCTCAGTCGTTACCGGAGGGGTATTGAACATGACTGAAGGAAAGGCGCATATGCATGAAGAGGGGTCGAAGCAACAGCCAGTGAAAAGCTGCATGAATGAACGCACACGACGAGGAGATTCCCAAGTCAGCAAAGAAAAAGGACGTTATCAGCTGCTGGCAACAACCCCGGGCCCTCCTCAGGCATCAATCCAGACATCCAGCGCAATACAGCCTGATACTTCCGCCGTCCTTTGTCCAAGCTGGAGCCGGGAGTATGGAAGCTGTCTCTTATACACATCTGACGCTGCCGACGACTCCTTACGTGTAGATC
>OJKM01000012.1_pt1 | contig 20838 bp, 19 predicted proteins | sample 1596631 | NCBI WGS metagenome assembly OJKM01 (sample SAMEA3904683, study PRJEB24821) | metagenome | biome: Builtin; feature: hospital; material: surface | place: USA | collected 2013-06-06 | reverse complement strand
GCGAAAAAAAGACCGAAAGAAAAGAAACAACCAAGCAAGAAGAGACAATTTCGCCTTTCTTACAGTCATTATTACATGCTTGCGGACCTGATTATATATCTGGGTCCTTGCAAAGAATCTACTTCCCTTGGATACGTTTACTGGAACCCCATTGACAGCTACACATCGGCACAACAATGTCGAAACCCCACCTCCCTAACGACGAGGTATGGATACAGGACGAAATATACCCCACGATACACAGGGTGCTTTAGATGGCCCAGATAGCTAATGGCGTATCGGCTATAGTTCTTCTCCTTTCTCGAGTCCCTCCTCGCCAAGCAGTCGGCCTCGTCCCGCGGCTCGGTGTTCCTTACACAGAAACGTCTCCAGTCAGGAACTACGAGTAAAGATGAATCACAACCTACAGAGTCGAATCCGCCAATGATCCTAATTCGGGCATCAAATGGAAGACACAAAGATTCGAAAGTTAAGGCTTCCACGGTCGTGAAACCAGAAGAGATAGAAGCATTTTATCGCCGGTATGCAGAGATATGCAAGGCCGGCATGGTGGGCTTGAAGAAGAGGGACCGCAGCGCAAAGAAGAAAGGCAAGGCTAAGGGAAAGAAATAGGAGTAGAGAGCTTAGTTAAAGGACGGCCTCGTGCTGGTGATATGTCTTGTTGAGTTGAGGAAGGGCTTTTTGCTCTTGGGATATGTATGCATTTTTTGGCGTTAGATGGGGTCTCTTACTGCGTACTGGGACATAGAGAAATACGGGAAACGACGGATCAGTTTCAACAAATGAAACGGTATTCAATGATGGCTGGTATACCAAGAATGCTGCAGTAAAAGAAATGCGAACGAGTGGGACATCTTATACGTCCAGTAAGACCCCCGTACAGCTATGGCCAAGAAAAAAAAAGTAAACCACCTCCCGATGAATGCCAAAGAAAATGTCATTAATGCAAGTAGATGTTGCATATGGTGCCTGGAACCCCAAACCGTCATTACCGCTCACACAACATGCTAGATGGACCGAAAGAAAGAGCGAAAGAAATTAAAAGTAGGACACAAGAGGTACAAGTACAGCCTAAACAAAACAGAATGAAATGAGGTCTAATCTGCCTCGTCCAAGGAATCGTAGACGCTTAGTGAATTCGAGTTCACCCGCTTAAGTGAGGAGCTATAGGGGATTGGTATGCCAAAATCGTCTTCACTTAGATCACCGATGTCATCCTGGTCAGAGTATGTGTCCGGTGAGTCAGGGGAAGTAGGAGATGGTCTGGTAGCAGCCACCTTTGCAGCAAGACGTAGAAGTAGCATGAGGAACTGGACTGGTGGGCCGAGGACATAGGTGCATGTCTTCTTCATGATTGTGTGAGTGAGATGGTTGGCGGGAGACCGCGCAGAGGGATAGTATAGAGTAGAAGGCGGTGGGAGCGGTGATAGATCACGCTTCCGGTTGCTACGAAGGCGTTGGCGGAGATCAGGGCTGGGTTCGTCAACGCCAACACCTTCTTCGGATGAAAGGTAGATTGATCCGTGTCTGTCAAAGCTAGGTTGCGTAGGAGTTGAATGTAGATCTGTAGACAGAAATTCTCTTGATATTCGGCTCATATTATTGTTATCTGAATCAATAAAAGGGTCAGAGTCTGGAATAGACGGAGATCGGTCTGAAGTATCTTCGCCATGCGCCAAAGAAGGTGCAGCAGTAGTCCCTTCATTCCATGGAGACGGAGGGCCCGAGTATTGGGTGTCAGAGGGGGAAAAGGAATCATCCATTTCACATGTATGGTAAGATCCTAAGTCAGACATCCGCTCGCTGTCGTCCATATACTCCTGGTGTTCCTTTTCCTCCGTGGGGCTTGCATCTTGGAACTGCTGGAATTTGGCCACCAAGGACTGGAATGTCTGCGGAGGCGGAGTCACTGCAGAACTATCCGACTGCATATTATCCGATACAAGCAGAAAGTCTTCTCCATCAGTGGCCACAGACGGGTCGTTCTCCGTATCCTGGTCCTGCTCCTGCTCCCGAGAAGTGGCTTTGCGCACATCAAGTACGGGCCCGCCATTTGATTCCAGATCACACGGGGCAACCAAAGGCACATCAGTAGGGAGATTCAGCGGTATAAAAGGAGGCATGGACTGTAATTTCGGCTGCCATGCTTTCTTCTTCTTGGGTGTTTTTGCTTCCTCCGGCAGGGCCACGGAGAACCCACGTTTAAAGGGACAAGGGGTGATTTCATATCTGATAATTCCGGATAGGACCTCTTTGAAGCTCTCGACCCGGCTCTTATCCTCCTCCGTCTCTCCGGGGAGTTCGACGCGATAATAGGTGAGTTTCCGTATCCTGAAGACGAATCTAGAGACCTGGTCCACACACCAGCACTGGCTGTTCTTGAGTAAAGGGTACACCACGCTGCCGGATTTCAGAAATGTAGCCGAGCCCGCAACGGTCTCTATCTTCAGTGGGCCGATGGAGGCCAGTCTCTCTGTTGGCAGCTCCCACGGGAGCGTTTCTATGGCGTCCACAGGGTAGTCGAGGTCGGGGAGGATAGGGGAGGACGAAGAGGAGTTTGGCAGCTCGAACTTGAATATCTTCGCAGAGGGGCTGGAGTAGAGGATCTCGTCTGAGGGAGAGGGGCCGCTGGGCGAGAGCTCATGCGCTCCCAGGCTATATCTGCCCGTCGAGACGGCTCTGGTTCGGGGGATGGTCGAGGAGCGGCGCAGGGGGAATGGCGATTCGGCCATGGCGGAGGGAGAGAGCGAGCGACAGCCAACGAAAGACGGACGAAAAGAGCGAGAAAAGAAACCAAAGGAGCGTAAGTCGAAGTAGATGAAGGTAAACAAATCCAAGGTCCTCGCTCTTACATCGCGCGCATGTGAAGAGGAGTTGTGGATGTTTCAAGTTGTGCTGCTTGACTTTGACCTCATAGATAGTTAACCAACTAACTGGTAACTAGTCCACCAACTAACTCACTAGTTAGTGTGACGTAGAGGCACCATCAGCCACCAAAACGCCAACAACATCGATAACTGCGATCAACACTCGACGGAGGACGCTTGACGGCGGCAGATACGCATATACAGGCCATCGAGATGCCCAAGTTCGAACCCAATGCCATCCTCCGGGGCGCGCAGCTGACGCTCGTGGGCGGTAGGCCTCTCCAGCCTGGATGGAACAGTTGATGTCACCACCAGACTCGCTGACTGCATGGTAATACAGCACACAGGGCGTTGCAGAACCCGGGGCTCTTCAAGTCGGAGCATTACAAACAGGCTGCCCTCGCTGTCTGCAGTGGGATAGCCATCCACCTCGTCGTTGCGATCCCGGTACGCAGGAACCTGCCCGCTCTCGTTCTCCGGCCATGGCTAACAACAAGATGACTGCCAGATCGTTGCTGTCAAGCTGGTGATATGGCTTCTCTCCTGGGTTATGGACCTCGAGAGTGCTGTGTGGGATGATAAAGTGGTCGGGACACTGGACTTCGTGTCCAACTATGTCCTTCAGGTGCCATTTTTCCTCATGACCCTGATGCGGTATATCACGCCAACCCTGGACAATATGTATGCATAAGCCTGTTCCTTGGTATGGTCACTAGACGGAGTTGACTTACATTTCCTTTAACAGGTTCATGGAGTCCCTACGTTGGGTTGATATAACCTATACGCAGAAGCACAAGGACGATGACCCGACGACACTCCGGCCAATGTACTATGATAACCTGCGGATGTACTCCAAAGGCGGCATGTCTCATGGTAAAAAATCGAGCCTTGCGCCTCTCAAGGCCTTTGCCATTCGCTACGGAAAACGAACCGGCATGGCGCTGGCAGTCTACATTCTCTCACACCTCCCCTTAGTCGGCCGCTTCGTTCTTCCATGTGCAAGTTTCTATACCTTCAACAAGGCTGTTGGTCTAGGACCAGCGGCTGTGGTCTTTGGAACCGGTCTGGTACTACATAAAAAGTATCTGATTGTCTTTCTGCAGAGTTACTTTGCCTCTCGCAGCTTGATGAGAGAGTTGGTAAGCCTTGAGTGTATAGACATTCTTGCACCGTCAGTGACTATATGCTAACAACTCTACCTAGCTTGAGCCGTATTTCAGCCGAGTCAAATTCACTGCTGATCAGAAACGACGGTGGTTCCTCGACAGAGATGGAGTGCTGTTTGGATTTGCAGTTGGGTTCTACCTTATGATTCGCATCCCCGTGTTGGGAGTCTTGCTCTATGGCATTGCAGAGGCGTCAACGGCATACCTGGTCACCAAGATCACTGATCCGCCGCCACCGCCAGCCTACTCTGAAGGCTTCGCTGAAGGACAAGTGGCATGGACGAACAAGCATCTCTTCCTTAAGCTCCCCCTAGACTCTCTCGACTTTCCCGTTGTCAAAGCTCGCGAAGGAAAGAAAATATCCTGAGGTCTTTAAAGAAATTCCTGGTCTCTCAGGGATATACGGGATAGCCGCTGGCTACCTAATTTCTCATGGTTCTCTTCCATATACTCAACCATGGAACAGACAAACCAAAATGTTATACCCCGGACTGGTGCCTTGATGACGGATCGACGCTTCTAAAAATAGTCTCATACGCCCCTTGAAGTCTCCCTAGAACCGACTGACTCCTCCTGGCCTCAAGCTATAATATATGTCTAGTCCTCCTAGAGGCTAGGTCAAAGATACCAGATATCACAGTTATTCCCCCATCTACTGGACCATATTATCTGATAGCTGCTTTTCTCTTACTGCCCGGAACCAGACATAAGGCGTTCACGTGATGTTTGTTTACCTGACCTGTAAACAGCCATTATACCGCGTTCATTTCCATCCTCCGTTACGTTTGCCCTCCGTTCCTTTGCCGGCTTCTCGTCGCTCTCAACTGCTTTCCTTATGCCTTCCCTTCCTTAAGCCCTAATTTTAGGCTCAAACGGGGAAGGCTCCACCAGACCCACTTGTTCCGAGCTTATGTCATCAAAACAAAATTTTTGGATAGAAAAGAAAAAATAAACAAGAGAAAAAAAAAGACGAAGCAATCGAGAAAGCAACAACAGCTAAGTCGCATCGCGGCAGTGAGAGAAACAGAGAGGCAACGTGGAGAGTGTTACGGACATTTAGAGCATATAAGCCGCTTCCTGGCCGCCTCGAACAGAACAGTGGGAGCTATGACTGTGAACTCTGTGGACGGCGGTACGCACGAGTCGTCGACCTTCGATACCAACGGCGGAGTCAAAACACACCAGGAGGAGATGGATTCTCAGCAGGACAATAGCTGGAGCGCAATTCAAGACCGGGAGTACCAGGCTGCGTCATCCAATACCGCATCATCGCCAAATGCAGCGAAGAAGAAGAAGGGCCGCGCCAGCTACTGGAAGGAAAAGAAGGCAGCAAAGAAACTGGCACAAGCCGCAGTCGATAGCGAATTGAACGATAACGGCGGCGTTTCGACTTCAGTGCCTGCTGACAAGGATACGATACAGCTTGATATTGAGAATGTTGACCCTAATGCCACCGTTGAGCAGGACGCCCCGATGCCAGGCTCCGACGCACCCACCAAACCCAAGGCAAAATCCAAGGATCGGAAGAAAACCAAGAGTGCTCCCTCAACCACACCGCTCCAAGATATTTGGCCATCTCCACCGACTCAAGATGATGGATTTGTGGATGACGGATGGGGTAACGGCACACAAACAGGCTGGTATCATAGAGGCGAATCACCCCCTCGAGAAGAGACCAAACCTAAAAAGATAAAGCCAAAGAAGAAGGCTGTGAAAGCAAAGGTAGCAGATGAACCTGCAGCTCAAATAGGTAACTCCGAGCCGCTCAGCTCGAAGGCCGGTAATGTCGGTGCTAGTGTGAATGGTGAAGACCCAGTTGAAGACGGAACAACGTCTGTAGGTCAACCGACAATGCCAAAGAAAACTGCAAAAAAAAAGAAAGTCAAGGCAGACAAACACGCTGCTCAGGAGCAGGAGGCCCCGAGCATGCTTGATGGTGCTCAAGTGGACGGAACTACCGGAAAAGAAACTCAGCCTGCGGCATCAACTGCAGCTGGCTCCAACGGCAGTACTAACGGGCCTGCACCAGCTGAACCAATTGGAATACTCCACACCCTCAAGCAAGTTTTTAACGGAGTCAACAGCAACACCGATACCCCTACGCCTGATGCGTCCAACATCAAAGACTCGAAGTCAAGGCAAGTGAAAATTCAAGTGGATCTGGATGTTGAGCTTGCGTCAATCTTGAAGGCAAAGGTCAAGGGGGAGATGATGATTTCTTTTATGTGAGTCTTATCACCTGCTACGTATATGAAACGTGTTCAAATACTAACAATGCTTGAATCGCAGGAATTAAACTTTTCCGAGTCATCTTCGTTATAACTCTTATCTTCTCCTTCCTTCTGTTTCGGACTCTTGTTGGTTTACGAAGCCCTTGTGTATATATATATACCGTCTTCCCTTAGTCTTTGTTACGTCTCATTACGATGCATGTTGGGTCATCACGGTATGGGGATAGGGATAATATAGCTACATGGGTATGGGTGTTGGCATTGGCCTGATGGTTTTCTGACCTGCTATGTCTTTATGCTGTGTTATGTCTTCTGTTATCAGATTTAAATTAAATTCATATCATCAATTATTCGTGTCGTATACCTCACAACTCACATATATAGATATTTGCCAAAGTACCCTAATTACCAGCCCATCCCATTACATATACATGATATCATAGATCTATCTATTTATTTACCTGATAACCTTACGCATTCATATTCGCATTACCTTCTCCGGTAAGCACGCCGTTTGGCCCGATTTCAGGCACAGAGGCTCCTTGGCCATTCACAGGCTCAGGCGCAGCAGCCTTCTTCTTTGCTGGTCTCCGTATCTTAGCAAGATATTGCAACTCTTCCAGTGGTCTTGCGAGACCATCAGCCTGTCTTGCTTCAGGGATAAGCCACTTCGTAACCGCGGCTCCAAGCACCATAAAGGCAGCAAATATGATAACCACGTACCCTAGCCATTGAGCTTTGGTATCTGTGGAGTTGGGGTCGGAAGGGTTGTTGTCAGATGGCTTGTAGGGGCCAATTGGCGCATAAGCAACAAATACCTGTACCAAGACAGATGCAATCTTCCCAGTCATCGCGGAGATGCCGTGGGCGGTGCAGCGGAATCGAGTTGGGAACAACTCGGCTGGAATCATAAAGGTAGTGACATTAGGGCCAATCTCGAAGAAAATCTGAGAAAGGACGTAGAGGAATGCAATGAGGGGCACAGAAGTAGACCTGTTAACAACTTGAAAGCAGACGCCGATGATAACGAAGATCACAGCCAAAACAATGAAGCCGTAGAGTTGAATGGTGCGAGGAGAATTGCGTTTGATGAGCTTGATCATGCCCAGGCCGCCTGTTATTGAGCCAGCAGAAACGATGATGAGCGAGTGCCATGCATTCTGGAGGACATCTTCGTATAAACTGCGGTTAGGAAGAAGGCAAGGTGTCGGCATCCGGCCTCCATGCTCGACAACACTGGGGAAGCATAGCACACTTTCGTTGAATATCTTGCCAACCACTTTATAAGAGTTGGGGCCTAGAGCATAAAATGCGAAATCGAAGCAGGCCCATGCAAGTGATGTGCCAAGGAGAGTGGGCCAGTGGCCGTTGGTGATGAAGTGATTGTAAAAGCCAGTACGGAAGCGAGCCCATTGGCTAGCTTCTTTGGTAGGAGGTGAGAAATCATCTTCTACCAATGTACTATCTGCTGGTTCATCATCATTGGATGTAGAAAAGGATAAGGATGATCCGGCCCCGGAATGGACGCTAGAGACGGTACGTGTCCGCGAGACACGACGAGGTGAACGCTGTGAGGCACCGTCCGTCGCTCGTGAAGTGCTCCGTTGGTGCTGACGGGGATCAAAATGGCTCCAATCATTGGATATGGGCCGGTTTGATGGATTTGAAATTGCCGAGGCAGGCCTATGAGAGAAGGTTGGTGGTTTTTCCGTCCCTAGGCTATTTCCTTCCGCCATTGGTGGCTGCTGAGATTGAGACTGTTGCTCTGGTGGAGGAGATAGTTGCATCTCAACATCACCTGGAGCGATAGTCTTTTGGGGTACTCGCTGCCAGCCCATCTCGTTGACATCCTCAAGTGCCTCGTCTGGTCGATTTAGCACTTCCATCGTGTACCGTGGAGACTCAGGAATACTGAATCTAAAGAATATAGCAATGGCAGATGGTACGGCACCGATGCCAATCACCCACCTCCACACGCTATCCATTGCACGTCGGCACTCTGGATTATCCATACAGGATACAATGTCTTCAACCCGCGTGGGGATACTCTGTGGAATACTGCCGCGATGCGCGACGATCGCTATCAACGCCACCAGTGTTGCAGCGAGGTAACCACAAGGCTGCATATAGAAAACCGTCGAAATCATCCGGCCCCGCGATCGAGTTGGAGCAAATTCAGAGGTGATCACTGCGGAGAGCGGATAGTCACCTCCAATACCAATACCCATGATGAATCTCCATACAATCAACCATGCGACAATGCTCATGGAACCAGATGCACCATCAGCCGCCATTGCAACCCCGATAGTCGACAGTGTGACGATGAGAAGCTCGAAGCCGTACATTTTTCGTCTCCCGTAGAGGTCAGCAAGTATCCCGAAGACGAATTGTCCGATAATTGTGCCTAGTAAAGTGGCGGCTCTCATGCCGGTTTCGATGTGCATTGGCATGGTGCCTTGCCAGTAGACGTGAGCTAGCATGGGGATAATCATTCCGACGGCGAATATCTGATCAGTTATTCTTTAGCATCCAACAGCTACTTTTTAGTACCATGGGGTAACCTACATCGTATCCATCAGTGAAGAAACCTATTCCAGCGACAAACACAACGAGGCTCTGGAAGTGAGTGGCATCGAGCTCATCGAACACACGGCGACGGCGGAGGTCGAGGTCCTATATTTCGTATGTTCAGAGCTGCCGAGAAACTGCTGGCCTGAAGCACAACTTACAGGAATATAGTTGAAGTTAACCGTACGGTTCTTCACCTTGAATGAAACCGGCATCTTCATGGTTAACAACTCCCCACTCCCTGCAGTTATAGCCAGAGGTAGGTGGCTTTATTGTGTGAGCAGCGAGAAATGTATCCTCTCCGGGCACTCGAGAGTTCTGCTCCCCAAGAGGGTAACAATGCGCGTTGGCCGAACCTGGAGCTGTCTTCAAGACTTATGTATACACCATGAGGCTCAAAGTATGCCAAGATGGCAATGCTCAGAAGCTCTGGAGGAGGCGCAGGGAGTCGGGAGTCAGAGCTCGAACATACCACAGACAAAGGCCATCAACCAGGCAGACTGAAGGGCATGTATGGCAACGTTCATGATACGCAGCCAAGGCTCTTGCAATTAAAAGTGAAAGTTGACAAGGCAGTGGAGTAAGCGGATTAGCCTATGGATGGCAATAACCATGACATAGTCTATGAGATATTAAGATAGACTGGGAACAGACAAGATTTAAAAATAGATTGGCGAGCGAGAACGCCCGTTAAGCGATGAAGAGGCTCCGTCTGATGCCACATGTGAGAGACGATGGAGGAAGCGAAGAGCCATGCGAGCGGACAATGGCAGTTGGACAGGAGCTTGCGAGAATTCCAGGGCATGGGGCGAGATATTGTCAGCCTTCATCGGGGTGGCTTAGGCGTTGACCTTTTAAGGTTTAGGCAGCTGCTAGGGGTAAGCTAAGGGACATGGGACTGAGCTAGGGGGTCCCCCATGGGAGGGCGGCCGACCCATCAGCGAACAGCGAAGGCACACGAGGGACTTGCAATGCAGGGGGGCGTTCGTGTTTAAAGAGTGTCTCGGTAAAGAGTTGCAGGTCTATGTAAGCAAGAATCAGGGTCAATGAAGGCGGACGATAACGAGGAAGGGACATGAGAAAAGAGAGAACTTTGGGGCCATGTAACATGGATGCCTTGAGCGCTGAAGGATGCAGGAGACCAACCTAACGCAGACAAAAAAGTGATTCGTAGATGCTGGCCTGATTGCAGGATCTGGAGTTCAAGAACCAAGTTGCGATGGCTTCTTCTAAAACCGGGGTCGATATTATTCCCTAAGATATTGTGAGTAGAGTCCACAAACTGGCGGTTGGCAAACTCACGATGAACTTCAATATACCGAGGCCGTTCCCTTGCAGAGGCAAAATACAGAATCGATATATCTCCGTCATGCCCTTCACCGTCCGTCTCTTCCCATATTCGTAGATACTGGCGATCTGATTCTCTTCCATTCGCACTGGATATCTTCTGCACCAGCATCGAGAGAAGTAGATTTTTCCCAAAGATTAAGCTTTGTAGATAGATGAGATCTACGCCACAGCCTTGTCAGTCCCTTTGGCCTTTGGTCTTTGGTCGAATGAGATACATGGAGGGGAGAAAATTAGAGGAAAAACAAAGCCTACCATCTGGATCTTCAATGTAGTACTTTGGATGCTCGCCATATTTTGTTTTGGGCGCCTTTATGAAGTATATAACTCCTGCTTCATGGCTTCTATCGCGGTCGCCAGGTGGTTCGATATGGGGAATCGTTCGCCTTTCAGCCGAGGACACTATTGCAGTATTAGAACGTTTGCTTGTCGATAAGAAACTAGCGAGTCTTACACCTGAGGATAGGCAACTTTTCGGCTGGATTTGTGGGATCCATTGCGCGAATTGCACACATTCTCCCGTCGCTCTTGTAACCCGCAGAGAGAACGCATCGAACTGATGTCGAATGACCGCGCCATGAACTGTATATTAGTTAGCATTTGCATCCAAAAGGAATGACCTGAATACATCTATTAGAAGATTACTTACACCCTTACATTACCATTAATAGGGATAGTCTTCCAACCACAGCTCAAATGATGGCCTGAATCATCTGTGTCCCGTCTCGACACCATGCCTGGCGAAGGAGGGAAAGAACTGCCATTTCCATTGCTGTAACCCCTACTGCGCAATGGAACATCCCCGTTCTCTATGCTGACAATACTCGGTGCTGTACTAGCGTAGCTAGATATGGAATCACGGGCATTTGAATGACTCTGTCTTGGAGCAAAGCCCGGGCTAATTGGTGTTGAATATGAATGAATTGACCCTGGACTTGTTGATAGTGGGATAGAAAGGGAGTTAACGGTTGATGGACTGGCAGAGAGAGGTTGTGTTGGGGAAGCCATATATGAAGGTTTATTATGACTATTGGGTATTTCCATATGTGCAGAATTGTTAGCTGTAACAGAAGTATCCTCAGTGGCAGTAGTGCTTGTTGATGTGAAATTGGAGAACACTGATGGTGTATAGGATGGTAAAGTAACTGTCGATAAAGTACGGTGAATCGGACTCCCCGGTCCGTCTGCTACTTCCTCGGTGCCACTAACCGATATGTGGGAAGACTGGTGATCGGTTTCCGTCTCAATTTCATCCGAGATTCGCTCTAGTGGGGTCTCAAACGCTGCGTGGCGTCTGCGACGGTACGATTGATTTTCATTCGAAGGGGACCTGAGTGAGCCTCTTGACATGTTCAGCAGCGTCCTATTTAGTTCGATGTTATTTTCGCTCTGGAATTCATGCTCGCTCCTGCAACCGTGCTGAGCACTAGAGTTCGTCTTGCGTTCAATGACATTCAAGACCCGTCTATGGAACCGATCAAGCTGGTCACAAATGGTCTCCCATTCCTGGTCATTGCCAGTTTCAGCGAGAGCCCGTTGGAGCATGGCGTATTCACGCTGACGCTCAACAGCTTCTAGCATGATATGATAACGGTCACCGTCTGCAGAAGAACCGTCCGAAGTGCCCAAACCTGAGCTAGGAATAGAACCAACACGTTGGAGGGGGTGGGTGCGAGTCAAAGGCATAGCTTCGGCATGAAGCTCATGGATCATGCGCTCAACACTTTGTAGCCTTTTACCCATGCGGATGCTTCGTTCTCTATACGCAAGTTGTCAGTACATATATCATTAGGTAATGTGTGAGGTTGAAGCGTACCGTTCCAGCACTGTAAGGTATAGTGTCAGAGACTGCTTATGCCGCGAGACCCGGTCTTGGAGAGCAGATATCTGGCCACTTCCCCAGGTAGCATGTCTGACCAGTTCCCCGCCTACTCTGGCTGCGTTCCTGCTTGAGATAAGAATTTCTCTAGTACGTCCCCCAGTGGTTGAAGTGATAGACGGCCGTCTCTCTCCCGCTACGGCGGGGTCTGTGTTTCTATGATGGTTTTCATAAGCCTGCTGCAGGTTGTTGTACTTTTGCATATGGGTGCGACAGTCACGCAGCGTATCCTCGATTCCGCGCAGATCGATGCAGGAAGTCTCGCCGCCATCTTGAACGAGGTTCTGAAGCTGCTGCAGTAGGCGTTCGAGTTCCTGGATCTCCACAGCCAGACCATGCACTATTTGGAGAGCAGACGTTGGCCCCAGAGTACAATTTGATACCAGTGTGTGGCAGGCTACAATAAGCTGGTAGATGTCCCCAGCAGACCATCCAAAGCTCATGATGACGATACTCGTACTCCCTAATCGGCCGGACTGTGGGTATATAACCTCTATGTAAGTAGGTCAGTATTGTAAGAGGTTGGGCAAGGATCCACAATCCACTCAGAGGATGGCCATTTAAATCAGGTATGTGTGAAAAATGATTATATATCAGGGTGAAATGTGAAAAGGACACGCCTAAAATGCACGCCGGTACTAGGCTTGTGTCACGAAGAGGTCAAGCCAAAAAGCAAACGTCCAGCCAACGCTCATGCAAGTAATACGACGGGGAAAAAACGGTTGATCAACAAGAAGAAGTAATAACGAATGCTTAAGGGGAGAAGAAAAATGTGCCTGGCGTGTTGTTTGCTGGGTGCTGTTCTTGGGGAGCGCTCGATGGCCACCACAGAGCCTCACTCGACTCCACAGACAGGCAGCCAGAGAAAACGAAGATACTCCGTCAAATGACAGAATTATTGGCAAGTCAGCTTAGCTAAAAGTATTCAGCTGCTTAAAGGAGCGCTTCTGTAAGCTGGGTGAGGCGTCAATAACCTCTGTCTCTTGTAGCCTCCCTCGTTTTCGTACGTACGAACACTAGCCATGCTGCCATAGAAAACTGAAAGGGTATCCATGAGGGTTCGCACGCAAAGGAGCCAGGAGTCCCACACTACTACGCATCTGCATCATAGTAGTGACAGGCTTTGCGGTACAGAGTACCAGCAGCTCCCATATATCCAAGGTGCTAGAAGCAGGTACCAGGCTTATCGAGCGGCAACTGCGTGAGTTGGGATATCTCTGGAGCAAAAGAAAAACACGGAAGAGACTGAGCAAGTCGCAGGAGCACGTTTAGTATCGATTGGATCGGAGCCCGCCCTTGCGGTGGCTGCTCAGCCAGGGATATTTATAACTAGTTAGTTGGCTAGTGCGTATCGACGAGGTACAACGTTATGTAAAACAAGGCGCCAGAAGGTTATCCTCCTTTCTTTTCTGGCGGCCTTGCTTACCGAGCAGTCAGCGCTGCCATACCGTCGTCACCACCACTGTCAACATCGCGGCGACCGTCGTGAACTGGCGTTGAGGATATTGTATCCTACGTGTTGTGTGGGTTGGTTTCAAGATGCGGTTGTTGACAGTTGGTCGTTTTGTCACTTTGGAGACCCGAATTAACACTTTTAGGGGATCCGCACGAGTGATATTAGTCATCATTACTGAAAATGAATCACGTGATATAAATTTTTATTTGAAGATTTCCATTGGTTAGAAATCTCCCACTAGTCTTAATATAGAGAATAAGCTAAATATGGCTCAATAATTAATAAGCACTAACAACTCTTGTATTTGCTCAGGGGGGTTCATGTTCTATGGCATGGAATATAGTTCTATTCGCTCTCTCTTAGATGTAAATACTGCGTGAGTTGTGCAAGCTAAAGAGGATGAAGAAACGCACGGATTTCAATTAATTCACCTGCCTGTGGCCAGAAGTAGTATTCAGTGAGCGAGTAGATAGTTACCTGACTTCTTGGGCTGGAAGGTCCGCCAGGGTTCGTCCATACGCAGGCGGTGATATTTTGTAATTTCCCCTTTGAAGTAATTTTCCCTTTGAATATTTGACGACAGGGATGCTTCTGCCTTTCATACCTGGACCGATGAATGCGCGCGAATTATTGAGGGCGGTAGACAGTTCGAGTCCGACCTTGGCAAATACTATCAATGTAGAGGGAGTATGAGCCAAATATAATTGTGATTAAAGTAAACTGTTGACGGGCGATAACCCGAAACATTGCAGCCCAAGGCATCTCCCGGGTATGAACGGATGGTAAAGGTATAAACCGTGGCCCCTCCCAGCTTATAAGGCTCGAAGAGAAAAGTATAGGTCTCCGCCTCTCGTTCATATAGGTTGCTGCTCCTCCGGTTGATTGCGGTTGGCCGTCTAGTATTAATCGATTCATTTAATTATCATACATGCAGACACATTGAGTATATTAAGAAGACGTAAAAAGTGACGTAACCTGGATCTTGCCGGGTTGACGCTCATGAGGACTGGTTGGTCTGATGCGGAAGTTCCACGGGGTGGCCATGGTTTCCAGATGACGGCAATCATGGCTGCGGTGGACAGTCTAGTTGCTGTGGTACTTCGGTATACCCTACTGGCAGTTCTTGTGGTTTTTCCACAGGAGGTATCGGTGGCACGTCATACGTTTCTGTCATGTTCGCATTGCTCTGGGAATATTGCGCCTCATCGCGAGGGAATGTGTTCAAGGGAGCGTACTGTGTACTGTACACAGGTGGCTCAGCCCCCTGCTCATACCGTGGTGGTTCGGCATTATTAGCAGCTGCCAATGCTGCACTTGGCACATAGTACAGTGCAGTGGCAATTGCCACTAGTAGAAATGTCCTTTCTAGGATATATCCCACAATACCATCGTTGACCCATAACACGACAATGTGAACGACGTACTTCGCGAGTTGAGCTATCGTAAGAAGGTGTGCAAGTGTCCGTAGTTTCTAGAAAATGAATTAATAAAAGTCAAGTGGACCATGGAAAGTGGAAAGCAGGGTAAAGGTTCCGGATGCTCACTTACACCGCTCCTGCGAAGCTGGGGCGCCTTCCTAATCGCAATTATATGGTTGATAAAACCCATTAATGATCCAATAGGTCCTAGCACAGCATATAAGATGATGAAGATCCCTGTAAGGCCCGAATAAATCCCGCTGAAGAATCGATTGGCCCCATCGATGTCCACATTGGTGTCAGTGATAAGCCATATCAATAACGCAATACAGGCAATCAAGTCAGGTCCTATAAGCACAATAAGAATTTTATGGCTTATGGAGGAACCACGTGGTACTATCCCGCCGGCACACTCATACATCAACCGAGTTATTGGAAGCAGCGTGGCGGTAAGTAGTAGAAATCCGGAGAGATAATCAAGACAGGTGCTAAGTATTCCGATCGTGAAGATGGAACGTAAGTCCGTTATCGTCATTAATGAACATTCGCCGTAAACTGTATGCACAAGGTCCAGCGTGTGCACTCTGTCGTAGCTAAGTCAGTGATAGTGTCAGCAACAATAATCATGGATTGACTTACATTAGTTCAGCTCCAAAAGACAATGCCAGAACTGTCTAAAGCACCCCCTCCTTTGCGTGATCATGATCATTTCTATGGGCCCGTTTTCGCCGGAGACCATAGATATAAACTAGAACTAGGCCAAGGATGGAAAATATAGCAATGAATGTTAACTCTATGATCGATTCTAGGACTCGAAGGCGTGTGAATCACAACTTGAGCCATTAGAGCGATGTCGAGGGGCCATCTTATTTCGGAAATAAATGCAGATCCAGTCAGCACCGCCTGCTTGATTCTCTCGCACTCCTTTCCGGCCCAAAAAAATTGGTATTATTTCCTTGTTTCTTGTAAATGAAGAATAATGGCTAGAAGAAAAAGAGATTTCAGCTGTGAAAATAACAAACTAAAATTGAACAGCTCCGAGGATGGGAGCTGCTCTAAATAACAATAGCTGGCACTGCCCAGTTAAGCTCCCTGGTCCATGCCAGGGCGACCTAGCCGGCATCTCCAGGCATATAAGTCTTCTATCCTCTCAGAGGGTGCAGATAAGCTTAGTTAATTGTTAACTCTGTCTGTACCCTAGGTAGCTAGGTGCTAACAACCCCTTTCTCCTAGCCCTATAGGCAGGGAGCTACTTTCGACGTGGGAAACGCCTTCATATCACATCATTTGCCCGCCCGAGTTATGGGAAAAGAACAAACGCAGCAATGATGAAGGGTCTGTTTTGCTAATTTGTGGGTATAAAAGTAGACAAAGCACAAACGGCCATCTAGTTAATAGCAGGTCAGTTATGATCCGCATGATATAATAGCGCAGGGGTATTGGAGCGTATCTAACAGTATAACTGCTTGGCTTCGACTTTTATTGGCGAGCTCCTTGTCCAAAAATAACAGTCCACAGCAAACTGCTGGCCCTCACATCGAGACGTGCAATGTTGGATGTCACCGCAGGAGTTGTTGGTTTTTGAACCTGAAGTTGCGCAGCCGAAGTCGAAAAGGCTGAGTCGCCCGCGGAGGGGTGGTCACGTGTTTCCATTTTCCAGAAACGAAAAACATCAACATCAACATCAACGTCCAGCAGCGAGAGCGAAAGAAAGGAAAACAACGTCGACGAAGGGTTCAGAACACGGCGCGAGTTGACTCGACTCAAGATTCAGGCAATCTTCCCGTCTTTTCCCTACTTAGCTCTTGCGTTGAAGACCTAAGCTACCCAGCCACTTCTCCCCTCTGTCGCTCTCAAATACCCAGTAATCCTTAAGATCTTGTTAAGAAAGAGAATTAGCCGATAAATGGACAGTAGAGGATGGCTTAATGTAATCTATGGGATCTACGGAATACTAGGTTTTATCTCGAAAACAGCATACACATGAACTTCCACACTGAAACTTGATGAAAGCCGATACCAAGGTAGGAAGCATCTTCCTGGAGACTCCCAAGTAAACCCTAGCTTCCCTTCCAGCTCTTCTATAGAGTATGTGATGTAATACAAGATACGCAGTAAGTCTTCAAGAATAGATTAGTTGGACACTCATCGTTCTCGATAGTTATTGAGTTGGGACCTTGGTTCCTGTTGTCCACATCGGCTAACTCGTGTGACCTCCACCCACACATATCCGCATATATAGCAACCCAAGCAATTTCCCCTTACAAGGCTCTAGCAACATGAGAGGCTATCAAGATGGCAGTCAACCCTAGACTCAACATTTTCGAATCCTATTATTAAGATAATTGGTATACCATGCTAATAACTTCGCTGATATTTATGTGAGCTCGAAGGTATTCTGTGGCCACTGGGACAGCTCTAACTAAGCTATCCCGTCCCATCGCGGAGTATCAAAAGATTCCACGTTGCAGAAAACCTTTTATCTGTGTCCGCAAGTCGTGCTCCTACATTCTCTGACATGCTCTGGGCCCCTTCATTTTGGCGTAATTGTTAACTAGGAGTGGGGGGTATTAAAAGGCGAGGAATCAATCCAGGTTTTCACAGGATATGGCGTGATAGAAAGGGTGGCCATTGGAGACCTGAGAGATTGTTTGCCTGTAAAGTTCTGTCGGCCACAGCCCCCAGCCTTGTTAATCCTCATTCCTCTAAGTTATAAGTTGGATCGAGTTCATCTATATCACTGTCCGCCTGGCCTTGCAAGTTCCGGGGGTGATGTATTGGCCCATTAACTCATCACACTATGCTCCTCGCTAATGCGCCGTCTGAACAATGGCGTTTATTCGTTCATTCGTGGATGTAGAAGAAACCAGTGTTCTGGGAGAGCTTGGGTGTGCCTACATTGGCCGTCCCCATTAGCAACAGCCATCAGTCATTGGGTACCTTGCACCAGAGGTTGAAATCTGTATCGAATGCTCGTATTTTCTGGATACGTATGGTGGCGTCATCTCATCGCGGGAGCTTGGGTGTTATTCTGCGACCCAAAGGTTACTAAGAATCATGCTTTACTCCCATGGTATCTTCTAGCTAATCATGTTAGCCATTTCCAAACTTCGAAGAGACCTCAGGCTTGTACTTACTAGTGCGGATAGCTTGATACCTGATAGAACGGGATATGTTTCGCACAACCCAGAGCGCCAGTATCTATTCTTCCTGGTCAAATTCGCTCCGTGTAACAGGATCGTCGCTAAGTCCCTTGTTTTTTGGGCATTCCGCAACCGCTACCGTCGTTTGCTAACCAGAAGCCATAGGTGGTTGCATCTGAGGCGACTGATAATGCCTTATTTACCGGATCCCCCTTCCCGTGTTAACGATCGTTCATCGGGAAATGTAACACAGGTGGCTAAGGTTCTTCGTTGCTAGAACTTAGAAGCGAATCGCATGAAGGCCTCTATCATAAGTCCTTAACACCCTCCTTGTATTCCTGGCTGTAACTGGGAAGTAGTCTTGTATTCCTGGTTGGGACGGCCCGCGATGCTGAGGGTGTCGAGGGCTTAGAGTGGAGATGAGCCGAGTCACTGAATTCTCTTCGAGGAATTCAGGAGAGAGCGCCTTATCACGTGAGGGTTATCTGACCCGCCAAATCCATCATATGACACTGGCATGACAGAAAGCACAAGTCTTGCTCTTTATATAGAGCGCCTCCAGTTGCCTTTCGACGGACTGGTCCTGGAATCAACAGGCGAAGCAAGTCGAGACAATCGATTGGTTTAAACTTCTCGCGGGGCCGGGCCGTGAGTGGATCCCGGAAGTTTGGCTCGCTGAATCGAAGTTTATTTACGGCCTTGACCTCCCACAGACGGTGTTACCCTCCCACATCGTTTGATATGGGAAGATAGAGTAATCGTCCATACAACGAGTGACAGCAGATCATCAACCACTATATATATACTCCCGTATCTAGTGTTGTTCCAAAAATCTCTGGCCATGATTCTTATAACCGTTTGTTCTCAGCGTCGACTAACAACACCGAGTACTCCGTACTTTCTCATGCTTTCCGGGCTCGCTTGAGAAAGAGTCTCTTTGACCGTTAACTAGTTAGTTAGCTGGTGAACTTTATGGAGTACTAACGGCTGGGGTTTAGCTCCGTATTTCTTTTTCCATTGTCTTGCTGTCCTTGCACCCAATATTATGCACATGGGCCCCTCTAGGCTTCACAGCCATAACAGCCAACTGGCCTAGGCTGTATTGAAATGACGCCAAATTTAATTTTCCAAATGTACTACCACCCCTGAACCAGTTAGTTACAGAAATTTGTCCCTGGCCCTACAGACTGCAGCAATTATCGCTTGTAGGGTTAGTTTTTCTATTTTATTTATTTACTCCGTATTAATTTTTAATATACCACTGCCTTGATATAGATCACAATCCCATTCCATATATCCAATTCTCGCTTGATAAAACACCTCTTTCTTTTTTGCGTACATTAGCCGGTCAAACTTTGAGACTTTGAAAATGGTCAGTTCTAGAAAAGCATCGAGCTTGCAGTACCCTTACCCACACTCCCAGCGGTACTCTCTTCCCTTGGGATTTAGAAAAGTACAACAAGGTACAGGAGAGAACATTAGCTCTTCTCCACTACGAGGTATAAACTGTTGTCTTTACCAGTTTGATATAATACTTGCTTATGCCATTATAGGGAAAAAACCGTCCGCTTCTTGCGCCAGGCCCCAACTAGATGAAGAGCCCGATAGCGTGGAGATGGTTCCTCTTGAGATAGGAGATGAGCAGAAGGTCGAGGCCTACTATGAATCCGCGTTTGCAGCCTTCCAGCACAGCAACTGTCTCCAGATAGTAAAGTCATACGCCAAATTGATGGTCCCGCACAATGAAGCCAATGACTCAAATGACGGAGACAAGAAGGGGCCTCAAACGGAGGCCACGCCCAGCTGGTGGCCAGAAAATTTCATCCGCCGTGAGCTCAGCTGCCAGATGGAGTCGGAATGTATACGCCTCCTTATCCACATCTTCCGCAGCCTTGGAGATACACATGATATCACTGCAGATAAGCTAGAGGAAGCTAGCCGTGGTGTACGCAGACACATACAACCTCATAAAAGACTCGTTATTCTGGATGAGATTTACAAGGTCCGGAGGGCAGAGGAATGCTACAAGAAGGGTGAAATAGGTAAGTTTAGACAAAATTAAGGAGATTTACGAAGCTGACATGACTCTAGATGCAGATACTGTAATATATGTAAACAAAGAGCACACAAGGGTCAAGCAAGAGTCGCAAGTTGCAGACGACGCTGATTATCAATGTACACCCAAGGTCTAGAAAAACATATATCCAGTAACTTATTATACACACCTTTTTCATTTATCGAGTGAAGGAAACTATACCCAGGAATGTGAACAAACATAATGTTGGTGGCATGACTGTTGTTGTGGGAGTTGTTGTTGGCCTGTTTAAGCTTGAGAAATGCAATGAAGGGATTAACCGGAGAATTCTCGCTTCTCAGCGTCTCATCTCTACGGTACGATGATCTGGCCATTACATCTATACCCTTTTATCATCACTCGAATCATGATTTCATTTTCACTATCTCGGATGGCAAAAAATAATATATGCAGCATACCAGTTTATGCACTCTTTTTAACAATATATTGACGCCCGATTATCTCGTTCACCCATACATAAAACACCCCTCAAGCGGATTTCCAGCTTCTTCGACTAAGACTCAATCTAATGAACCCATCTTGCGTAGATAGGGGTGACATTTAGCATAGTAAAGTCAGATCCCTTTAAGAGATACATCCAGAGCACAGTCACAAATTATCAATCAAAAAAAAAATTATCAATTAAAAAAAAAAAATAAAAAATAAAAAATAAAAATAAAAATAAATAA
>OJKM01000011.1_pt1 | contig 21285 bp, 13 predicted proteins | sample 1596631 | NCBI WGS metagenome assembly OJKM01 (sample SAMEA3904683, study PRJEB24821) | metagenome | biome: Builtin; feature: hospital; material: surface | place: USA | collected 2013-06-06 | reverse complement strand
CTGGTCTCGTGGGCTCGGAGATGTGTATAAGAGACAGGGAATGTATGACCTGGCCAGAGGGTGGTCACATCGAGGAAGCCAGACTCTAGTCAGTGTGAGGCATGCAAAGGAATACGCAATGAAGATTAATAACGGCTCACTGCCAGACGTAGATACGACCATCACTCCTGAAATGTCTGACAGAATGATAAGGAAAATGATTGCTTTGAGATGGTTCAGGGAAGCTCCCTTGGAACCGCTGCCTGACAACCCATCAAGGATACCAACACGTGGAGGCATGCCGGATAACGATTGCAATGGCATGGCATCCCTCCCGTTTCCATCTCTACGACGCAATAAGACGCTTGAACATGGCTTCTGGTGCCGGGGATGTGACTGGATGGCCGAAAAATATCACCGCAGTCGTCTCCCTGACCATATTATTGACAAATTCGTTCCTTCGGATAGTTGCACCCCTTCAACGTCTTCACAGGCATGAGCCGGCATGCTGGATCACAGAGCGAGTTTTTACTCCATATTAAGCAGTGTTACGGTGCGGATAAAGTAGACGCTCAAGATTGAGAGTAGTTACAAGTTCCATTGGCCTTTCTTGCGAATGAGAGCAACATGTATACCCTCTGTTCAATATCTTGTCTTGATATACATGGCGAGCGCACTACAATATGATGTATCTACTATTATTATACCATATTCTAGACCAACATAGAGCTGATTTGGATTTACAGCAGATTGGCCCTTCTTTATATCCTCTTTCTCGGGGCGGCGGCGGGGGCACTAGGCTCCTCTGCATGTAAGTGTTGAATAGTGCTCCCTATCGGTAATTAATGAAAAATTATATTAAGATATTGAATTATATTAAGATATTTTACAAAAATTCCGCCTTTGGGCCTTTGGCAGCCGTGGTATCAGCGTATCAAACTGCTGAGCCATAAGGCGAGCCCGGCAGAGCTCCCTGCAAATTTGGACCTATTAATACTGTTGTACTCCTCGGAATCTGCAAGTACTTCCCAGAAATAGATGATTTCTTCCCATGCTTCATTGATTTGATGTACAGGTGAGAATTCATAAGCCATGCCTGAGAGTGAAGGCGTAAGTCTGTGAAGTGACTGTCGACGGCGAAGAGAAAAGAAGCGTTGCTGACGTGATGAAGCCATAGAACAGCCCTAAAAGGCTTTATTTCGACGACATTCACCAACTAACCATCAGTTATCCCCAATGAATGGAGTCCTCGCGATCTCATCCCAGCCACCAAGAGTGTGCCCAAATAACAAGCTGCTGGTTATGAATACTCCTCCTTTATTTGAATGACGGGTTCCGAGGACCGATGGCTGGTGGCTATCGAACTAGCTAGCTAGTCAACATCTCAGTCGATCCCCCTAACTAACGACTCCATAACTAGACTGCGGGAAAAAGAGCCGCAGAAAGCCATATCTGCAGCAAAGCAAGATATTCGAACAAGAAGCCCGTTCTAATGCGGTCCAGGGCTTCAAAAATGACGAGGCCTTAAGCTCCATTCAGACATTGCACCGTTATAACGCGAAACTCGATCTCGTCTGCACGCAATATCGTATTTCTCGGGGGAAAGATGAGCGACATGCCAATCAGCGCCACCGGAATCCGAGGAGCTTCACATCTTCGTATAACTACGGAGTCGTGACAGTGACTAGAGGCTGAAACTGGCCTAAAATTCAGTCTTGACCCTTCTTACCCCTGGACGACTATCATCATCTGTCTCGCCCTGTGGTCGACGTTGACTCTTGGATACGAAGCAGCCCTCGTATACCCTGTTGAAGTCACACTTGACTGGTTGAGCCGCAGTCAGACGTGGGCATCCATCCACTTTCGAGGCGTTTGGCGCAGTGCTTATTCTCACTTTGATATCCCACACTTGCATCTCTCGTGGCAATCAGGGGGAGACAGAATATTCCATCTCTGGCTGGTGCTACGTGCCTTTTGATTCAGGGGAGTAATCGACGATTATCGCGCAGGGCCCAGTGGTTGGGGTGGCTATCTGCTAGTTAAGCCATCGTTACCCAAATTCTGACCCGTCCATGCATAAAGAACAAAAGTGATAGACCCTTGTCGGTTTACTTGTGAATCTTGATTTTCGAGATGTAATTGGCTCATCACACGCAACCCGGCAGGAGTAAGATGTTACCCTTTATCTGAGCCCGTATAAACGGCGCAATGGGTGTGGTGCGAGAAATTATGCCGCTATATATAGATATATATAGGGGAAAGGGAGGGGATAGTCCCCCTTTTCAGTTCTTCTGAGCGTGTTCCCCTCTTGTATCGCAATTTTCTGCGTCTCTTCGACTCTATACCAGCAGTCTATGGTCATTATTACGGCTCCAAGGAGATACCGTGCAAAATGGTACACCTAGGGGAGCTCACAGTCGGTTCGGTTTCCGGCATGATCGCCGCGGCCATCTTCTTTGGTAGGCTTCGCCCTTTGGCAACTCAATTTTCAGGAGATTCGTCAGGTCAATACTAATAATAATGGATTAACCAGTCCAGATTACTGTACCACTGGCCCTTCCACTTATTCTCCTCGGTTTACTTACGGAGAGGAACTCCTCCATCACCCTTTCTGCCGCGTCTTGGTAAGTCCTCAGGTCGGATGTCATGGTGCATCTTGCGCTTACATGTTAGCAACTAGGTCCGTGGCTGGCAGGTTCTTCCACTCTTCCCTCTGGCCTCGAATTCTCCGTTCAGACTCTGCATCAACAACTGGCCTGCCTCGAAGTATCGTAAGTATTACATTGCTCAGCACCATTACGACAATCCTTTTCGGTCTCACTGCTACTGTGACTCCACTGGGCTTGTATGAAGGAGTGTCTCCGAGGAAGGATACCAAACTTGTGGATTTCCACTACGTCAAAGACACCTCGCCTATCGGCTATGGCACACCAGCACGAGGCAATGTGCGGTTCAGCCGCATCTGCGGGGGGTTTACTCCCCAGGTATGCCCTCACTCGAACGGCAATTTGACCTCGACCGAAGACTCCACGGGAGAACATGTCAGTGGCGATTGGTATGACACCAGGATCCCTCAGCGTGTGATAGATATGTTCCAAAGCGGCCTGTCCTCCCAACAGAGCTCTGTATCAAGTATATTCGATATCCAGTGGCGATCATATACCTACTCGAAGATTGAGGATAGAGCCGATCGCTTGGTGATAGACAATGGCACGAGATACCCCGTGGGAGCCTTTCGACAGATCTCTACTTTTGTTCTCAACGACCGGATAGAAGCCGTTGAAGGATTGGTTGTTGATACCAAGGACGGAGGGATTGGCTTCCGGAATCACACTGCACCTCCAGTCGAGCCATTCGGGAGTTCCTGGTCTGAAGACCTTCTCTTCATCGTCCCGGAAACCCAGTGCGTCGACACCAACCTAACCCTGGACTTCTCCATCCCGCTGAAAAATTCTGAATCCATCGGTGACCAGATCACCAACCTTGTGTTGACCGATCGAGGCGGCTTTGCAAATCTTGTTCAGAAGTATCCTTATTGGGACCGCAACGATACTCAGAGGAATCCAGATCTCCGGAATCGTGCGTACAAGGCTGCCTGGATAAACAACGTTTGGTCCATGGCGTTTATGAACGTAACCAACTTTCGGAATGAAAGTGACCCGCACTCAAAAGCCTTCATGTACCTCGACTCATTCGTCGGCAAGAAGTTTCCACTCCAGTCTAACCACTCAAGTTCGACCTCCCTGTTCATTGAACCGGATAGTATCATCACAAACTCATTGTTTGGATATTATCTCACCGGGACGGACGTGGCTGTCAACGGAACCAATCTCACTTCCAGCCACATCACCACTCCAGATAAACCTCCTCTCTTTTCCAATCCTTGGAAAATTGACTCATTGAACTTCTCCTCTGCTAGTAAGTGCAAATCCGATATCTACCATCTTCTCTAGGCATCTATTTGGGTAGACACCACATCTTACAATGAGTAACATGATTAACAAATAAATAAAATGAAACAGGCCTTCTTTGCACTGGTTTGGGTGGACTCGATCTGGCAAACATAACCAATATTGCTGCTAGGTGCGGGCTCCAATACGGCGCACCGCAACGAGTTGGTGCAGGCGAATCTCTGATCTTCGACCCGGGTTCCAGCTGGACTGTGCCCATGTATTCGTGCGCCTCTACGATAAAGGCCACTATTAAAACCGTTGACTTCCGCTTCAATGGCACCGAAGACAACCTCTCCTCCCTGACTGTAATGGGCGTTCGGGAGAAGGAGTATCCCAACGAAGAGTCCAAGCCACTATGGGCCGTCGAAGATACCACGATGCATCTCCGTGACGTCAGATCATTATGGGGGCTGGTAACGCCGGAAAGCGTAAAGGGAGACCAAAACATTTCCACCATCAGGAAAGAATCCCTCTATCTGCCAGGAGGTGACAGCAGCACCCATGGTTCCATCGATTACCAGAATCTTCCGGGCTTGAACTTCCACAGTGATGCTCTGGGGGTCGCTTACGGGGATGGCTCATCGAGTTTCAGCGAAAACTACAACGGCAAAAACCAGCTTGCAATGTATCGGCTGTGGCAGGAACTTTCCAGAAATGCCAGCACTGTAGGCAAGATCAAGGATCTCATCTGGACCGATGTCGCCCTCAACGCTGTCACTGGAACTAGAAGCATCAGTCCAGACGGGTACAACAAGCAGGTCCTTGCGAAACGTGATGGTGGCCAGACTGACAAGGCGAAGAGAATCCCTGTCACTATTTACGAGAGACGCGTGCATTATAAATACCGCTATGGTGTATTGGCCTTTATCTCCCTGGCGCTGATCGCTGCGGTGTTCTCCTCGTTAATTCTGCTTTGCGTCCTGCGTCGTACCGGCTTCTCTAAGGCGCGAAAGTACCTTGACGAGACCTCCGTGGGCAGGATCCTGGCTGCCAGGACTACGAGTTCTGGAGTACCTGGTGTCCACAGAGCGCCGACAAATACCTGGGTGAGGACGACGGGAAAAGCGCCAATCACGTTAGGAACCAGCCACAGCCAGCCCTCTAATAATGGACCGAATCCATCGGCCATACTTTACCCAGGGGGATCTGCGCTTGCGGCCAGTGCGGATAAGATCGAGCACTCTTCCTACCTCCTCAATAACTAGGTGACTAGCCGAAGAATATGCGCATTCGATGATGATAGGCCGGCAATCATTGTCTCCTGGCTTATCCATCTAACCATTATATCAAAATGCTTCTCCTTGATGGAAATGCTCAGAAAAAGTGTTACTTCTCGAAATAAAGTTAAGCTCGTAAGAGCCGCAAGACTTCGCTGTAACAAAGTCAATAAATACTGATAGTCAACGACTTCTCTATTCAATATTATAATTAGTTATTATTACACGTCAACTAGATGCTCCGGACTCTGAATACAACTAGATCTGGGATAAAATGAGATGAGCTCGTCTGTTGTTCCCCCTAGGCGCCTCAACACTTGTTCTATATATATAAGTATACCTGCGCCTGGGATGCTGAAACCAAGGCCCAGCGGATCCTCTAGTTAGTCACCGGCCCGCGGTAGCCAGTCAAAGCGGAGGTCGCCGGCACTCTTCCTGGTTCGCGACTTGAGGCAGAGCCATGGAGAGCGAGGATGAGCGTCTTTGCCTGGACGTTGCCGCCCATCTCGTCGCTGGACAGGCTGACCGTTGACAAAACCTCCCGGCCGGCCGCACGAATATGAGACAGCATCGTCTTCGACATCGACCGCCCTCTTCTCCGTGACTAACGAGTTATTGCGTTCGCCGTTCGCCCAGATATCGCCAACCTCGCCGCCGCCGCTATCGTCCAGCCGGAGGACCCCGAGAACCACAGCGGGAGGGGACAGTGAGCCCGGGATGCGGAGTCCGTAGTTATAAGGGCAGCATTTCTTGTCCCGGCCTGCTTCTGCGTCTCGTCGATGGCTTGTCGCCTGGAGAAATACCTTCGAAGACGCTTTAACTAGACCAACCCGACTATCATGGGCGAGATATCTTCGCTGGCCACGAAGAGATGCCACAGCTTCACACTCTACCAGGGCACATTCATCCAGCTCCCACGCGAACCGACGGCGCCGGCATCCTCGAGAACTGCTCCCGTATACGAATTACAGGTCAACGATGGCGTTGTCTGGGTCGATAACTCGGACGGACGCATCGCGGGGTTCGACTGGGCCGTCAGGGGCCAGGAGGAACTAGACAAGCTGGCAGCCAGCATGGGGTGGAAGCTGGCATACAACGATAACGAGGTCGAGAGCACCCAGGCCACGGTCGTCAGGGTTGTACGGTCCAGGGCAGAGAAGAATGGTTTCTTCTTCCCTGGCTTCATCGGTAAGGGGATGCCTGCTGCCAGTCAACTATACATGTTTGTGCAACGACCGAAAGCTAACCGGGTTGAACAGACACGCATATTCATGCGCCTCAATACCCGAACTCCGGAATCTTCGGGTCAACGACTCTGCTTGACTGGCTGAACAAGTACACATTCCCCATGGAGGCGTCGTTCGGTGATAAACACACCCCCGACACACCTACCAGGAGAGCCTACACCGTGTACAACGCCGTCGTGGCCCGCACGCTGTCCCACGGCACCACCAGCGCTGCATACTATGCAACCGTCCATGTCCCTGCTACCAACCTGCTGGCCTCGGTCTGCCATTCAAGGGGCCAGAGAGCGTTCATTGGCCGAGTCTGCATGGATAATCCCGACACATGCCCTGACTTCTACCGGGACGAATCAACAACTGCCATGGTGGACGCAACCAAGGCGTCCATAGCCTATATCCACCGTCTAGACCCGTCAGGTACGCTGATCAAGCCCATCATCACTCCCCGGTTTGCCATCTCCTGCACCAGTGAAGGACTTGCTCAACTAGGCGAGCTTGCTGCCTCAACCAGCCCGCCGACCCACATCCAAACACACATCTCCGAAAACGACGATGAGATTCAGACAGTCAAGGCGTTATTCCCAGACTGCTCGACATATGCTGAAGTATACGACCGAGCGAAACTGATTACTCCCCGTACCGTTCTGGCGCACGGAGTACATCTGCAGCCATCCGAACGAGTATTGATCCGCGAGAGGTGTGCCGGAATATCGCACTGTCCCACGTCAAACTCCTCCCTGAGCTCCGGCATGTGTCCTGTCCGCGTCCTGCTTGACGATGGTCTCAATGTTGGTCTCGGCACCGATGTCAGCGGAGGGTACAGCCCAAGTATCCTCGAGACAGCCAGACAAGCATCCCTCGTCTCCAGGCTAGTAGCATGCCATTGCTCCAAGGAGGATGGGAACCGTAACAAGCTCAGTGTCGAGGAAGCGCTGTATCTAGCCACCAGGGGCGGAGCCAAGGTGTTTAATATGCAGGACGAAATCGGCGGGTTTGAAAAGGGGATGTTCTGGGACGCACAAATGATCGAGCTTGGGGACAGCATTGAAAGTGACACTGACAGCATAGTTACCCCTGAGCAGCTGGATTTGCAACACTCTGGGAAAGTGTGCGTATTTGGATGGGAGAGCTGGGAAGAGCGAATTGCCAAATGGATGTGGACAGGCGATGATAGGAATGTCAAGGCTGTCTGGGTTGGAGGACGGCTGGTCCATGGAAGCACTTAGGTAGGGTACTATTTGGATGTATATTTTGCTATATTGCTTTATATAATGACATTGGAATATAAACTACGGGAGGCATGTTTAACTTGTAATAAGGCTTTATTGAAATATCCAGGGAAGTGACAGTAAATAGTACCAGCTTATTCTTCATTTTGAATGCAGAGTAAACACAACTCGACTCCAAGGCCAATCGATATCTTATGCTAAAAGAAAAAAAGAGAAAAAAAAAAAAAAAAAAAAAAAAAAGGAAAAGAAAATCGTGCTATCGTAGAAGTCATTAGTTGATAGGCGGATCCCAGAGCGAGGCCTGAAGGCATCACTCCCTACTGAGGGCGGTACTGCACTTCACGGCCAACAGAGACCGGGACATGGAGACGGCTGATAGTCTCGACATCACCCAGAGCACCTTTACCGTGGTTTCGAATAAAGACAGAGCTTCCCTCGACGATGTGGGTGTGGTCCCAGGAAGTGATGCGCCCCTTGCTGAGGGCAGAGTAGACCAGGCGTCTGCGGCGCTGGGAGTTGAGGACCTGCTGCTGGATCCTGTCAAAGTCCCAGCGGACATGGACTTCTTGCAAAAAGGCCTTGAAGAGAGAAGTGATGTCATTCGTCGCTGTGGCCGAGGTGATCTCAGCGGCCGTAGGAGCCACGGCCTTCTTACCTAGCATGGGGGTGTCAGGGGGTGTCGGGACGGCGTGGGGAGACAACACGGCGGAGGCTGCTGGGTTCTTCAGTACCGGCGGCGAAGTCGTAGGAGGAGTAGGCAGGGCTGCAGGTCCAGTGACGACGCCGCCGGACGAGCTGTTATCAGAGAGAGCTGGCAGCGCCATGTTGGCGACGAGGTTTTTAGATTCAGTCGGGTCCTGCTCGACGTTGTACAGCTGCGGAGGGTCGATGGGCGAGTAGATGAACTTCCAGGCGCCCCGGCGGATCATCACCAGCGGTGCCAGGGTGCCCTCGCCCATGTACTCGCCCAGCACGGTGTCGGTCTTCTCGCCGGGGGCATCGTCTGCAAGGTACGGCATCAGCGAGACGCCGTCGACGGGCAGGCCGGGATACAGCGAGCCGCCGGTCATGGCCACAAAGGTCGGCAGCAGGTCCATCGTTGAGACGTTCTCCTTGACTCGCTTGGGCTTGAAGCGTCCGGGGGCGTAGACCAGCATGGGCACACGGGCGGACATCTCGAACCAGGACATCTTATACCACATCCCCCTCTCGCCGAGCATGTCTCCGTGGTCGCCGGAGAAGACGACGATGGTGTTCTCGTCCAAGGCACAGTTCTTCAGCGTGGTCAGGAGGGCGCCGATCTGGGTGTCGACGTAGGTGCAGGCAGCGAAATAGGCACGGCGAGCAGCGCGGATGCGTTCGTCTGGGATCTCCTTGCCCAGGAGGCCGATGATCTTCAGGATGCGGCGGGAGTGAGGGTCCTGCTTGGCCTGGTCGATGGCTGCGGTGGTGGGAAGGGGGATGTCGACGCCCTCGTACATGTCCCAGAACTCCTGCGTCATGGCGTACGGGTCGTGCGGGTGTGTCATCGAGACCGTGAGGCAGAACGGCTGGTCTTTACGGTGCCGGGCATGATCGTACAGGTACTGCTTCGCCTTGTAGATGACTTCATCATCGAAGTCGAGCTGGTTGGTGCGCACACAGGGGCCGGCCTCCATCACAGAGGACATGTCATGATACCAGTCTTTGTGGACATCCTGCAGCAGTCAGCATATATACATATATATACATATAAACAACTACAGATAAAGAGAAAGGGGTAGGCGGTTACTGGCATATCTTGCATCTTAGTTTGTGCTGATAAAGACTTACAGGTTCATCCCAATTCACAGACCAGCCATAGTCACCGGGATAGATGTCACTAGTCAAGCGCTCCTCGTAGCCATGCAGCTGGTCCGGGCCACAGAAATGCATCTTGCCAGACAGAGCAGTGTGATAGCCCTGGTCTCTAAGATAGTGAGCGTACGTGGGTGTGTCCGCTGGGAGGTCACTGGCATTGTCATAGCCTCCAATCCGGGAGGGAAGCTGGCCAGAGACCATGGTGAAGCGAGACGGGGCGCAGAGAGGCGAGTTGCAATACGCTGAGTCGAAGACAACGCCCTCTTTGGCGAGGCGGTCGAGATTTGGAGTCTTGATGACGGAGGATGAGTTATAGATAGACAGCAGGGGGGCAGCCATCTGGTCTGCCATGATGTATAGCACATTCGGCTTCTTTGACTGAGCCATGGTCGCCGGCTTGCTGATACTGTCTGATACGATGAAGCACTGGTTGTTATTGTCTGAGAGAAAGAGAGAGAGGGAGCAAGATGAGAGCTGGCTTAACGCTGCTGGAAGGGGTATCAAATAGAAGAAAAGAACGGCTACAAAGAGGAAAAGTAAATGGAGCTGGAAGTGAATGAAGAGAGAAAAGAGGAGATGTAAAGGACAACTTATATACACTCGAGACCCAAGTGGAGAAAGACGAAGAGCGAGGGAAAAAAACGCCTTATTCGCGGGTTCTGGTGGGAAGAAAGCTCCTCCGCCTGCTACTCCTCCCCCGGAGACCCGCAGCAGCCGCCATAAGAGCAACCTGGAGCAAAGAGCAGACGAGCCAGCCGTCGGGAAAGACGAGACGGCCACGCCAAACCCTTATCCAGTTTAGTGGCAAGGGATCGAAGGCAGCCTGCGACGCTGAAGACGAGACACAGCCATTGCTCCGTATAGCGTGAGATTGCGTGACAGGCAGCCGCTTGACCGGGTCGATCGGTCGATCAAAGGGGGGTGCTACAAGGTCTTCCGCTCGCATCCTTCTCCCTCTCCCCTCTCAAATCAACAAAGCTGCCTTCTTGTCAACCCATCCCAGCCATCAAAAAAAGTCACCGGCCATCATGGAATCCCGAGAGAGACAAAAAAAAAGAAGCAAAAAGCCGACCAAAAACAGAGTTTTATCGCGTGAGGCTCCCTTTTAGGCTTAGCGGGGGCTCACCGGCTCCTGGGCCGGCGGGATCCATCACGCTAGTCCTGATAAGGCTAGGCGGGGCTGGACTTTGTCGAGTCTGCAGCCAATTGCAGAGTTCCGTTTTCTCAGCCGTCTGGCCCTTGTGCACACCGAAAGTCTCGACAGGACACAACGCGACTGCTTTTTCGCTGCCGGAGTGCAACCAAGTGCTATATATGCACCTGATCCATATTCAGTGTTATAGACGCGCTCCACGTTCCCAAACACCCCTCCCAGTCAAAAAGATGGAGTAATCGTGTCGCTCATATAAGCTTTGGACCCTGCGCTCTAACGTTATTCACATGACACGTACCGCCAAGAGACTGATCTGAACACATCATGTGATGGCACTAGATCTTCTTGGCGTGCAGTTGAAGGATCCAATTGGCTACTTAACGCCAATCACACATGCATAAAATCTCCACTGTGGAGCTTATTGCCGCTTAGCGCTTGACCCCTGGAACAAGCGCCAAGGATACACGCCAAGCCTGTTGCACACACTCATCTGAAATACGCCAAACAGTAGGCGAAGCAGCCAGCGCATCACAGAAGACGTAGGCTAGTGCAACGAAAGCGTACTTGTTTAGCTCCTGCTGTGGTCAGCGGGAGGGTTCTTTCCCCTATAATACATGTATATTATATCCCCATTCTCCCACCGCCGTTCTACAAGAGAAGTGATCGCCACATAAATGTGATGTTATCAAGTGGCGGGACCCCATCTTCTCGAGTTTCACTTGTGGAGCTGGGTCAAGTCACCGCAATTTTTCTCATCGATTGGACGCTACGTGGATACTTCCGTTCCTTATTCCCATGCCACGAGCCATCTGGGGACTCTAAAAGTAGTACAGATTCCCGGCGCTGGTAAGTTTCTCCCAGATCGAGGTTCTGTTTTTGCGTTGCCGAAAATGGGGCCGAAGCTTTTCCGAAGCAGATCAAGGTTATACAGGGCTTCCTTGTGTTTTCAATATGTGGGGATGAAACAGAAGCCAAGCAGGAGGAATGGAAACGTGAAGATATGTAACTTGGACGGTATACGGAGTATACTATTATAGTAGGATCATATTATACACATTTCAGGGAGATTATGACACAATCCTATTACATCTCAAAGTTCATATCAGCTGCTGACCCTTGCAAGAGGGTCTCCCATTGAGACCAGTCAACGGGGTTATCCGGTAGCGCATAAGATGGTACAGCACTGGAGGAAGGCATGTTTGGCATCAATCCGTACCCATTAGTCATCTCATACGTGGGTACTGCCATATTTGTAGGCGGAAATAAGGGTGGTGTCGCTGAAACCTGGTTCTGACCACCAGCCGGCGGATATGTTTGAGCACTGTTTTGCCCACTGGTAGTCGCTACCTGGGGTGACGACGCCGATGATGGAGGAGCAGATGCCATTCGCCGAGCTCGAAGGGGTTCAATGAAGCAAGGGGGCACAATGGTGTCCTGGCTAAGACCACCCGACGCTCGTGCAAGAGATGCCTTCCTCGCGTCCCAGGCCTTCAGAGTGAGGTTCCCAATTGCGATATAGAGCGGGTTCTTGGCCTCTGATAACAGCTCTGGTTTAGAAGTATACACGTTCCCAACTTCCTCCCATGCTCTGTCGACCTGTTCCCCTTCTGTACGTGTCTGAAGCTCGTTCAGTAGATGGATGAATGCATGCCACTGGAAATTTGCAGTGACATGCCAGTAGTATCGTTGGATGCCAGGGGTCAGGCGGAAAGTATGGTAGTTTGCTATTATTTGCAGGGTATCGGCGAACAAAGCGTCGCGTACTTCTTGCGAATTTTGGGCATCTCTTGAGAATGATCGTGCTCTGAATCTCAGCATTACGATGCAGCTATAGCCGACTACCCAGGTCAAAAGATGGAAGGATATCGACGTATCACAATATTGCATATACTTGTCCTGGAGAAGTGCCTCTAAGGCATCAATTCGTTTAAGCCGGTCACTCAATGTTATTGACTTGTCGGTCACTGCTCCCCAGGCCCCGTCAAATGTGTTCCGGGAGGCTAAGTCACGAAGTAATAGGCCTACTTCATACCGCACCAGACAAAAGCTCATTTCAGTTATTCCCTTGTGCTCTATCGGTAGGTCGCGCATGCCGGGCGTTATTTCGGAGTCGTTAACATTGAGTGGAAGTTTGGTATCCCAAGACGAACCAGCGGCTAAGGATGCGCCCATGCCGCATAATTCTCCGCAGAGGCCATCAAAATATACAGTGGGCCACCACAGACGCCGCCGCATCTCAACCTCAAATATAGGCAAGCCAAACCGAGCACCATCCCTATGGAGCCCCAAGCGTTGTGCTATTCGCATAGCTACACCACTATACACCCATAACGTCTGTGCGTCTACGAATTCTCTTAGGGAAAGCTAAAAAATTCCTTTTCGTCAGCAAGACCAATGTAGAAGAGTTACCTTCACACGTACCAAGTATAGAAGAAATGCTCGGTACACCGTCAAATCCGAGCTGGTAAGGAAATCAGCCCTGACCAATGCACGCTTGGCTCCCAGATGGAACCGGCTAAGTAGCGCCTCTCGTGTTTCCCCGAGTCGAGAAATGCAGTCATCTTCCCGCAGAGAAGCAACCGCACATGTATAAATGCCGAACATGAGCGCCTCGACATCTTTAGGTATATTGTCCAGGTCCGATGTTGCGTCCAATATCTGCTGCTGGACTGTTGGCTTATGGCACAGCTTCGTCACCGGGTCCATGTTGTCAATATATATCTGCCACAGCTTAAAAATCTGTACCGTATGAGGATGTAGGGCGCGCAGACTTCCTGACCCTCCAGTGGACCCAGCAATAATGAATTCTCCACCATCCGAGAGAGGGGAATCTTCAAGTGACAAGAAAGGGTCTCCATTACTATTGGCATTATCTCCTGCGACGTCCAAAATCGTATCTGGATCTCCAATCTCACTGCTCAAATTCACCCATAGGCTGTTTTCTAGGAGATGAGTCTTGCCATCCCTGATTATCATGCGGCCAAACTGGTTTTTCAAGTCTTCCTCCTGGTCTCCATCAGGGTCTGTTTTACTACCACTACCAGAGTTGTAGGTCAACCCTGGAGCCTCCGGAGCCGCATGCTGGCTATCAGATTTATGTTCATCGATATTGCTCACATCCACTCCTAATCCTACGAGGAGTTCTTCATATTTGCGCAGCCTAGCAAGCAGGGTTTCCTCTGGGGACCGTCGCTTGCGTCGTTTTGGTGCTGGTGGCGGGCGATATATACAGTTGACTTCATACTTGCGACAGCCTGAACATGGGCTCTGCCGGTCACATCTGACTTTTCGCTGTTGGCATAAAACACAGGCATATGGCTTCAGCGTTGGAGGGGCAGGGTCCGCCGCCACTGTCGACGACATGATGTGGGTATCGAATAACTAAAGGGTATTATGCATAAAAACGCTGGAGTTATCCTCCTCTCCTGCTTCTGTAGAAGAGATTTTTCTTCATGCGTATCCTAGCAATGCCTTCTCGCATTGTCTTAACTACACGCTGTTGACCTGATCCTCCTCCGCCGTCTGCTGGAAGAATTGAGGTGGATTCCGCCTATCACGTGACCTTAAAGTCACGTGGGTATCTAGCCCCTTTTTGTTAAGTTTCCAATTCAATAGTTTGCTTAGTAATGAGAGTGAAGAGAGGAAATCTCAAAATATTATTGGGTCTTGAATTTTGCTAAATATCACCAATCAGACCTTCGGTTAATTCTGGACAAGCAATTGTGGGAAAAGTAGGCCCGCATTCCCGTGAAGTCACCAGGGGTGATGTCTTTGTGGCTTAAGGACAGGAAAAGAGTGCAAATTTCATTATTACATCGAAGATGGATACCCCATAAGCTCATGAAGACCAATCAGACCATCTATCTTTTGGGATGATACTGTTGACCCCTGTAAACTAATTCATAGTGATTGATCCAGGGCCATGAGATATTACCCATACATAATCCTGATTGAAACACATACCATCCATAATTATAGGGTTAACAGCTGGCCTTGCATTGAGAGAGACTTGAATTGGCATAAAATACAGGTTGTATGGCTATGTATGGGTATACCAACATGAAATATGCACTTACTTCTGGCTTTTTGTCTACTACTTGACGTGTCTTGAAGTGCGTGCAAAGATATGGTTAAGTTGTCACTTTCCCTAGGAATAAGAATCATCGTTGGACCATCTGAACTGTTACTATGGTTTGCAACATGACCTGTGGATAAGTCACCTGGTTGAATGCCGGAAGGCAGGACATTGTTGACGTTTGCAAAAAGTGCGCCATCATCTCCAGACCGGCCATACAGATTCGTATAGAGATCCCGCGTCTCGTTATCTAGATAGAGCCGTTTTCTTGGTCTCGTTAGTATAAGCTCCGTTTCTGCGTCTTAACAGTTAGCTCACTGCTATTGTCATATATTCCTCTATCGGGGTGCCTTACCAACCCCCTGTTCGTTCAGAAATCTGGATTTGGTGGAAACCTCGGAGTTTGTTATGTTTGATGAAAGTTCAGGAACGAAACTGCTATGGAGTTGGGTAAGAGTATCGGTGGCATCGGCGTCCTGGGTATCATGATCATGAATGCGTTCAGATTCCATTCAATGGGCTCTCTCCATTCCAGTGGCGAGTGAATTGACGGTATTTTCGCTCGTCAACAACACTGGCTATATACATGTGTTGAAACCATGTTATCGAGTCTTCATCTTGTTCTGTGCAAGCCTCTATACAGATACGCAATCTGCCTCGTATCTACATTGGTGTCGCGATCCCTTAAATTAAACAAAGAAGCAAAATAAAATGATGGGACGAAAGTAATTGTAGAAATTTTGCCGTATTATTAATTTCAGCAGTTCATTCATTTATCCGTGTTAGATAAGTTTATCTATTTACATTATTATTATAGCCATACTATATAAGATTCAAGAAATGAGACCCCACGAACCCCAAATAATGCGCCTTTGCCGAGATGAATCCAGAGAAGAGTGTAGAAGAAAATTCATGCCACGATAACCGGTCTAATTATGCTTTTTCCTGTCCTTTCACACTCTTCCACTCAATAGTGAGCGCACCAAGAATGGCAACGCAGGACATTGCCAGGGCAATGTAGTAAGTTTTGACCACTGAGTCGTTATACACTTCCAATACCAGCCTGAGAGTGTTTGGATCTTTAACGAGATCACGGATAGTGGTAGCGCCAACCTGAGCAAGGTTGGCTGCATCGAGGCTGGGGATATGCTGGAGCCCGGAGGTAAGTTTATTTGTGAAGATGTTTTGAGCGACTGAAATAAAGATCGTTCCGCCGAGCTGTTGAGCAAAGAAAATCAAAGAGGAGCCTATTGGAACGTCGACCTTGGACAGGACTGTCTGGCATGCGACAGAGCCCTGTTGCATACCCATTCCCAACCCTATGCCGTAGATAACCTGGTAACCAATCCATTTTGCGTGGCCAGTGTCGGTTTGGAAGGTGGTTAAGAGGCCGGCACCCACGGATGAAAGGACGCAACAGCCGATCATAAAGGGGGCGTAGTATCCAATTGCCGTGACTAACCCTCCGCTCATAATCACTCCAATGACTAGGGATAAGATCATGGGGAGGTTCATAATGCCAGATTTGACAGCGCTAACACCTTTGATAGCTTGGAACCAGAGCGGGAGGTAGTAAATGATCGTCATCATCGAGGAGCCAAGACAAATTGTGAACCAGAAGGCGGAAAGAACACTGCGCTGGACGAATATGCGGGGTGGGACGGTTGCTTCCTCCTTGCGCCAGATCTGGACGGCGATAAAGGCAATGAGAAGGATGCCAAAAACGACAAACAGCGCAATGATTCTCCCACTTGACCAAGGGTATGTTGTGCCTCCCCACTGGAGGGCAAGGAGAAGGCAAATAACGCTCGGCATGAAGCAAAGAGTGCCTAAGGGGTCCAATTTGAGGAATTGTTGGTACAGCGTCAAGCTTGCTGTGCTCTTTCGAGGGATGTTGATGCGGAGGAGGAAAGTAACGATGACCAAGGTAACGGCTCCAATGGGAAGATTGATGTAAAAACACCATCTCCAAGTGACTTTGTCGGTAAACAAGCCACCAAGTAAAGGGCCAGCAACGGAAGCAATACCAAACATACCGCCCATCAAACCAGTGTACATCGGCCGCTTGCGCAAGGGAACACTATGGACGATGATGATTACAGTCCCTGAGAAGGCACCAGCCGAACCAAGCCCGGCAATAGCTCGGCCAATGATAAAGGCTGTTGAGTTAGGAGCTGCGCCGCACACTGCTGAGCCGACCTCAAAGATCACGATCGCAATGAGGTAGACCCATTTGGGGGAGTAAAGCTGGTAAAATTTGCCAAAGAGTAGCATGAAGGAGCATCCAGTGAGTAAATAGCTGCTACCATACCAGCCAATATCTTGAATGGAATGGAACTGATCTGTGATCTTCGGGATAGCGGTAGCGATAATAGTTCGGTCCTACGGTGATGTTAGAAGAATGCATTATTGATGGTAAAGGGTGGAAAAGGGTAGACTTACCAGAGCGATAAGGAACACAACTAAGTAAAGTGCTATCATGATGGGGATAACTTTCTTTGCTGACGGGTACTGGGAGTCATCTTGCACGACAACCTTCTCCTCGGTGCCAGTGCTCTCCTCATCGATAGAACGTTTCTCTGGTTCCCCCATGGCTGGACGTAGAACAACAGACTCGTTAGGGTAACGATAAAAAGCAGATGTATCAATCAGTCTGGTGGTAATGATAATGATGTGCTGTATTGAATATTTGATGATCTCTTGATGTGATGGGTATTTCCACCATGACATGTCAACAGGCGCAGCATGACTGTTTATTATATACTGCAACTTTTCGTGTACTTTTAAACCGGCCAGCTCTTCGAAACAAACTCCGAGATGATAATGTATCTGCCTGAGTCAAAGGCATGGAGCAAGAAAACTCTATGATCTTAACTCCGGCGATCGACTTTTCCCGTGGTTCGGAGCGGAGCGCCCTTGGCTTCGGCCCCGAGACGGGCGTTTCTGGGCGCCGACATCTTCTCGGGGCCATATTAAAAGCTGGTGCATCCAGCGAGGAAGTCATATTGGGTCTATCTCGTGCCCGAAGTATATGTGCAGCCTTATGGACCTCCTCATTGCTCCTGCGGCCGAACAATGCGTTTGTACCTGCGAACTGGATGATTATCTCGATGTTGACAACTGCGAACTTGGGAGAAAATGAGAGAGAAGGGCTGCTGACTCATCCGGGAAGTCGGCGTCTATTAAGCTCCGACATCACGTGGAGACGGGAGGCTTGGCTCAGGAAGGCTTAAAAGCTTGATTTCGTTGTTTATTTTTAGTGTTTTTCACTTTCCTTCGCTTTGATTGGACGGACTTTACCTATTCTCCTTCAGTCACGGAGTTAGCGGAGACATCTCACGCACATACTTATGAAGGCTCTCTGCTTCCTGTTCTCAACGAAGGACAGGATTATCTTGCTTATCTTGAAAAATACTTGATAGATAGCCCTATCTAAAGGAGAACACAGATATAGTGAGTAACCAACGTGTTCTTCAACATTGTGAACCACGTATGGCTCAAACTCAGCAAATCCTCACACAAACATCACCCAATCACAACCGGGTACTTCCCGGTTTAGGATTCTAGATAGATGTAAGTAAGTACGGCACATGTTTTATCTGAAACTACTCCCATATCAATTACGAATGCTGTCATTCCTGAGACTTGGACGACGAGTAGGAGCTTCCAGATACTTGTCACAGGTCCATTACTGTGAGCCTTGTTGTAATGTCAACTCCGGGGACATAGTAATCAACTATACAGATTATAAGTATTGTCAACGTAACAAATATAGTCGGGAGAAACTACATAGAAACTTACCAATGAAACTATAACTACTGAAACTAGCTGGAGCATCGGCTAGCGAGCTGGCTGTGACGGTACAGACACCATTAGGTGAGGCAGGGGACCCCTGGCTTTCATCACGCTAATAAGCGTACATTCCCTGCACCAACTGAGGCAGCAACGAACATTCACGCCTTGATTACGTTTTCGGTCGCATGGCTCATAGTCGCGGAGAACGACCCTCCGAAACTCGTATTCATGACTGCCTTGCCTACAATATTCCTTCTGGTGACAACACTACTACTCCAATCCAGCCCCATTGTTATGCCAGAAATGGAACCAGATCCATTGTTATCCAGAATCTTGACACTGGACCACCAAGGCCTTTTTGACAACTCCCTAGACAGTTCCAGCTATTATTTCGGCAACAGAGGTCCCATGACCTTCTGTCACCATCTCCATCAGGCGTGGCATTGATTCCCTGGATAGCACGGCCTCTCAGGCCACAGTTGGTGCCATCAACTCCAGTATCCCGTGAACATTCTGCCCTGCTCTTTCTTCATAAACGTATTGGGGGGCAGGATGCAGCTTCTTATGCGATATGGTGGGCTCCCTAGACTTTACCACTCACTCCAACATGCATTATACTCCTGGTAAGATACCATATTCCGTACTACTTACCATCACCTTCCGACATGCCCCGGTCTGCTAAACGTAGTTGAAGTCATCAGAGCAGGAGGACTCCCATACATCCTCTCTTTCTCCGGAGCCAGTGGACGTGAAGACAAGGGAGTTGGGGCTAGAACATTATCCTCCGCAAATGCGTTAGTCAGGACATGGGTATTTGGGACCTAGGGACTTTGACCAAGGGAGTTATAATAGAGGTAGAAACTGATCCTTAAACTTAGGACTTCAACTGGGCATTTTGAGAGCGTACAAAGATGGCGGAATACGAGTAAATAAGCAGCAGAATTTTCCCTTTCGTACCCATCATTCTCTCCAGACCTTGCCTCCTGGCTTATTCCCCTTACTGGCTCCCCTTGACTTAGGTGTAGAAAACTCTCTGTACTGTGTTAGAACCCAACTATATATCTTTAAGCAGGTGCCCCTTAGACTTAAGGCTTTCTCACCTTGAACTTTGAGAAGTGAGACTCTCTTTGTCTCAGTAGATGTTCTTGTATTTTATCTCTTAGCTTCTCACGTTGTGCAGCTCGGCAGTCCTTCTTATGCACACTATGATGCTCTCTGCGGCACTCAAGCGAGCAGTACCTATTATAGTAAAAAAGAATATTAGAACCTTTGGTACATCTGGAGATAGCTACCATCTAGCCCTAGGCGAATAGACTAATACGCTGTGTAAATAGAATAAGTGAAGTGTATAGAGAAATACTTACCGAACTACCTTGCAGCCGCTACAAAGCATAAGGCCTTCAGTGCTTCCACACATCATACAGGAGGGAGAAGGTGGCGTGGCGAGGCCAGAAATATAGGTGTCGCGTAACTCGGCTGTAAGTCGCCCAGCTTTTTGATCGCAAGATCCAGCAGTCCGGCAAATAGGCACACCATAGCCCCAGACGGATCGACGGATGGGGTCAATGGTCCCGGCCTCAGGAGACAGAAAAGAGACGACTACCAGGTTGAAAGTTGAGGCTTTGATACCGCAGAACTGGCAGTCCCAGGGCCTCATGGCAAGTAGATCGGCATGATGGCGCGCAGCCAAGTTCGCTACAAAGCGGCAGGCTAAATGGGCCGATTCAGGGGAATGTCCAAAACCAGGCAGGCAGATGGCTCTAGGAGCAAACTCGGCGAAGGCGAACTTCAGCCCATCTCCTCCGTTGACTCCAGGATGACGGACACCGCAAAGTCCCTCATAGACAAAGGGAACAAGCTGTCTAGGGGGGTTAAGGACTTCACTAGGAGCTTCGCGGCCAGGACGCGACATTTTGATAACTGTCATTTAGCGCTAAGGAGGTTCAAAGCAAGTATCAAAGAAGACGAGAGGAAGAGGATAAAGTAGATAAAAAGAGGCAGAGGAAGGGGAAGCTGAATATCACCACTCCTCTGTGGCTTGGTGAAATCCAGGGTGTATTTTCATGAGGCGCGAAAGGAGGACACTAAGGTGTGTTTGTTGTTATGTCCTCTAGGGAGCTTTGGTTGTCTCGCTTATGACAAGCTGACAGCCCTAGCTATTTTACCCTTCCGAATAGAAAGATATACTTCCAACCAAACGTCCCCCCTTCTAGGTATTCGGGTATCACTTCGCCAAAAGATAGTAACAGCACGTATTTAAAGTTATAGATAAATAGAGATTGAATAATTTTTATACATAGCCAGTGGCTATATAATCGATAAGGCAAGGAAAATGAGTGAACAGACCTAATGAATGAAAAGATGTCACGTATGATCTAAAATTAAACGGGCATATTCAACAAACCATGTATATATGGACAAAAGGAAGTGAAAAAGAAGCAGAAGATAAAGACGTAGAATCAGTCATGCAAAATAAACGTGAGGCAATGTGTAGCCAAGGCAGAGTGGTTGGGTATTTACTCTGGCTTCTTGCCAACCATAAGGAACATAGGAGTGAAGAGCTTCATCTCTCCGCCCTTGACTAAACAATCAGCAGCGTATGCAAGGCTGTCTCCAGTCTTCTGAGAGCCTTGAGGGAAGAGACCCAACTTCTCCATGGAGCCGAGGACGCGGTGAACTATGGAGCGACCCCACCAGGTCATTCTCATGATGGTAAAAAGATCTCCAATTGAGGACATGTGCTTCCAGGAACCAGCAAGGGGGTAGTACCATGGGCTGGGGTCCTGTCTCTTATAGACATC
>OJKM01000010.1_pt1 | contig 21593 bp, 18 predicted proteins | sample 1596631 | NCBI WGS metagenome assembly OJKM01 (sample SAMEA3904683, study PRJEB24821) | metagenome | biome: Builtin; feature: hospital; material: surface | place: USA | collected 2013-06-06 | reverse complement strand
GAGCTAATTTGCTAGAATCGTGACCCTTTACGGGGCGGGTCTATAGGAATTCTAAGTAGTAGTAACTAAGCGTATACTTCGGTTATATAGTATAAACTGTAGGTTGTACTCATAAACTGTAATACTAGTAAAATATTAAAGTTACGGCCCGACTATAGCTTGTTCTCCTATAAGTATTTGGTTGTGCGAGCTAGTGGGAGGGGGGTTTATAGAATATCTTCCTATGCTCTCTATAGTACAAGGGTCTACTGGAGGTGAGATAACCTCAAATAGAAATGAGAAATTTGATCTATTAATACTGAGTGATAACTAGTGTATGAAGGTTCAAGTGTTTGAGAAGGGTGTTTTGACTTACCATACGCGCAAAGCTTGTTAATAACTTCTTGTTTGATTTTCCAAGCTAAACCGTCACTACGAAGCTGGTGTGGCGTGCCCGCCTAGTAAATTTAACTTAGCTTACTGCCTTTTCTTCTCTATCAAGTGGCTCTATGTATCTGACTATTATCCTGATTTTTGTCTCGATAAAACTTAGTTGTCCCTCCTAACACGTTCCGTTTAATGTAACGGCCTAACTTGCTAATAAAGTTGTCACCGAACCCTGAAGCTGCTATTAATGGAGGAGTATTGGGACGTCCTCTATCTAAGCACAAAATAAGTAAGTGAGGCTTAGCTTTATATAGGAAAGTTGTTGTGAAAGCGAATTGAAAGTCCCGGAACCTTCTATTGGTTTGTAGAGTGTTACTATTTCCGGCAATGATTATATTACGGACTCTCTGCAGGGCAGGCTTGGTTAGCTTGGGAATTGTAGTATTTGATAGTTGAAGATATGTATTGTGCCGTTCAAATGAATACCCTGCTTATTTAAAGGAAACTCCTAAAGTGTGCTATCCTATGGTAGTCGAGGATGGTATCCAAGACAGTCCGCGTTGGTTATATTAAAGTCTACAACAATCCGCGGAAATTCGGCCTGGAGGAAGTGTCCGACAAAATAATCCACCCACTGCTGAGCAAGATGGACATTATTATGAAACCACTTCGATCCCAAGGTCTGTTGGTCGAACTCGAGTGCGAGCTGCGTGAGTCCTTGTTTAATTTGGGGTTGTGCAAACATGGCGCGGGCAATGCTGGCAGCCGATGCGACGTAGGTGAATTCCGCACTATTAGCCTCGTAGGGAAAAAGGGTTGGGTTACCAGGAACTCTGAAACCGATATTGAACGCGATGTTGGGCATATTGGTAAAACCGCGAAAGGATAGAAAGATAACTATAAAGGAACGAGAACACTTTCACAGACTATCCAGGAGTTTGTGGGCTTGTGATGGGAGAAAAATTGACAGAGGGAAGGCATCTTGGGGGTATTTATGCAGTGAACAAAGAAAAAGTAAATGAGACATCCCCTCTACAAGCCGCATAGCTAACCGCTTGGGACCTCTCCTGAATAGTTATTGTCTCCCTTATTATCTTTTTATATCTGGAATTTAATACTATATATATTGTCTGAGGAGATTGGCTCGGTCTTTTAGATATATTTACAAATTGGTTACTCGTGGGCCACGGGGATCCTAGGGGCCCAGATCGGGCCGTTTCGCATATTTAATTAGTAGGTAGTAGAGGCTCCTTGCTATAATCGCGTACGGAGTACTTCGTACCTTAGTAGCATATACCTTATAGGGTAGTAAGGAAGCCCTGGCCTCCATTTAAAACTATTATCATTGGCGAAAGCTAGGGGCCGTGAGGCTACTGGTGATCTGAAGCCAGGCACTTACAGAAACACGATGGTTGGATTAGATGAAGAAGGAGCTTAGTACATATCTTCCAGATCCATATATATAACGAGGTCTAGGACTATAAGGTTCCTTTTAAAGTATTTCGGAATCTGCAATATCCAGGATTCTGTCTGCAACCGCAGTGGATCTCCCTAGTTAACTAGTTAGATGACTTAGCAGAAACCACACCACACCATAAGCGCCGCATCTGACCAACGACCGGTACAGAAAGTGGTAAATACCTGTAACATAATAACGAGTTAACTCACCCGAAGAGAGGGCTTCACAGCCGACCAAGCACCAGAAGTCTTCCCCCTTGCCCTGTGAACTCACAGCCAGAACTGCACCGGCCACTGCTTCTCCTTTCATGATCATCCTTAATATCATCTCCTTGTTGGCGACGTTTGGACTTTATGACCATGTCTGAGCGTCTGACTTCGACACATAGCCTGGCAACAGTTGGGCTAGAGAATCTATCTCCAGAGCACTTCGAGGTTTTGCAACAGGGTTTCTGGACAATCCTTTTTACCGATCTAGCCACAGAGACATTTGCCCAAGTCGTTGACGGCCGTCCCACGCGTGACGTCTATCGAGACTATTTCAACGAGTTTCGCAAAAGCTTCGAGAATAACATTCATCCAAGCAATGCAGCCTTAGAGGCTGTCGAATCTTACCGTCGAAATCTAAACCTTGGTAGTACTCAGATCAGTGCAAAGGTAGTATAACCATTATATTCATGGCCTCAAAGCTCTACCTCGGAGGACAAGTACTAAAAGCTCGTGAGTAGCTTGCACAAGCACTCCAAAACGCCAAACCTGGATCAAGAGAATTCCACCTGCGTCTGATTGAGACTCTTGCTGTCCTCTGTCATGGCATCGCTGTCCACCTGTACCAAGCCTACGATGGAGGCTTCTATAAGCCAGAGCCCCCCGACCCTATCACATGGCACGAGGAACTCGTCCCTAATATGCCGCCGCCACCGCCCCGTAAAGCTTTACCGGCGGAGCTTTACCATTTCTCTTACGGCTCCTGGAGCCAATACCCAAATGGAGTTGCCGACATTGTTGGTTACTGGGCGGAGTACCGTCTGTTTGGGGGGGTTGTTCTGTTTGATCGTGGGGAGACCGGGTTTGAAGTAAGAAGACACTCCTGTATTTCTCTTGCAAGATCCTTCAATCACTAACTCTTAATCATTTTCCCACCCTAGTGCAAGGATATCTTTATTCACCCTGTGGGCAGGTATATGATCTTTCAACTCTCAGAAACCCAGGTGCAGGCCTATATTAGCTTTCTACAGGGCGGACCACAGCCTCCATGTGGCATTCGCTTTAAGGCTGAAGAATATGCACGTCGTGTTGATAAAAACTATGCTATGGATATGAATATTTATCGTGATAGATATGAACGGATTATACCTAAGCGGCGGGCACGCTGTATTATTCGCGGTGAGGACCTCCCAGGACATGCGCAGGCTATGGAAGATTGGGCCAGGCGAACGGGAAATAGTTAGGGATGGTAGAAATTATTTTGTCAAGCCGCAGGCTGCAGCGAGAGCAACTAGCTACTGATGGGTTCGTAAATATGCTATCAATTCATTATCACATTACTCGGAAACCCTGTTCCAAAAGCAACCAAAATACAGGATAGGAATATCTGAAGTGGTAAAAATAACGGTGGGGCCGGAAGACATAACGCTACCTAGGACTAGAAAAAAAGAAATATTACAGCCGTGAGTCAGTCACAGCCATAAAACCAAACTTGGGTATGCTTTTTGATAGCTAAATATTCATACGCCTCTTTCAGTGACTGTCCAGCGTCTCTTTGAGACAGGCTCGCGACTCCTCAAACTCCAGAGGCCATGCTGCGATCTCGCGCGTTGAGGCGCACCATCCGATGTACTACTATTGCGAGAGGTTGTAGGGTTAGATGCATCCCCTACGCCTCTTGAAATAGAAGATCCTTCGAAGTCGGGCATTATATCGTCGACAGGCACGTTGGCAGGGGAGGAAGAACCCCACAAACCTGGAGCAGCGTGTTTATCAACAGAAAACGATCGTGACAGATTGTGTAGCCCTCTGGTGGTGCCATTGAAGCTAGAACTGCGCGACGGTCCAATAGAGAATCCATTATCTGGTGAATCTGGAACAGACGATAAAGATGTAAACCGGTGCCTATACGATGATATAGAGCTAGGAAACCCCCTAGGGGACGGTGACTGCGCCGAGTTGTTATTGCTGACGCGAAGGTGATCTGTTGAGTTTACCAACTTTACTTGGTATTCTTCGGATACCTCACTTGGACTCGGCTTCCTTTGTATTTGCTGGGCGGCCACCACGTTATCCGCCGTAGTGCCCTTGTGAGTGGCGAGAGTCAAGGAAGCCATTCCAACATCCAGGAGGGCGGGCCGGTTTGTCAAGGCACCAATAATGGCATTGCATCCGGCGCCGTGTGTAACAATTATGAGGACTGTATCGCTGTCATCATCTTCTGTTGTGTCTGCCGTGGCGGGTGCATCATTTGATACAAGTTGGCATTCCTCCCGGTGGGACAACCTCCGTTTACTCTTGTTGCAGTCTGCAGTCTTGTACCAGGTAATCATTCTTTCGAGCCCAGCGCGGAATCTGCGATGCATGGAACTCCACTCCTCTCCGTACTCCCCACCGCTGCCCCAGTCAAGAGGGCTCTTCATGCTGTCCCATTGATAGTCCACGTCAACACAAGCATCCCTCGCATGTGCTACATACCCCGCGGGTATGGGATCTGAGGGGGAAATGGCATAAGTGGGCGTTGGAGAGATATATTCGGTGTCATCATGTGGCTGAGAAGAAACAGTCGAGAGTTTCGGTAAGCCCTGAATGCTGGTGGCTCTATCAGTTGAAGAGCTTCGAGTGTCCATATTTCCCCCAAAGGCATGCGCGGACACAGGTGGTGGAGTATTCTCGGCTTTCCCCTCAGCGGTATTATTGGCAGAGGCGAATCCGTTCCAGCCTCCGGGGAAGTTTCCACGTGCCGACCGAGTAGTCGCACTGGAAGGCAGGGAGTCCTCCTCCCGAAGTAAGCTTGCCTTTGCACCAGCCAGCATCATGACAGATCCTGGCGGCGGGGTTATTTGATCGAAATAATCCGGAGTAAGCCATTCACCCAGCCAAGCGTCCAGGCGCAGCAAACATTGCTTCTCATGCGACAGGTTTGTCCTTGGCCTTTGGGCGTTTGCTTCACCAGCTAGCTCCTGAGGCTCCTGGATAGCAGTTAACTGGGGTGAACCCTGACGTTGCGGCCGTGGAGAAGAGGAACGCCAGCGGTGGTGGCTCGATAGAGGAGGAGTTCCAGGTTGAGGTCGCTGGTGAGGTGAGGGGTCCGCTGATGCACGCTTTGACTGGCTGATTCCCGCACTGAGTGATATTCCCGTCTGTACACAGCGTAAAAATGGAGATGAGTGGATGATGATTCGATGCTTCCGCCGCTCTTGTTCTGGCAGGGCAGCGGTAGGCGGGCTTTGAATAGTATGATGGCTGCTCTCCTGCGAAGCATCAGAGGACGATAAAGTGGAAGGAAGACACCCATAAAGTTCGCGGTAGTGTAGGAGGGATCCAATGCGGACCCCAAGGGCCTGGGACTGCTTCCAGCCGCCGTATGTCAGAGGGGGGTCGTAGGGCGTGGGCGAGGTAAGATGCCACTGTTTATCAGCCGCATCCAGTCGAGCCCCATGTCTGGAGCCGTTAGGTTAGTTATACACGCTCGTCAAAGAGAGGTAGAGAAATATTATAGCCTTACCTGACGACAATGATGATGCTTGGCGGCTTCCCCATGATTGTTCGCCGGCCGTCTTGCTTGTTCAGCTGGAGAGCGGGATAGCAGGCTGGTCGGCGGTTGGAGGGTAGAAATGAAAGACGGAAGAGACAAATTAGGCGGAAGTCGAGGCAAATAAAATTTCAACGACTGGCTTTGCGAGTGTCGAGTAGGTATCCGTGAAGTGCTTGCATGGCTGTTTTATTGGGTTCAGTGTTTGGCGGTCGATGTAACTAACTGCGCAGCGGGTTGGTTGTTCAAGGGCGCCGTTTGACAGGACGACAAGCCCGGACATCACACAGCGAGGAGAACGGCGCATAGCATGCAACGGACGGTCGCCATCACGACACAGCCAGAGCTTCTGGCGAGCAAGAGGGGGCAAACAAATATACTCCCTTTATTCGTGGCTCTTCTTCTTCCTTCTTCCGTCTGCCGTCTTCGTCTTCGTCGTTTTCGTTCGTTTTTCTTGGAGTCGTTAAAAAGCATGTGATCTCTCTGTCACGTGATAATCCATGATGACTCAGCTAGTTAACTGCTTATGTCATCTTCCATCTTCTTCGCGACTTCGACTTTCTTTGTCGACTTCATCTTCTTTATCGCCGGATTTCACTCCTGTTGCTGTGACTTCTCGCTAGCAAACTATGCCATGTTCCTCCATTATTGCTTTTGGCAGCCTCTCTCAGCACTCGATAGATATGCCTCGGGTTACTCGCGGCATCTCCTTTGCTCGGCAGCCCTTCCGTCATCCAATACAGAGGACAGTCTCCTTGTGACAAATGCCTAGGTGATTATTTTATATGGCGATTGCTGCGGCCTTGGATATTGGCTCGATCGCAAGCAGTCGTGCAAAAGCCCTCCGGGATGGCCACAAGCTCTCTGTTTTGTGACAAATTTTTTTAGGGTATACTCCGTATGCACGGAGGAACCCTCCCAAGTGATTTGATGTGTATGTACCCATATACAACTCTTAATTCTTCACCAAAAGACTCCTGATTCTGAAACTAAACCAAAATCATAAAACCGCGACTAATAATTGACTAGGGTCGTAGTTTGTTACAGGGAGGAATGATTTTTTTTTTTTTTTTTTTCAGATCTGTAAAATGTGAGTCCATTTGACTTTCGCCTTGCTATGTGAGCCATTCATAAAAGTGCATCTAGCTCCAAGGATCTACTTTCGAGCCCTGGAGTTTGCTCCAGCTGAAAATCAGAAAACAAATGCTTATCATGAAATCAGAGATACTATGTACTGTTATTATGGGCATTGGCTTTATCGCCAACTCCGCGAGCATCTCAAAACCGTGGGTGGTACGGAGTATCAAAGAGTGTTCTGTAGGGGAAGCCGCTGCGGTCTCAACCAGGCTGACACACAAACCTCGTACTCTGTAACCAGCTGACTACCGACTTGCCTGGCCGAGAGCCGAACGAAGCCAGGGACCAGGTTTTGCATACCCACACTAGCACTCTCTCCCTTTCCTTGCTGCCCATTCGCTCACTCCCCACCCCATTCATCCTCCGTACAGCTGCTGTCTCTCTCGCACGATAGTTACCTATGGCTTTCCCCAGGGTATACTCTCAATAAGAGACCACAGCGACGTCTTCCCCGCACACTTTCCTGGCTCATAAAAGGCCCCAAATGTGGCTCCTCTAATCCCGCAATACTGGGTCCAAGTCTCCATCTCCGCAAGCCTCGCCTACTCTCGGGACCCGCTAACTAGCAAGGGGTGGGTTCCCCGGGGCGTCCTGTAGGATGACGGCCTCAAGGACAACGAGATGATGGTGTTCTGCGAAGTAACTAGCTCGACCCGACAGCCAGATGTGGTCGCTTGTTTTTCTCTGGCGGCTAACTAACTAGCGAATGAGTTAAGCGATCGCTTGGCGGGCTGATCGATGATCGCTATGCCGATGCTGTGGTCGTTTCCGTGAATATCATGACTATCATCATGAACATCAATACCCCTTGCTTCCGGCTTCTCAACCAGCCCAAGGCGCCAAGTAGACCCTGTCATATGCTTGTTTCAACGTTCCCGCTTCTTCCGCACTCGGCAGAGCGGGCCATGGTCATGGCATGGACACTTTCGTTCTTTCTGTCTGAACCCTCTCCCATGCCTGTTGTGAGGCAGGCTGTCTAGGTCCTGGGAGTCTGTCTTCCGCCCCCACCCAAACGCCCAGTGTAGCCGGTCCGATGCAACCCTAAACTATCTCCTGAAGGCCTCCAGGTAAACGAGCTAATCAAGCTGTTCGAGATGGTGTTTCTTTCCTTTCCCTTGTCACCAGGGTCAAGCTGGTCATGGCTAAAGATTTTGCGGGAGCATCAATCTTGCGCCGAGATTATCCCCAGCCGAGGGAGACACCCTATGTCACCTGTGATACCTATATATAAAGCATGCGGAACGCTCTTTCTCTGGATGAGGGAAAACCAAAATCAGCAGATATCAACATCAACAAGAGGCATCTCCGTCCATCTCTGTCTCCTACCCAAAGACCTGTCGTACCATAGCCGTTTTTTTCCTCTCTTATCTTTCTACGATGCAATTAGTTGCTGTACTTGCTGCTCTGGGTGCCCTGGTGGCCCCAGCTGTGGCTTATCCCCATGCTCCCATGAACGAGACTCTCGTCGATGTCCAGCTTATTGCTGTTGGAAACACAATGGTCAAAGCTACCATCACAAACAAGGGTGACTCCGTGTTGAACATGCTCAAGTTCAACACCATCATGGACGAGAATCCTACCCGCAAAGTCATGGTTTTCCAGGACGGTTTGTCGCCTGATTTTTCTATATTCATTCCAAATTCACTAAATGTTTTACAGGTGCCGAGGTTCCCTTCACTGGAATGATGCCACGATACCTCATGAGCGACCTCACCGAGGAGTTCTTTACCACCCTTGCTCCCCAGGCAAGCGTTGAGCATTCCTTCGATATCGCTACCACCCACGATCTCAGCGCCGGTGGAAGATATGTTATCAGTGCCAGCGGCGCCATTCCAACTGCCGAGGAGTATAGCACCACCATCACTTCCACTGCTCTGTACGAGTCCAACGAGCTCCATATGGAGATTGATGGGACCGAAGCTGCCGCTGTCGAGCAGGCGATGAAGTTCACCCCTGAGATGCAGTCTATTCACGCCCGAGCTTTGCAGAAGCGCACCAGGATCGTTGGCGGGTCTTGCAACCAGAACACTCTCCGTGCCACTCAGAATGCCCTTGGAAACTCTGCCCGTCTTGCCCAAGCTGCCTCTCGTGCTGCCTCACAGAATGCTGCCAAATTCCAGGAGTACTTCCGCACCAACGATGCTAACGCTAAGCAGAGAGTAATTGCCCGCCTCAACTCTGTTGCCCGCGAATCTAGCTCTGCTAACGGCGGCTCTACAACATACTACTGCTCTGATACCATGGGTGGCTGCAAACCCCGTGTCCTTGCCTACACCCTGCCATCACGCAACCTTGTTGTCAACTGCCCAATCTACTATAACTTACCCCCGCTCACAAGGCAGTGCCATGCTCAGGATCAGGCCACCACGACCCTCCATGAGTTCACTCACAACCCAGCCGTTGCGAGCCCACACTGCCAGGATTACGCCTATGGCTACCAGCAGTGTATCTCCCTCCCAGCTGCCAGGGCCGTCCAGAACGCCGATAACTACGCCCTATTTGCCAACGGTATGTTTTATAGTCTCTTCACAATTTATATTTTAGTATATTTACCCGTGGCTAACATTATGATGTCTATAGCTATTTACGTCAACTGCTAAGCGATATCCCACGTTCTTTGCTACCGCTTGAAGTGACTTTTGTGAGTGTGATGAATCCCATTGTACATAGTAATCACTACGCTTCACTTTACATACTTCTTTCTCAGAGTGGTTGAGTAGACATACTTGCTTATTTACTAGCCTACTCATCAATAAAGTTTACTACTTTACATTCAACTTCCTGGTCACTTCGTAATACATATTCTAGAGCCTATGCATCGCTAGCCGGGTTTATATCCATCCCTCGAGGCAATTTCCGTAGCCAAATTGCTTAAGGCTAGCTGCCCATATGTTCAACAGGAAAGGCTGAATTGCCTCATACTGAACAGCCCGGTCTCCCTTTTTGCAGAACTCTTCGAAATTACTCCAGTAGATGTTGAAAGCCTCTTCGTCTCCAGAAGGGTTAGAAAAGTCGACGGACAATTCGTAAAATTGATCTTTCTTAGTGGTTTCGTTATGGCGGAACTCGCTCCACGACAACCGGCGTCGAGAGGGCTGCCATATAATTCTTCCGTTGAACTTATTGCGGCCGTGGTGTTTCATTCTATAAACTTTTAGTTAATCATAGGGTATATGTCGCTGGTAGGTGTTCATACCGAAATAAACAAAGAAAGGTACTCTCATCACAGAGTTGGAGGATACAATGGTGTATTGCCTCTATGTAACCCGATAAGGGTTTGAACGGAATGAAGCCTTTGGTCTTACTACTCTAATATGTATTAGAAGAGATAGAATGGAAAATAGGATACACCATACATACCTTGAAGAAAAGAGTATTTGACGACGCATCAAGTTTCCATGATCCTGAGTTACCAGAGACAGGATTTTCATTCTTTGTTTGAAGTAGCTTTCTTGCACTGGAATCAATGATGATCCCCGTAGACGTAAAGCACGCTCTGTGATGTTCTTCAAGTTCAACAAAGTGGAATATCGTACTGGGATCATCATCCTTCATACGAGAGGCGACATGAATAGAAAAGGATGTGCATCTTCCTGTCCCACCTTTCCAGAGAGGGCGTAAATCTATTTCTGGCGTGTTTTCAAGTACCACCCTCATTTGTTCTCTGCTGATAGATACATTTCCCGTGATAAATGTATCAAGTTCAATATTAAGGTTATTTAAAATATACTCAAGCATAGTGAACGATGTAAAACATGAATTCTCCCATGTTTTCTCGTAATGCAAAGACATTTCTAAGACCTCAGCTTCAAAACTAGGCTAGCCCTGAATAGCCGGAACGAAGGAGGAGGTAATGCGGAAACTTCGAATCTTTTTTTGTTTTTTTTTTTTATTGCAGTCGTTCTGTGATAACAAAGCTCGGATTATGGACTCCAGACGTATTCTTAAGGTAACGATCATGAACGCGTAGGAAAGTGCGCTAACATGGAAAGCGGACCACGAGATCAAAACATCACGTGAACCAAGCAGGTATGCCCATGGTAGAAGTCTCACTTTTATATGACTTAGGCCTTTGGCTTGTCACTGTCCTTCTCATTTGTGTAATAGGGGGCGTCCTCGTCCGTGTCGAAGGGTATTGGTTCGCCGCCTATAGCTGTTGTCAGAAGAAAACAGTAAAAAACAGCAGTATATAAAACACTTACCTTGTAGCCCACACTTCCGTGCCATTGCTGAGATTTCCTCCGGGGTACTATTCTTCACGAATTTTAGGAATCGAGCCACACGTTCTTCCGGGCTGTCATGTTGCGCCGCAGGAACAGTAGGAAAAGACTTGTTAGAGGCATTTTCGGGTTTTACAAGAGGCGCCGAGTTGGTCGACGATGCACTTGTGATGTCTGTCAAAGCCGGAGAGCTGGCTGTTGATATACTTGAATGGTCGGCTATTGTGTTGGCGTCCGCGGCCTTTGCTGGAGGAGGGCCCATGGTCGACGCCGCCCGATCGTGGTGGGACATTTTCGTATAGCTGCAACGAACGGTTTTGATAGATCTATGTTGCTCGGATGTCCGATAAACCACAGCTAAATGGAAGAATGCTGTTATTGACTGACTCACAGCCTACAACAGATAACTATGTATAATCAGAGAGGGTGGGTGGGAATAAGATAGAAGGCGCTTTGAATCGCTACATATACCCGGCTGGATTAGTCAATGACGTAGTAGTCAGATTAGTCATCCACTAGTCAAATATCAACTAACTTTTGCAACAAATAGGGGTATAGAAACACCACCACACCAACAATTTGATATAATAGATGAAGTGAGTCCTCTCTATACAAAATTTAGCTAGATATTGCTGTAAATACGCAAATAACAACATGCAAACAGACACCTAACGGGCGTTATGCTACATTCTAGGTATTTGCAGTTCAGTAACTGAGGTCAAACTGAAACATCAACATTTGAGCCACATGGGAAGCGTTGCCCATAGGCGCCGTAGATGGCGCACCACAAGGGAGGCTGAAAACGGCCCCGACAGCTTGTTCCAGACAGGTCCTCGCCTCATGTTCGACATATTCGGGAACTTGAGAAGAATTCGTCAGCGCGTCGCAACGGCCGTTAGTTAGCATGAGCAAAGCAGCCCATTCATGCAGACAGCGCAGGTAGAAAGCAGTAAGGACATACATGCTCCTATCCGTGGTAGTCACCATTTCTGGGTTTCTCTGTACCTAATGCCTGGTTGTTGTCCCTAGAGCTGAGCTTCATCTATATTGTTCAAATTGGAAGCATCCAACGCGGTCTCTGCGAATAGTTAACGTTATTAATAAGCAGCTGTATTCCCGGATTACTCATGGCCACGTGAGAAATAACAAAATACCGACCAATGAAAGGGCCCGTGTTTCAAAGCTTGTACCACGTGTTTTTTGGTGATCGCGCAAACCAAAGCAGGTTTTATCGCAAGGACTCGATTGAATGAACCGCCAACGGCCAGCTATTATTACCTTACCATTATATGAGCTGGGTACGTCGAGTAGTCAAGATGGCGGAAGAAACTGGTGCAAAGCGACTCAAGTCGCCGCCGCTGATCGGCACACACAAGTGAGTCCCCATTGCTAACCATTGTCAGAGCAAACTAACAACGGTTGGTCTCGCCAGCGGTCACTTCCATGCCGATGAAGCGCTTGCTGTTTATCTCCTCCGCCTGCTACCGGCCTACTCCACCTCTCCCGTCATTCGAACACGCGACCCGGGTCAATTAGCTACCTGTCATACTGTTGTTGATGTGGGAGGGGTGTACGACCCCTCGCAAAATCGATATGACCACCATCAACGAACTTTTGATACAACGTTCCCTCAGCACCAAACCAAATTGTCTTCTGCCGGGTTAGTATATATGCATTTTGGTAAAGCAATAATAGCCCAGCATATGGGCCTCTCTACCGAGCACCAGGACGTCAGCACCATTTACGAGAAGCTTTACGCAGATTTCATTGAAGCGCTCGATGCTCACGATAACGGAATTTCCGTTTATTGTCCCAAGGCTATCTCCAATGCCGGTATGGAGAAACGATTCCGAGACGGTGGAATAAACCTGGGTTCGTTGATTGGTGATATGAACCTTTGTGGACCAGGCGAGAACCTTGACGAAGACGCTCTTTTCGCTAGAGCCAGTACCTTCATCGGAGAGGCTTTCTCGAGGAAGCTTCATGCTGCCAGTAGCAAGTGGTTGCCCGCTCGAGCCACAGTTGCACAGGCTCACCAGTCTCGCATGGATGTCCATCCGTCGGGAAAGATAATGCTTCTTGAGAATTCTGGAATTCCATGGAAGGAACATTTGTATCGTCTGGAAGAAGAGGCCGGCAACGTAACCGCAGGAACTGCGGACAATAAAGTCTTCTATGTCATATATCCAGAATCAACCGCTGAGAAATCCAACTGGCGCGTTCAATGCGTTCCCGTTAGTGAGAACAGTTTCGAGTCTAGAAAACCACTGCCCGAGTCATGGCGGGGTGCGCGGGACTCAGAACTTGACAGTATTATATCCAAGGAGATGGAAGAAAAGCAACGAGAAAGGATACCCGAGGGTGCTATTTTTGTCCATGCCAGCGGATTTATTGGCGGACACAAGAACAAGGCAGGAGCTCTGGCTATGGCTGCGGAAAGCCTTCACTAGGTTATTTCAACTATCCGCCTTAGCAGGATTTGTGATCATTGCTGTCTTAACTAACGTAAAAAGCTAATGCCAATGATATCGACTTCTGTACCCTCATTATAGCCACAGACAGGCTTTGGTAACCTATATTTTGATCCTCATTTCTTTATCGAGTGACCTGCACTACCATGTCTATAATATCCAAACCGAAATCCAAGAGGATAAAACTGCATAAATAGCTCAAAAAAGTGCTTAAATCATGCAGGATAATTATACTTACTAGGATATCAATTCATACAGATGATCCTACCATCTACCACAGGAGCTATGGCACGGGTCCATGGCGGTAAATGGTCCTTGCCACCTTGCTCAACGGTCTTAACCCGGTTTGGATCAACTCCCAGCTTTTTCCGCCATTTTCGGAGAACTCTTCGGGCGACTAGTTCTCTGTGATCGGCATCATCTGGAGACAGGGCATGGGATGTGACATAATTACGGGGTCGGAAGAGGGATTCTGAGTGGGAGTCAGACTCGGAGTCCAGGGGTGTGTCAGCCCCTATTCGGCTCAGAGTGGCAGCACCAGGCTGCTGATGGACCGGCGCAGCCGTCATTACTGGGCTGGCCCCCTGGGTAGCTCCCGGCTTGGATATATAACGGAAGCTCGTTTCAGGGAGAATATTAGTTGGAGGAGATGTGCTGCTGCTGGCTGGAGGAGTCAGCTCCTCTGATTTGAGCTTCTTATGGACATCCATCCAGTGCCGGTCCAGACTAGGACTGAGACGATTCCATTTCCCTATAATCTTATTACTTAGGAAGTACTGCCGGAGCATGGTGCTGAGAAGGAGACCATCTTCTTCGGACACAACCTCCTCCGCTTCGCCGCCCTCACTCCTGGTGAGTAGTGAGGCGAATCCATCCTTCCCCCTGGCCATGTAGCCTCTCGTTGATACGGTGTAAAGTCCGTCATCTCGGAGATCCTCATTGTTTAGTTTTACCCATAGGATACGGGAGCCAGGTGGTTTGGACATGGAAAAGGCAAACTTAATATTTGATACCTGGGGGAACCGCCCTTCAAGAGCAGGCAGCTCGCTAACGCCATTCTCCAGTGCCAGCCAAAGGGCCTTGCCCGTAATGCGGAGAACTACCACAGGGTCTTCGAAAGGAAAACAATTGAGGATGTCTTTCACTCTGAGAATCCCAGGAGGGTATATTTGGTCCCCTCGAATGGTCCCAGCAGCCATGATTGCACAGTCCGTATTATGATAACATCGCATCACGTCACATACGAAATTTCCTAGGTTCGATTCTTGGGTGCGGACCGTAATGAACCGACCATCTAGAGGGGTAACTGTGTATCCGATAGGCTTATGAAGCTTCCCCTTGAGGGCTGATGTGAGCTTGTCTACAAGCTTAACAGTCTCGAGGTGTTTCGGAAGATCGCGTGTGATGTCTCGCCGGATGATGTTGAAATCCCAGCCGGAACCAGACTGTTTCCTCCAGGCTTCTATGTAGCTAAGCTGCTTGAAGTCTGTTCCGGAACGCAAAACGTGCGTAGAGTTAATAAAACTGTGACTGTAATAATGATCATGGCCGCCTAGAATGATATCCACCAAGCCAGGAGGGATTTTTTCCGCGAGTTTGTTATCGTTTGGCTCTCTCTGATGAGTGACGGCGATGACTATGTCTGCGCCTTGTTCACGGAGGGCGGGGACCAGCTCTTTCGCTGTTTCTGACGCAGACTTGTATATGAGATTCGGAGGGAGATAGTTGATAGTAGCAAGCCTATTCGTTACCCTCCATCAGCAGGTTGCCTCTGGCAAAATACAGGGAGATCCAGCGTACCATTCCCTTTCGCCCAAGCCTATGACTCCAACTTTTATTCCGTTTGAAGAGACGAGCATGCAAGTCTTCTGGCAGTTTGCCAGGGGCTCACCCTCGCCCAGGGCCGGGTCAAGCACGTTTGCGAGCAGCCATGGAAACTTGCATTGAGATCTCAGGTGCCTGAACTGTGCAATTCCAAAGTCTAGATCATGGTTCTATCGATATCCACGGACCGTTTAGCAATCGCGATCCAACTGTCATGGAAGAACGTAACTAGTTATAATATATATTGTAGACGGAACGTACACCAACACACGCAACATCTGTCCCCACATGATTAAGAAACGGGACCATGTGCTGGCCCTTCGTGATAGTGCTCTCAAGACTCGGGTTGAAAGCGTCTCCAGAAAAGAAGGTGAGGATTGAGGGCTGTCCAGAGAAGCTGGGATCGGATCGATAATGGTTCACGAGGGTCTGAAACCGCGGGGCACCACCACAGGGATCTGACGAGGAGGCTCTGGGCAAGTTGTCAGTAGAGGATCAAATAGATATTTTCTCTCAGCAAAGGAAGCGCCAACTGTAGATCTCACTCAACATGGTAGACGTCGTTGTAGTGCAGGAGCCGCAGGTCGGGAGTACCTCGTCGCCCGCTGTCAAAGGTCGAGGTACCCCCGCTGGCCACTGTCTGCGGCGAATCCCTGGTGTCCTCTGGCATCTCTTCCGTATGTCCCCTTCCTTACTCCGTATATGATCGGCCGCTCGCTGGATATATTTCCTGTGAGAATGAGTTGTCTCCTGGGCTTCGACGTCGCTGTCCCGTGTTGCTGGGCGTCAGTCAATTGGACCTTAACTTAAGTTAGTTAATTAGTTACCTAATTAACTAATTAAATAACCAACTAATTAACTACTTTTAACTAGTTAACTTAGTTTAATTAATGAAAACGGCGCTGCCATGACGTCACCCTTTTCAAAATTTACACACATAACTTATCATCGACCAATGTTCTACATTTTTCAAAACCGTCTTACATCCAGTATCATGATTCTTATAATATACCTATCTCTGAAATATAACTTCTCGAAGATTTACTAGATATAGGAGTAAATATACCCTATGAACAGAATATCTAATATAGCCATGCGGTGCTCGTCCGCCCTGATCCGTCAGATGTACTGGCGGCCTTCTTATCTTGGGGGCCAGCAGCTAAGGAGATGTTATAGGATACCATCAGAGACGACTACAACGCCCCGCCCTATAGCAACAGACTTGTCTATACTCAAGGCCGCAGCTACTTCGGTTTTATCACAAGAAACTCCGCGAGTAAGATGGGCAGGGGTATTTGGTGACTTCGCTGTGGGAGCAGAGAATGATTACAGTGTGGTGGATGTAATTATTCTCTACGACTCTGACAAAGTTGGCCACAACAGATGGCCCCCACAATTACGGGACTTGGATAAGATTCTGCCTGTAGCTTGGGGTCGAAATGCTGTAGTTGAGGAGTTAACTATAAAGAAGGTGCCTCACTTTTGGTGTATCGTTCAATTTTTACAGTCTAGGGTAATTTTTGGATCGGATGATGACCCTATAGTTATGCAAGTACGTCAGGAATGGCTTGATATTTTGGTAAATGGGGCGATGCATTTTAAATCTCTTATACGTGATATAAACGATATCACTACCACTATTCAGGGAAAGTCTCCAGAGGTATAACCAGTTTCTCCTATGATCTACAATTTTGATATACTAATTGACTACCTAGAAATTGTGTTCAGACTCTCGGCTCCGTCAGACGGTTTTAGAACGTATCATGGCCGTGCTCGATACAATCGATAGAGACCTTGTTAATGAGTGTTCATCCAGTCCTTTCAAAGAACTACTTCAGTTCGACGGGCAACGTGACTACGACCTTATTCAAGACAGGATGAAGAGAATTATAAAGGGTAATCAGACCCAATCGAAGCATAGTGTTGACCAGTCAGATCAGTTATGTAGATCTCTCTGGAGACTGGCCACAGCTTCGGGTAGAGGGACGTTGGATAGACTAGGCAAATGGATCGAGATGCATGTGATAGCAGGCATCGAAGAAGCAGTTGAGCAGCGTGGGCACGTTCAATCACTAACACCGAAAGAGAGAATACACGTTGAGTACTATTATTATGCTTAGGTATATGGGTGAGCTTTCCTCTGCATCCACTACTTGTTAATATCTAACTAGACAGGGCATTATAGTTATCTGGTATCGAAACCTGCCTTGTAGCTGTATGTACATCGCAAGAGCACAGGTATGCCATAACTGTAGCTCAGTAGCTACGGTGATAACCTGCGAAAAGTCATTACAGGCAGCGAGAAAGGGTTCTCCAGCCCATGCAACAGCCTGCTGGCCCGAGAGTTTGACGGGTCTCTCGTGAGATGAATGAAGAGCAGGGAAGACGTGCTAGAGTCAACCATTCAGCATATTACCAGAAAATATCGCGATAGATGAGCAACAGCCGGGTAACTCATGAGCCCCGGTTTCGATGTGGACATAACTCGTCTGCTAAGCTGCATTCTGCCAGACATGGGCATCGCTGCCGCAGCCTTATCGTGGCTACCGGAGTTTCTTGCAGTTTTGACTGGTTGGAACCCATGCTCGCTGCGGACAAGTTTCGCTTCTCTATCTTGGTAAAATGAAAGTATCCTGGGCTGTCCATGCATGTAAATGTATGGCACAGTACGCGGGCGAGGCGAGATGTATACGTATATCCGGGGAAGAATCCAGAGAGCCGGGCGGGAGATGACTAATCCCGAATAAGAAAAGAAAGGGAGTGAAGAAGCAATGTCAGGGAAGACAAGAGAAAGGATGATTGATGATCATAAAATCAGCGGTGAAATACCTAGAAGGCAGGGTGATCAACTGGGTGGACATCCCGTTTATTAACTAGTAAGAAAACTGGGGGATGCTGTAGCCTCTTCCAAAAGACAAGAAAAATACTTTATATATCAGAATACCAAAAACTACCAACATTAACCAGGGGGCATAATAGGCGTAAGTGAAGTATAGCCAGCTTATCGTCTGTCAAAGAACCAGCTGGTACGTTTTGGGCCGGCATTTGTCGAGGAATCCTGTGCCTGGACACCGGACAGGGTGGAATTGGATGGTGCGTCCGCACCACCGCCACCACGAAGCGGTTTCGCTATCCTCGAGCCTCCAAAACCGAAACCAGCAGAGTCGGAGGAAAGGCCTTTGGTAGAGCCAGCTTTGGCGGCTTCCAGGCGTTCCTTAACGGCTGTGAGCTGCGCTTCGAACCTGTGGGTAGAGGAAGAGAAGGATAGGTTAGCTTCTTTGGTCACGATGTAATTGTGATATTGATTTAAAACACACCTGTGGTTGGCAGCCGTTAGCTTTTCCTGGCTTTCCTGGAGAAGGGTCTCCAGGCTCTCGATTCGTTCATTTCTGGCTATCAACTTCCGCTCGGCAATGGCGACCTCCCGCTTGAGGCTGCCGTTCTGTTCCACCAGTTGGCGTTGTACATGGGTCAACTGCTCGAGATTGCGCTCCAAAAATGCCATCTTCTTCTGCTGGGCACGGTTGTTGGACGACTGCAGGACTTGTTTGTACTGCTCACGGGTCTCATCTAGCGATATTTCAAGTTCAACTACCCGTTCACACCGGTTCTGCAAGTCGCGCATAAGAGATTTCTTCATGATGTCAAAATCAGCAATCTGCTGCTGCAGGGTCTTGCTGTTGATGGTCGCACTTCCTCCTGCACTGGCAGAGGATCCATTGGGCTGAGAGCGCGCTGTAGAGTCGGCGACAGACTGTCTCAGGCGGGTAAGCTCTTCATCTCTGAGATAGAGCTCACGTCTGAGATGCTCCACGGCCATCTTCTCCAGCTCGTTGCCTTCAGAGTATGCCTGGCTGAGTTTTTCCTTGATTTCTGAGATATCCGCCTCCCCAAGATTCTGTTCGAGAAGATCGTCGACTTCTTGCTGAAGCGCAGCTATCTTATCTAACAGCTTTCCGTCAAAAGCCCCGTTGAAGCCTTCTTCACGGCTGGTCATGGCGAGCTCAGCTTGTCTGATTACCCCCTGGGCTTCCACCAAGCTTCCCCGTAACTCAACAAACTCCTCTGGGGAGACCGCTTCGCCTGCAGAGCTGGTTGCATGCAGACTGTCTACACGCTCGATCAAGTTCCTTATCTTGCGCTCGTTCTCGGAGAACACGTCCACCTTCATGTCAAACCCGGCCATCATCTTAGCCATCCGTTCTGCCTTCTTTTTGTCTTTCTCGTCCAAGGCTGCGCTCGTCTCCTTGGCACGCATGCGCACGTCAAGAAGCTGTTGCTTGAGGTCGTCCAGTTCAGCTGTAAGCTCGGAGTTGGCTTCCTTCAGGGTATCCATGGTGATGGCTTGCTCCTTGCTTTCATATGATACTTTCTCCAGCTGCATGCGCAGCTCGTTGACCTCCGCGTTCAGTTTCTCGTTGTCTTTACCGGTTCGGACAGCATTCTCCTTGAGTATCTTAAGCTCCTCCTTTTTCTCTTGGACTTCCTTCTCTGCGTTGGCGATGTACGTTTCCTTTTCTGCGAGCTGATCCTGCAGTTCGTTCTCTCGCCTCAAAAATTCCTCCCGCTCGTCTCGTTCCAGGACAATACTTGGTGTGCTAGATCGTTCTCCAAATCTCGATTCTGGCCGGCTTGGGGTCTCTGATCGAGACATATCAGACTGCAGTCGGGATGGAGTTCCTGGACGGGGAGTACGGGCATCGGCCTTGAGGTTTCCCACCGTATCTGTCGATCGCAAGGTGGTCCATTTCTCTTTTGAAAGGTTTTCTCCAGTTCGCCAGACTTGCACTTCGTTCTCTAGAGCAGATATGTAGGTTTCGAAAGTAGTTACCTGGCTCTGAGCCTTCTTGAGAAGGTGCTTGAGCTCTGCTGGACTCAATTCCTGGTTAATCTTCGCCTTGTTCTTGATGGCCTTTGCTCGTCCACCGAATCGAAGAGTGCTAAGCGTTTCCGCATCGTTGTAGCTACTGGGAGAGCAGTTAATTATCAGTGTCGTTCGGGAGTTACCTCCCAGACTTTCTTGCAGAATTCTAGTGAGCTTCGAATCTCGGTATGGAATGTGAGTAGATTTGCCGTCAGTGAGAGCGTTGATGACCATGCCCAGTGCACTCAAACTCTTGTTAATTTTCTTCGCTTCTTCGAGGGTCTGTCCACTGGCGCCGGTTTTGCCCACCTTTTCACTGCCAGCAAGATCGACAAGGAAAAGCTGACCGCTCTTGGCAGATCCAGTCTCGACATTCTTCTGAGTGATGGTGATGACAAATATCGAGTGCGAGCGAGACGATTCCTGATTCATATTCGTTGCCGCAACTGCTCTCGAGGTATCACCCCTTCTCATCACCTCAAACACCTCCTGTACACTGGACACGTATATTTCAAGCAAGCCCTTGACGTAGACGCCCCTTGATTTCTCCTCGTGAACGGGTAGGTTATCGTTTTGCGGCACCAACAAGTCTCTTATCCGTTCCATATATATCTCCATGTAACTGACACGCACGGTGTATTCAATGTTGCCAGGGCTGGTCAGGATGCTGGTGAAGATCTGCTCGACTATACGAGGTATGATTCCCTTGCCATCGGGGTCATCGATGTCGGATCCCATCATCGTGTATGACTTTCCCGCTCCTGTCTGGCCGTACGCAAATACAGTTCCATTGTATCCATTCATAATATCATCAACAGTCGACCTGATCGAGAAATCAAACACATTTGACTGCTTCGAGTTCATGTCAAATATGCGGTCGAAGGTAAAGGAGCTAGATGCCTCTTTTGACTATATCATCAATACCAGTTTGAGTTAGTTTTATGCGTCTGCTGTTCTTTTTCTTCATTCTCTTCTTGTGTCCATCAAACTTCACCGGCAACAAGGAAAACGTACGTTTATTCTGCATGTCTCTTCGGATTCGAACTCCACGATCGGCTCACCTCCATTGGCAATTTCTACTTTGTTCTGCGGCCTAAATCGTGCAACAACTATAGCAATCAAACGGCGCAATAGTTAGCCAGCCTGGGCAAGGAGAGGAGCTATCCGGTGATAAGTCGACCACGTACCCTTGATGGTGTTGAAGCCTCCAGAAGCACCGGAACTATTTGTCACCAGCAAACATGTCTGTTAGTTTCTGAACATAGCCATTATCGGTTTATTCCGACCAACTTACGCCATGGTTTGGGCTCTGTTCGGAGGAAGCGTCCTCGGCCCTTGGGTCAGGAGAGGGGACACCTAGCTTGCGAGATAGTGAGCAAGTCCGCCAGCGGGGAGTTTTAAGGAGTAACAGCTAAAATATGGCCAGAAGACAAGATTCCAAAATGCATCAATAAAAAGTGAGAGTAGTGGGTAGGAGTAATATTTCTGTCTCTTATACACATCTGACGCTG
>OJKM01000009.1_pt1 | contig 21762 bp, 16 predicted proteins | sample 1596631 | NCBI WGS metagenome assembly OJKM01 (sample SAMEA3904683, study PRJEB24821) | metagenome | biome: Builtin; feature: hospital; material: surface | place: USA | collected 2013-06-06 | reverse complement strand
TCTACACGTAAGGAGTCGTCGGCAGCGTCAGATGTGTATAAGAGACAGGTTCTGTATAGCTGCTAAGATTGAAGGCCTTGCTGTTTGACTTCGATGCATATGTAAATAAATTCAACAATGAAATAATTTTTCTTCTTTAAACTTGAACATTCCATACATTCCATAGTAGGCGGCTAGAGCAGCCAATCCGTTGGCGTGTCAGTAATCATCCACGGTTGTCAAAGTAGGTAAGTGGTATACTGAGTAACTTTGGAAGGCGAAGTCATCTTGGCCACCAACTACAAACACAAAAACAGCCTTGAAGCAAAGGTGGAACAAACCAGACAAAACACAAGACAGCCTTGCATTTCTCTAGAATCTTGTTTGAAGGATTAGTGGATACTTCCTCCCTGACTCTTGCTCACTTGCACGATGAACTGGACTGGAGGTCGTCTCCATCGATCTTCATACAAGACGAAGTCATCATCTAAAAACGTTGGGAGACAACGTGTTGCTCAAGCTAAAATACGAATGGTAGATAGGCCGCGAGATATTCTGTCATTCAAGGCTGCTACTGGAGCAACGGATAAGGAAGGCTGCTATGATGGACAAGCTGGCACCACCCAAGCAGTTGACGACCTTGGAGCAAGCTTTCAGAAAACAAAACAGCCAGCATATTCAAATACTGAAGATCTCCAATCAAAAAACCATTGTCACTCTCAGATAACCAAGTCGAATTTGATAGATTCCCCTGCGGTTAGAATTGAAGAGATGAGAAAGAAGCTACTTGATAAAAAAGACTGGGCAGGTCTTAGCCTATCACGATCACATAGGTCACATACACCATGTGGCCAAGATAAAGGGACACTTGGAAGAAGGGAGTCGTTGTCTTATGAAAGATGCCCCAGCCGGTATTTCCCTCACCGAGGACCCCCTTCTCTCCCGATTAAACGCCGAAATATTGCACAACCACACTTATACCCTGAAAATCATCTAAGTTCTGATGATATTAGTGTATGGATTGAGCAACAACAAGAAGAGCCTCAGTATGAGGCTCTCTACAATGAAATGTACATGGAAGCCCAGGAATCAGTGGGGCCGATATTGTCTAATAACAATAAAAGCAGAGATAGGTCTATTAGATCTACAAAGCGCAATGCGCGCTCTCTATGTCAGTCAGGCATGAAGACACCGCGGTATGCTGCTTGTAGTAATCGTGTCGACCACGAGCAATACCAATTACAATTGAGTAAACGGCTAGATACCTCACCAAGCTCTGATCTATCAAACCTTCCCGTTCTAGATCGCCGTGGCTCGTTTGCTACAATCGATGGCCAGACAAGATATGTGCCATCGTCGTCTTATAAACCCAGCAGTTTGAGTTCTCCAGAAGAAGATAGTAGGATGAAGTCACCAAAGAATGCAGATGAATACTGGTCTCGGAGAAGAGCCATGTTATACCATAGTCAGGGATACCAAGCGCAAGATATATCTCCGCGAAACTCTAAGTGGAGGGAAGTAGCAGGCAACCTGAACGGATGCTCTTTAGAATATTCGTGGGGTGACAACACTGCCATGATACGGCAGAGAGAGGTAACTGGCGGTGTGAAACAATCTAAAATAGGAGGATTTTCAACATCCTGTTCTGACGAAGCCACTTTTTGGCGTAACACTATCCCATCGCCCTTTAGAAGTGATCCCAGTTACCGCTCTTATCACCCAATATCCTCCCCACAGTCGAACAAAAAGCAACATTCCGTTAACCGATGTGAGTATCAACGGTACCGTCATTTGACTAGGCCGGTATATAATTCAATTCTTTATGGTAGCCCTCAACCGAGGACGCATTTTGCTAGGTCATCATCGAAAGCAATCTCTTATCAACGCGCTAATTCTTCAACTCCCACGCCAGCTGTTCAAAACCATAGGGTTTTTGTATTCGGCCAGGAATTTGATATATCGAAGGAATGTTCTTTATAATGGCAACTGTAGGGGGAAGGACTCCTTGGATCTATTGTTGACCCTATCTTCGGTGACCGGGAGCATACAAGTCCCGTATGTGAGATACGTGGCCTTGTCAACCTACAGTCTCACCAACCAGATACGGCAATTGTCTGTTCCCAACGTTCTGGGAGGATCCTATCTGGGAGTTTTATTCGAGAGTTACCGTCGCAGAGGATATAAAGTGCCTCTTGTGAGGGGAATGCGAAGGCATGGCGGTATCAAAATGTAAGTATTGATAATGTACTGGAAATTCTTGAATAGTTTCCTGAATCTTGTAGAGCTGCATTTACTCGTAAAGTACTTGGGCTAACATAGCTGGTTTCAATGGCTGACTGATTTTGCAGTGCTGGGTAGCTTACAGCTGCCTAGATAGACGTGTATCGGCTCCGCAATTTCGGCATCAAGCGCCGACGGCCCGGCTGTGGACCGGATCCCTGCCCGGAGCTCACTCAGATGGATGAGGTAGGTACTGGAGGTAGCCTGGGGCTTAGTAACTCGTTAGTTAAGGTTCCAGCCTTACGATCATAACAACGCTGAAGGTGGGCAAACAGCCTCGAAAGATCTTCGATATCATGGTTGTTTAAGAAAAGTTCCAACACTACGGCTGAACCGATGAGCGGCATGATTATATCTGTTGTTTCCTCCCTCTCCATCCTCGCCTCCGTCGTCCTCTCATCCCCTGCTCGGCCTGCCACCGGCACCTTACCTCTTGTGATATGGCATGGCCTGGGAGACAGCTATGCAAATGACGGGATGAAAAGTATCGCGCGACTTGCAGAAACAACAAACCCAGGCACGCACGTCCACCTCATTCGATTCGGCGCGACTGGGACCGAGGACCGAGATGCCACATTTTTTGGCAACGTTACTGCCCAGGTCGACGAGGTTTGCCAGACGCTGGCATCGGATCCCGTAATAAGCAACGCGCCAGGTATAAATGCGCTTGGTTTCTCGCAAGGCGGTCAGTTCCTGAGAGCATACACCCAGCGTTGCAACAAACCTCCGGTCCACAACTTGGTCACGTTTGGCAGCCAGCATAATGGGATCGCGAGCTTTACAGCATGCAAGGATTCTGGTGACTGGCTATGCTGGAGTTTCAATGCCCTACTGCGATTCGGAACATGGTCTAGCATTGCTCAGTCTGGGCTGGTTCCAGCGCAGTATTTCAGAGATCCAGAGGAGCTGGAAAACTACCTGAAGTACAGCAATTTTCTCGCTGATATCAACAATGAGAGGGCAGTAAAGAATACGAAGTACAGGGAGAATCTGATGAAATTGAACAAGTTTGTGATGTACATGTTCAAGGATGACACTACTGTTATCCCGAAAGAGAGCGCTTTTTTCACAGAGGTTAACGCCACGTCAGGAGAACATACGAAGCTGCAAGATCGGCCAATGTATAAAGAGGACTGGCTTGGGCTGAAGGTATTGGATGAGCAGTCTCGCTTAGAGTTCCTAACGATACCTGGCCGCCATATGCAATTGAGTGAGGCTCTGTTGGTGCAGAGCTTCCACCGTTACTTTGGTCCTGTAGAGAAGTCAGTGGCAAAATATGCCGGAACCCCAGATTTCAGAGTCCAGGAATAGTTAATATAGCTTTCAGAACAAGTCTAATTAATAATCATCGTTGCGAATATATGGCTTTGTTATCAATCAGTTCATACAGATAGAATTCAACCAGACGAATCCTGCGGTCTCAAGCCTTTCGGCTTCGTTAAAGAAGTCAAAGATCTTTCTCGGCTTTTCGGCATCTTGACAAATTAGCCAAGGGGCGACGGTGCTGAACTGAATACGATGATAATTCTAACGGATACCATTGAGTCAGAGCATCAAACTAAGCAAATTCCTAAAAAATGCTATCATCAGCCAACACAGCATTTGAAAAATAAAAGCGACTACTATCGTCAAGGCAAAAAGAAAGGCAGCCTGAAATTATAAGTCAAGAACAACAAGAAACACTCTCATTATGCCGGATACAACTGTCACAACCCCAAAGACATGGGTTCGCCCCACTAGACACGGGGAGCAGAAAGAATTCCTGGTCTCCATGGACAAATCACTGCTTTCAATTACGATGATGAACGAAGAGTTCGAAAAAGACTATATATACTGGGCCAAATCTATGCCCGAGGAAGAACTACAGACGGCTATCGACTCCTCGCTTTGTTTCGGTTTATTCGAGCGAATCCACGATGCTACGGCAGATAGCGGGAATCATGAAGCATCCAAAATAGCGCTTCCAGAACAATCTTCCCCTCTGAAGCAGATCGGTTTCGCCCGCTTGGTCACAGACAATGTAACATTCTTCTACCTTTCCGATGTGTTCGTCATGCCCGAGTACCAAGGAAAAGGACTGGGTTCATTTTTAGTCCAGTGTATCAAGGAGGTGCTGGACGGCATGAAACACTTGCGACGATTCATTTTGATGACTGGTGACAAGAATACGGGAAAGTACTATGAGAGACTGATGGACGTTAAAGTGCTGGGCGAGATTGGGAATGCATATATCCTGGGCCGCAAGGGGCCGGGGAGCTGTGTATAGGCAACAGATGTACTCTGTATGTTGATGTCGGTTTGTTATGCATTGAATTGAAGTTGATAGAGAGCTAGGCAGTTATGCATCTCAATAATAGTGACTTAATCAATATTCGTGCAGAGATTTCGCGCGTATCCTCAAACGCTCCTAGCCGATACCCGTTCAAATTGCCACGGCAGTACAGAGTATCAGGCATATATGTCCAGTGCCATCTGCCACTGCTCCGTAAAAGCCCAAAAGACAACTGATAGATTCTTTGGCTTCAAGTGAATTCGCTGCGAGTTTTTCTTCGGTTGAAAAAGAGAATGAGGATAGGAGAATTACGTAAGTCAATCCATATTTGTCATGTGACGGATTTTATGGTCCGTGCGTCAGGGAAGGATCAACTATAATGCGCACCAATGGGAATGAGAGAATTTAGTTATGTCAGCGTCGGGTGTTACTAATACCTGACCTGCGCCAAAAGTAGAAAATGGCAACTTCAACTCTTCACAACGCTGAATTATGGCGTTGTTTTCAGCTACGATCAATTGCGATTAACTACTTTGACTTGCCGTCGAAGGACCCTAAGATTGGATGAATTTGTGATGAATTCCCCTAAGGAGCCATCATCCGCACTCAACTTGCCAATGAGAGGTTCCAGGGGGTGTAAATGACAAAAACGGGATATTGCAGGCTGGCTCCAATATCTCAGCCATTGCAAAATGCAACCAACCAAAGAGCGGTATATATCAAGGTATCTGAGTGATAGTAAAGGTCCGAGACAGCGGTAGATCTTGATATGTCTAAGTATGGCTATCTTAGTGACCTATGGAACGCTTGATATTCCCTAGGGGGTTTGGCCGTATGCAATTGCCACTGCACATGGAAGTTTCCGTCCGGGTAGCTGCTTAGTTCTAGTAGAGCCCTTTTTTCTGTATGTTTTGATTTCTTTCCTACACTTTCTCCCCTCCCACACAAAAATTCAAACAAAGTATTTCTCGCGAAGGACGCGAGCAGCTAAGCCCAACTCAAGCATCCTTCAATATTCTTAACGTCTGCCCTGCAATTTGATGGTCATGAAGCAGCATTACCCCCCTTCTACCTGCTCTAAGCTTGAGTACGTGACTAATCATATAGTGCTCCCGCCTCGCCTGCCAGGAAAGGAGGAAGTCTGCGAGGATGATGTCCGATGCGAGCTTCTAGAATTTCTTCAGACCGCGTCTATTACCCTCAAAGCAGATTCCGATACAGAGATCAGTACCGTTGGACGTTCTATTCTCAATGTTCTCGAGATTTGCAAAGCCACCAATCTGCGTGGAAAATTGGACAAATCCACGCTCCTGCATCAGTTCCAAACAATCCAGCCAAATATTCCTATAATTCTTCACGTGAAAGAGCAAAATGCTGGGCTACTTATATGGAAGAATGAACGGTAAGCTTTCGCTTCTCCTCCAATTGGTGGTTGTTCAGACTGTTTATATCCGATTCTGCTATTACAGGGATGGCGAGGAGACAGTCACCTTTGAAGCTTTTGAGGCGTCACCCGTGTCTGAAAAAGTACTCTCTGCGGAAGGCCCACTCCAATGGGATTTCCCAGGCGAAACTGTTGTTATTCCCAATACCATGTTCACCCAACCCTCATTCCAGGAGTCGTTGTCCAATTTCCTAGAAAGTGCGAGCACAGAATCAATAAAGAGATTCGCTGCCGGTGTTTTGAAAGGTGGCTCAGTCGCATTCGAGAACCGTGATACTACAGATCCTGCTTTAATCACGCAGATGCTAATGACTTTGCTGGAAGCAAATGGATCTCGAGCATTCCCTCCACTACTAAGGAAACGTGTCCGTGATGAAGTTTCGTGGGCTCCCGGAGGTGGCAAACCATGGAGGAGACTACCATTTTGGCTGGTTCTCAGAGTGGGAATTGAACGACATCTCTATATGCAATTTGGTGCCACGAAAGGACGAGCATACTATAAGTTCCTTCTTTGCCTCATGTTCTCGGCCATTCTAGGTTCTGGAACCGACTCACTCTCGCCAGACCGAATTTCACTGCTTACCGCCAAGCTAGCAAGACGTTTAGCAAAACTGGAGGTCGATCGTGAGAAAGCGCTCCATAACGACAGAGTGACATATAATCGATTGTTTGACAGATTTGAGCTTTTCTTCCAGACCTCTATCAGTAACGCTAGAAACCATGTCGCTGATATCTGGAATACATTCAAAAGAAGCATTCAACGCAAGATTCCACGGCTTCCACTCCATGCAGATGAAAATTCGCAATATCTTTCTCTAACAAATAGCCAGAAAGAGATTGAAAATGTGTTGTCGCAATACAGAATAGATCGCTCATGGACTTCAAATAACCCATCGGTAAAAGACTTCACTCCTAAACGTTCGAACGCTTTCAAAAAGTTTGCCAACAATTATAATTCCCTTTCAGAACGAGAGAGAGTATCTGATGAAGCCTTAAAATTTCCGGACAACTCCGCAGAAGAAACCTGCATTGAGCTGGCAGTCATGATCTGGAACTATTATAACGAGGCTAAACCGGCATATAACGGCAATCCTGAGCAGAAGAGCATCATGATATTACATATGATGGTACTATGGGTGGAACTTGATAAATTTGCCACCAAACTTTACCCTTTGCTGCTCGATTATCACCCTGGGATTTCATCGGGCCTTCTTGATGTGCTGCAGTTATCAAGCCTTAAAGATTCAATTCGTCTGAATGCTGTGCAGGAGTACATAGAGACCCGATGTACGCGGAGCCTGTCTCGAAGGACAATTTTTGATGATCCAACCGCAGGATGTTTTGCCGAAAGATATTTTGATTTATCAGAAGATTCCTTGAGGCTTCAAAACCTCCGCTCAAAGATTGAATCCCAAGCGCAAAATAATTATGACAGAAAAGTACAGGAGTGGCAACAAAAAAGTGAGATATTCGAGGCTCTGCAGAAGAAAATTGCACTATCATCCTGCACATATATTAACAATCGGCATGGAGGGGTAGACCATGACAAAAATTGTGAAAAGTGCGACAACCAACATCGTGCCAACCGCATGACTATCCAAATCCATGAACACCCGCTTCCAGAAAATCCAGTCCATGCTAAGGCGGTGCTGTTTGAGCTACAGTGTCCAGAGCCATTCAAGTCCTATCGTAACGCAACCTGGCTGCTATTTGGTATCGTGGCATGCCCTCACGAACAACCCCCAGCGTATCCAAGGTTATTGGTATCAGAGTATCGGGAGCTTAGTAAATTTGTTACTGGAAGCTCAGTGGGAATTGTGCTAGCATCGACCACAAAATCTTTGCTATCTACCCATTACAGAGGAGTTTACTTCCCAGTAAGGCTGGAAGACATATGCTTCGACAATAATCTAAGGGTTAGATACTATGACACCACCAATAACATCTTTCCTAACAGGCAAAGCCATGTTTCAAGCTTTTCCCACCATCTTCAGATGCCCAACCTGACGAACTCACCATTCTCATCCATAACACCTCCAGGCAGTTTGTCTGGCTCCTCGTCCTATGAGATTTTAGCCAGTCAGTCTTCCTGTCCGCCGGGACTGAATGCCCACGAATTCATGGCGTACAAGTCTCTGTTCTCTGGCGTGGTCAGACGTTGGCCTACAATCCTTATTGAACTTGGTTCCTCAAACTTGAACTTCAGCACTAAAGGCCCTTGTACGTTGATTTGTCAACTTGCAATACAGGCAGGGCCGAGAGATACGAATGATATCTTTCGAGTGGTACACAAGATCTTCCGTGATGAGACTTTCTGTAACCGACTAATCAAATTACTCGAAGAAAGACTAATTGGGATTGCATTAAACTGGCGCGAGACCGATTGCATGGAGATGTTGATCACGTTGATACTTCGGCTATGTGCCTTATCTCCACTGAGAATCCTTGACAAGGCAATCACCTTACTGAAAAAGATTCAAGAAACCCTTTTGAAATGGATCCGGCTGTTGCGTAAGGAAATTTGTGCTGCTCGTGAGCCAGGCATGATTGAAAACTATTCCGACTTTGCTTTCACCGTTGCCTTATTACTGAGGAGAACATTTGCGGTCTACCCTGAGAATATTCCTGGATACACGGGAGACATGGCTGAAAATGACATCCGATGCTTTATAGAGGCTTCTATCTCACTTCAAGACAACGTTCCCCCTGACTTGAAATCGCTATCACATTTTCAGTGGCGTGCGCTTGTTCGAGATTTGAAAATGGTATACAGAATGCGTCCATTACTATTACAATCTCTCAAAAATCACCCTGGAAGTCTAGGTGCTGTATTGACAGATATTTGGGCACAAAACACACTTTTTCTGGGGCAAATGTCCAACCTTCAGCTTCTAGGCGGCGACGAATGGGCCCAACTCGTGATAAACCCGACGAATCAGACCAAAAGACAAGTTGTGCATTTTCATTTCCTTGAAGGACATTTACTTGTCGACGGCGAACCATTAGCAACACTCCCCGCAAACTACAGAAACGCCGTGATCCTCGACCGTCTGTTTGGAAACCAAAGGCTTCAGGTCTACCCTTCATCGCTCCATGGAATGTCATACGTCCTTCCATTTGAAGTTAAGAAGCAAAGAATCCATATTGGCTTCCGTGATGGTAAACCCTTTGTTCGAGCTGAGAGTAGGCGCACGCTTTACGAATTCCTCCCTTATGAAATATTCGGGGACAGGAGAAGCTTTGACCTCCCTGGCTCCTTGGTTGAAAATTGCATTCACTGGCTTGATCTAAATTCTGGGACTATCAAAATCAGGAGAAAACCCGATATATGGTACGATAAGGACAGTTACTGGGAAGTCGACTTCTACAAACGGAAAGCTCGTCGCCGCACAGTCACTCTAATTGATCCCCATAGCCAGTTATTCCGTCTTATTGCCAACGTGTTTGATGGATTTGAGCACCCCGGATACATCACCATATATCAGCCTGCATCGAAAAACTTATCCGTGGAGTTACGCCGCTTGGAACTCGACTTCATCGTTACTAAAAGCGGGCTACTTAGATGCAAGCAGCTAAATGCGTTAATCGACATGAATCAAGATGCAGGCACATGGTATGGGTTGAAAAGCAAGCTTGTGCTACGCGACGTGATTGATAATGAACAGCGCAGCATCATTGTCCCCATGGGCCCTCTGCAATGTACGAAAAACGGGATCCACGTTAGTATCTTTGCTGAAAACCTTGGAACTTATGGCCGGTTCTTCATAAATACATCCCTTGGAAGACTAGATTGCCCAGTCGAACCATGGACGTTATATGCCAAAGCTCAGTTTCATGCATATACCTCTTTTGTTTTACCGGATGAGCTGACGGGGCGTACTGGAACAGAAGAAGCGGTTCACTGTCTAAAGTCAGGCTACAGCCAGCCGTGGACTACGTTGAACCCCGGCCCGCTTGGGACTCTTCAAACTATTGCACTTCTGGCCCCAGGCAGGGTTTATTATCCTCCTGGTTCCAAGACTGTTCAGCACACAACATGGAATGAGAATCTAACACCATGGATTCAACACGAAATATTTTCATCTCTGGTTGAGAAGATTCTTGAAACAGAAAGAACGTTAAGGCAATTCGGTAACAAAGACATCGATCAACCGGAAGTTCGGCCTGCCAGTGATGATTTTTTGATGATTCGGGCATATAGGAGGGGGAATACCTACCAGCGGCCGAACGCTGGCTTTGACGATCTACCAGTTGTGAAAGATGAAATTTACAAACCGAGAGATCGATTCCAGGGAAGTCGAAGTCGTTCTAATGTTTTCGAAATAAGCAGTTTGGTGAAAAACTGGTCAACAAACACAGGGCCTCATGCTGATTTAATCCGAAGGATGGAATCCTGGCCTACAATTGGAGGTTATAGTACAGTTTTCGACAAGGTACTCCTCAGCGATATGCTTGACATTCAGTTTGACGAGTCATGGGGCTCCATCGTCAATTTTTGCCGTGATTCGGAGGAGAAAAATAAATACCATCTCATGATGACGATGGCTCTTATGTCGTTTTCCAACTCCGCCGACATGGAAATCATACGCACTTTGCTACTTTTCGCCACTATTCCAAGCCTAAAGTCCCTGACACCGCCAAATTGGATTCATTATAAACATTTTTGTTATAATCAACAACCTAGTGTGGTGTACCTGAGAAGACTGATTAATAATTGCTGTGCTCCATACGCTGGGGACGAGCGGGGATTTTTACCGCTTAACGTCAAGACTAGAAAGAGATTTGAAGCTGCTGAAAAAGAGCACGAGAAACGAGTTGAAGCGAATGCAATCGCATTTTCAGAGTATATCTTTGCTCAATGGCCTTGCCTTGAGCCAAGAATCCAGGGAATGCCCGATTTTCCGCTTTTAAATGTCCAGCTAGCCTTAAAGATCATTCTCCCTGATTGGTCTCGGCTATTCCAGAATTCAGAACTTTCTAACTATCTTGCCAAAGTTCAAGCCACTTTGGTTTCTGGTAACTTTGGAAAGTTTGAGCAATTTGACTGTTGTATAAAATCCACGAGTACTGAAATATTTCCCACCGGGTTTCGAGGACAGGATATCCCCACACTTACGGGTAATCTGCTACGCAAAGCTTGCACGCTTTATACCCATGAATCCCATCCTACAAAAAATGCCATTACTACCTACAAGGCCTCCCGGGAGGAGGGAATCAGACGTGTTTTTACCGGCTCTGACAATCCAACAAGTCTTCCATCACAAAGCTCAGGCTTTACACACATTCTCGATCTGGAGGAAATAATTGGGAAAATCAAAGATTCTCCCTCATTGGTTAGACAGCAATACGGGCATGACCTGATGACCAGCCTTGAGGCATTGAGAAGTGTAAAAAGCGCTAATGATATACCAATTGGTGAAGAGTTTGATGAATCCACAATTTATACAAATATTGGGTCAGCAACACAAAAGGTTGAATCCCATGCCGAACACCTCAGGTCGGCCCTCAATAAAAATGATTTGCGCTTCCGCTGGCTACATCCCGCAGGTCTATGGCCTTGCATGACAATGGTTAGCCTCCTTGAGCCCCTTCGTTCCACCTTCAAAGGAGAATTTGGAGCTGGGATGAAAGAAAGCCTTATCGCACTAGCAGTCGAAATTATTCACAGACAACGCTTTCTTAGAATTAAGGATGCATACTTGCGAAGAAAGTATAAGGTACTTGGAGAGGAAAAAAATTGTATTCCTCATTCCAACTGGGATCCTTCACTTCATCCAGATTGGCTGCTATTTCAAATTGATGCCGATATTTGTATCAGGCCTAACCAAGTTGAGGTTGCACATGCAACAATTGCTCCATCTTCGCACGCAAATTCTGTTTTGCAGATGAACATGGGTCAAGGTAAGAACTCCCGCGTCGGGATAGAACAGCTTCGGCTCTTAATTCTTGAGGAATAATTCTCCTGTAGCGAAAGCACGTAGCGTGGCAGGCTATTGGATTATTTACTGATAGTTTGGAATCTAGGAAAAACTTCTTGTATCATCCCTATGGTAGCTGCTGTTTTATCGGATACCACGAAACTCCTACGGGTAGTAGTACCTAAAGCATTGCTGCTTCAAACTTCACAGGTACTTCAGGGGAAACTCGGGGGGCTGGTAGGACGGGAAATAAGACATATACCATTCTCCCGCAGAACACCAACAAGTACAGATATGATCTATAGTTATCTCAAACTTCACAAAGATATCATGTCATCTGCCGGTGTTATTGTGGCTCTCCCGGAGCACATGATGTCCTTTCAACTTAGTGGTCTCCAGACATTGGTTGACAACAAGTTGCCCGAAGCAAGGCGAATGATCAAAATTCATGATTGGATGCAGACAGTTTGCCGTGATGTTTTGGACGAATGTGATTATACACTTGCTCCTCGGACACAACTCATTTACCCTAGCGGCACGCAGTGCACAGTTGATGGCCACCCTCATAGATGGCAAACTGCAGAGAAACTACTAGAACTCGTCTCGGGTCACATTTGGGGACTTTGGCAAAGATACCCTGGAAGTATCGAGGTGATTCAACGCCCTAAAGGCGGCTTCCCAATCGTTTACTTCCTACGCAAAGATGCAGAGGAAGCTTTGTTATCCTATTTAGTTAGGGACATCATCGACGGTCGAACTTCTGTAATCCCCGTCCAAGGTTGTTGCCGTTCCGAAATTATGGACATCAAAACCTTCATTTCAGAAGTGTCGATATCCCCTAAGACTGTTAAGCGAGTATCATCTTTATTCCCTGATAACTCAGCTGCAAGACAAAATATCTATCTGTTGCGTGGGCTTCTAGTTCATCGCATATTACTATTAACCCTCAAGAAGCGTTGGAATGTTCAGTACGGCCTTCACCCCTTGCGAGATCCTATCGCAGTCCCGTTTATTGCAAAGGGTGTTCCATCTGAACAAGCTGAATGGGGACATCCTGACGTCGCTATACTCTTTACTTGTTTGGCATTCTATCTTAGTGGCTTGGAGCTTTCGCAAATGAGGCAGTGCCTTGATGATCTAATGAAATCTAGTGACCCGTCGACCGTATATGAACAATGGATTACCAATTCGGAGACACTCCCTAAAATTTTTCAAGATTGGAACTCAATAAACACGGAGGATGAATCCCAAGTCTATCAACTTTGGGTCCACCTTCGCTACCAAATGCCCGTCATCAACTATTTCCTAAACCAGTTTGTGTTTCCAAAACATGCAAAGCAATTCAAAGTGAAACTGCAGGCTTCAGGATGGGATATTCCATTGTCATCACCTCACGCAAATCTTGGAACAATTACAACAGGGTTTAGTGGGACGAATGACAACCGTACCATTCTTCCATTGACAATCAAACAACAAGACCTTAGCTCACTAGCACACACAAATGCTGAAGTCCTAACTTTTGTTCTTCGGGCCCGTAACTACGTTGTTGCTAAATATGCTGAGGGGAAGCGTTTGACAGAAAAGGGGCTCCTCGCTCTTTTGAAGCGTATGGAGATACGCATATTGATTGATGCAGGTGCCCAAATACTGGAGATGGATAATTTGAGCCTAGCAAAAGAGTGGCTAAAAGTGGACCCTAGCGCCCCGGCAGCGATGTATTTCAACTCTGAGAACAAGCCTTATATTATATATCGCAACGGCTATCGGATTCCTCTTCTAGCTTCACCTTATGCAGAGAACCTGGCGGACTGCCTTGTGTATCTTGATGAGGCCCATACCCGAGGAACAGATCTAAAGATTCCAGCAGGTGCCGTTGGGGCCCTTACACTGGGACTAGGGCAAACGAAAGACCACACAGTACAAGGTAAGCTTCATTCGAGTTCCCTGCATAAGAAAGAGAGGTGATCTAACTATACGTAGCTGCCATGAGGCTAAGACAGCTTGGTACTACACAGTCGGTTACATTTTTCGCTCCCCCTGAGGTTCATCACAGCATACTCGATTCTCGGAATCTCCCAGCCTCTGCTTCTGTGACAGCTGCTGACGTTATCTACTGGCTTTTGATCCAAACCTGCATTGGAATCGAGCAAATACAGCCCTTATACTTCTCACAGGGGATGGATTTCTGCCGTCGGAGGCAAGCTGCTGTGGATACCCCTAAATATTTGACCGACCAGACCCAACGGCAGCAATATTGCAAAGCTCTCCATCAAGAGGAAATGCAAACTTTGCAAGAGCTTTTCAGGCCAATTGCAAAGGTGAAGTCAAAGGCTGCCGTCGCTTCCTATGCCCCTGATATTGCAACACATGTCAAGGTCCTTGAGCACCGAAAGAAAGGATTTCAGGATTTTGGAGATGCTGTTCACAGCTCCGCCCTACAGGAAGTAGAACAAGAACGGGAGGTTGCATATGAAGTTGAAGCCATTCGAGAAGTTCAAAAAGCCCCGCGTTTCAAGGCACTAAACTTCCCCGGCCTTCACGAAGATATTGAATTATTTTGTCGTACTGGGACACTGACAAGTTATTCCTCAGCGTTCCAGCAAGCGTTTACTGCTTTGAGAAACACCGGAATCGGTCAGAAATATGGTATAAACTCATGCGCTACTTCGTCAAAGTTGTTTCTCTCCAGAGAATTTTTCAAGACCGTGCGGTTACCTGTTGGCGAGTATAACGATGGCTACATAGTAAGTAGCCTCTGATTCAACCTCATAGGGTAATAAGCCTTGGTCCGCTAGACGTAGCTGTTAACTTTCTCTTCAGCGTCAAATGAATTGGATATTATGGAATCCCACCACAGAAGCTGCCCTTGTCATCATTCCTGAAGAAGCAGAGCTACTGATTCCACTTCACCAAAACGCAAAACACCTTCACACTCGGCTATTGACCTACGCTGCTCCTGTAACCCGTGGAATGCTACACTTTAGCAATTTGGATTTTTACTCCATGCCACCATTGCCTGAAAATTGGAAACCACCCTCCTGGCTTACCATTGAACTTGGGATCTTAGCTGGTCGGGTATATTTTGAGTATTCCGAGTACGAGCCTATCTGCCACTATTTTGGGCTTACAAGCTCACCGGTCGAAACTGTTCCAAGCTATGAGGAAAACGACATGGCATCCAAGGTACCAACTCAAGACATGGATGGAGAGAATGTTATCCAGACCAACAATCCTACCTTTACTCCCAAACCACTGTCTTTCCTCCAGGAGTGGCTAGCTCTGAGGCGAAAGGGCCAGGATTTTAGCAACTCGCCAATGGGATATATATGCCAGGGCAAAACACTAAATGAAAGGAGTCCTTTTTTCTCTTCAGACAGAGATATTCAAGTGAATGTTCCAAAGCTCAAAGCTACGGATCACAGCTCTGATGATGGTAATGTCGAAAGTCCTGAAGCGAGCGACTACGAACCAGAATATACTGGCGATCAAAGGCGAGAATCGACCGGGAAACGGGAAATATTTATGGATGACAGCAGTGAAAGCGACTACCAAAACCGCATTGAGTGAGGTTGACAATTAATGGGCACTGAACGAATTCTAAAGAATAGCGGTCACTGGCTGAGAAGGATTAAAAAAAAAAAAGGAAAAATTAAAAAGTAAAAGAGAAGAGAAGAAAAAAGACTTCGTAGATAGCATAGATGTACGAATACCAGAATATCAGTGCCAACAAGGCTTCTTTACAATCAAATTGGTTGTCATAAAAATCATATTCAATTAACTACTGCTAGAAACTAGCATTTGACCAAGGAGCCAGAACTAAGTTAGTTAATTAAATAGTTAGCAGTGACCACGGTGAAGCCAATTTCTCAACAACAACCAATCTCACGGCTTACAGCTGTCAGATGGGAATATTCAATCGTTCTATACAGAAAAGATACATGGCTCAGTCTGGGACAGAACTATTCTCAACATCTTGGACCTTGCATCGGCTTTCGCCTCTGTATCATGGCCAGGACAGTAAAACCTCGCTCCTGGAGGCGCGAGATTGTATCCGCGCCTACGCCAATCGGCTTCGCGATATTCTCACTGGAAATGTGCTAGGCGGAATTGTGCAGACTTCAACGCTGTCTCCTAATATAGGTGGGCTCGATGATATCCTTGCTAGGGCTGGTGCGCTCAAGGAATGCAAGTGGGCGAATATCCCGACCTGGAGTTACTGGAATGAAGAGCATTCCATACTGGAAGACCCAGACCAGGAGACGTCCTTGACGCTTACTCCAGATCAATCCGCTGGAATTCTCATAAGCCTACAATATGATAACGCAACCTACAAGGCTGCCCTTCTGGCCGGTCCGGATGGGTATCGCCATGAGGGAGATGAGAGGCCGCCAGAGGGCACCACATTCCTACCGTTGCTGGTGACTCGAATGCCCAACGCGCTGAGACAATCTCTACTTTCCTTTTTATCCGAGACCTTTGATACTCGAATTTCTGTTCTACGACTCCCGTCAAGCTTCTTATGTAGCGCTTTTGAGAGATATCTGGCTACGCTCAACCGGACTGCCAGTCGAACGAAGAAACACGCGGCGTACCAGACAGCGGCATCAAAAGTGGAATCACGCGCATTCATAGAGTCAATCATGAAGGAAGTGCAACTGACTCTCTCATTTCCACCACCGATTTCTACGGATCTTATGTCACTGAATATACATATTCCGCGAGATTCCCTCAGCGCTTTCTATAAACATGGCCTTGGAAGTTTTGAAGTTGAAAGTAATACGAAGAGCATCGAGAGGGATGTTCCTTCAGCGCCGTTTCTAAAGGCTCTGTCGGAATACTTCGATCATAATCTTGCTATGAAGTTGGATCTAAGAGATTTTACGGGACGAGATAGCTCATCCACTGGAGACTCCAAAGGCCAAAATATCAGGTTAACGAAGGTCTCCTGCGGCGCGTTCGTGCTTGGTTCAGAGGGCAGAATCAAATTTCTTGCTAATCCGGGACGCACTATCCTCCTGAATGACTCTGACGAGGAAGAAGGAGATGGTATTGATGTTGAAGAAAGGGAGAAGCGGTTGGTATGGAAAGCAAATGAAGAATTATTGCGTGTGTTAATTGCAAGGGCCACGGGACAGTGGAAGGCTGATAATGATCGTTGACCTCAGCGGATGTACAATACTCTCGAAATGAAATTTATTGTCAAATGACATTGCGGAGAATAGGGTATATTCTCTAAAACTATCTGTAGAAAAGAATCAAGTCAAGACAAACACGTTATATATAGTCAACGCTCAACACGGGGTATACATAAACTATGACTCTTCTTTGTAGGCAAACCCATGAAAACATGTAACAACCATCACTCGTAGTTAATATACTCTGTCTCCGCCAGCTGGAGGGCGTGTTCGACAGTAGATACGAAATGGGATATGCCACCACACGTATCAATTATGCCACTCTTCTCCATCATTTGGAACACTTCACTCCCAGGAAGCGGAATGCGGCAGAAAAACACCCGCACACCATGAGAGACGTATTCTTCAACTATTTCACTGAGCACCTGCACGCCTGACCCGTCGATGCTCGTCACGCCGTGAATATCAAAGATGATGTTCTTGTTGTGCTCTGGAGGTCTAACACGAGGCAGAGCAGGGTGTGCCGCGTTCGTGCCGTAGAACTCCAGCCGGCGTAGTCTGTTCTTTAGATCGCCGGTATTGGCAAAGGTAAGTGGTTCGGGGATTTTCACGATTAGCGAGCCGGCAACGTACTCGACACGCTCAGGATGAACTTCAGCGTTCTCAAAGCGATCTCTGGTTCCGTGCACTTTGCCCAAGATTTGAATACGTGGCTTGGTGGCGTGGCGGACTATTTGGAGGAGAGAGAGACCCAGCCCAAGGGCGATACCAAGGTATAGGGAATAAAAGAAGGTAGAGAAGAAGATGAGTAGCATCAAAAAGAGTTCCGACCAACCACGGATTCTAATAAAAAAGCGGATGTCTTCAGGGCATTCTTCTATGAGTGAAAAGGAAACGACCGAAATCAAGGCAGAAAGAACCGCCATCTAGCTAGGAGGTTAGTACACCGTCGATAGGCAAGGCGAGCATAAATGACATACCGGGAGATAATAAAAGTATGGAAGCAGCCAGATCACGGATGCTAAAGTAATCAGGGCAACGAATATTCCGGCCATGGGTGTTTTGGCACCGGTCAAGGCACTCAGCTTGCTTCGACCATATCCACCAAATGCGGGAAGACCCAGAAAGCACCCACCAATCATATTGGCGACACCCAACGCGACGAGTTCACGATTTGGGCTGTAGGTCATGTCTTCGATCCCACCCTTACTTGCAGATCTGATGCCCTTTGCGGCGACGGAGGACTCGAAAAATCCCAGAAGAGAGATGATAAATGAGGTGCTCATGGCATTGCGTATATGCTCTAGCTTGTCTGTCTGAAAAGGCCACTCGAACTTGAACAAGTTGCTGGTGCCCTTGATGTTTCCAAGTATAACAAGCCCCTTTTTATCCCACTCCAGTGCCCAGGTTAAGATTGCAGACAGAACAACGACTATGAACTGGTCCGGAAAAAAGACCACTCCCGGATACCGCGGTTGCAGGTGCTTCTTCAGAATCCTGGCAAACAAGTCAGTAATTATTTGTATGTATAGATAATCACTAAGAATAACTAACCTGAAGACCATGATGATGGCAATGGTGCTGAATGAAACAGCACAGGTAAGACCATGGCTGTAATGTACATTCTGGATCAAGAACATCAACTTCTCCGCGGAACTGCCGTATGTACCAAGCAGGACCTCTCTGGCTCTGTCACTCAGCCCCATCTCAGGCACGAGTTGGTCAACCATGATCATGAAGCCGATAGCACTGATAAAGCCCCTGAGGAATGGACGGCTGAGGACATTATCAACAAATCCCAGGCGTGTGATTCCTCCAATTAGGGTCATGGCACCAGCCATGCCCACGACAATTCCAGAAATCGCAGCATTACCACCAGGATCGTCGTCGATGCCTTTTCCGTCCTCGACTGTACTTCGAACGACGGCGCCTACCATGAGAGAACCGGCTGCCTCGGGCCCCACGATCAAGAGCGGGCTACTACCGAAGATGGAGTATATGAACGGATGGAAAATAAACGAGTATAGGCCATTGATGGCGGGTATATGGGCAACATTGGATGCCAGCGAGAGGCACATGGGAACGTAGACGGAGCAGACCGTCAAGGCCGAGATGAAGTCACCGCGGAGGTAAGACCAGTGGTACTGCGTTATCCAGTTGAAGAATGGCACATAGTATGCGAGGTACCTATACAGCAAATTGATACGTTAGCTCCTTGTTCAAAATCACCATCTATCTGCCCCATTACTGGTATAAGGAAGACCATACATAGCCCTTTGGTTTTTTAGGCCATGGGCCTCCGCTAGCTGTTTTGTGACGGATTTACCGCCACTGGGAGCGGAAGAGATGCCATCTCTGCCCTGGAGGTATCCTGCTTCTGAAATCTGGCTGCTCTCCCCGTAGCTCTGAATAGATGCCGGGGTGAAAGTGCCATGGGTGTGATTGCGAGCATCACCACCACCAGGCTGCTGGCTGTCGAGAAGCCTGGAGCTGGCACTGACATCGCTGTTCTCAGGCAGGTTATTCATCGTGACGGCCTGCGGTTGCAGCGATTTTTTTTGCTATCCTTCCAGCTTATGAACGGGGCAAGGCTAGGGTGATATATAACTAGGAATCTAGTTCGGGCGTTAACTGGCTGGGCAGGGCTGGCGGACAAGCGGACATCCTTGTCTCAACCTTTGCTGTCCCTCTTATATAAGAGTAAGCGCATACGCAGACATCAGCGCGCGCCATCCACATCCGCCTCCACCCTCTAGTTGCTGGGATGCAGCCAAGTCCTCGTCCATTTGTCGCTGCGCGAGCTGTTGAGCGGCGTTTGGCATCCCTGGAGTCGCTCAATTTCCTCAAATTCTTACTGGTCGGGGTTCGCTGACTAAGGCGGCGTCGCTTCTTTAAGCGAGCCTCGCCGTCGCCGTTAAAGCGGCTATGGAAGTTTCCCGTTTAGGCCAGCAAGCGACAGTGAGGCTGAGTCTGTTCCAACAGGCGCAGATCGATATTAAGTCAGTATGAAGATGGCTTTAGAACCATGTATATTGGCATCAGCATGCTTGTTCAAGTGTGCTGGTAGACATAGCCCACCCCGCTAGTTCGTGCAAAGTTTATGATTAAACCGGATAGATCTTGTATTTTCTACTTTCACCAACCAAGATGCATCCAAGTAGCGGCCTTCGCGGCACAACAGAATAAGAGCAGAAACTACAGAGTAACCAAAGGCAGCTTTCAAATCGACATTTTTCCTTAAAACACGCGCGGACCTGCCAAAAGCTGTGCTTATATAATACTATCACGTGACTGTCCCACTATCCGCCAAACAAACTGAAAACGATTTTGCGATTTGCAAGGATCGAAGACGCTGAACGAAGACAAGCAGACGACAAGCCGCCGCAGAACAGACTGATCAATCGCCTTTGACGCCCTGCCTTCACTCGGGAATAGCTCATCTTCACCAGCGGGCTCCCTTTTCAGCTTTTCCCTCCGCCGCGAGGACCGTCAACTCCAAGCCAATCTTAACTTAAGCTCACAATCACCTTCTTTTAGCCCTCTCTGACGCACAAGTTCGACCTGCGCACCAGCGCCCCCCGCCAACATGTCGCTCACCAACTGTCGCTTCTACGAGGAGAAGTTTCCGGAGATTGATAGCTTTGTCATGGTCACCGTCAAGCAGGTGAATAGAATCCCCACGTTTTTGATGCTCGCGGAGAGGGAGGGAGGAAATTTGACGATGATGCTAATAGTGGCTTATCACTGATTAGATTGCGGAGATGGGTGCATATGTCAAGCTGCTCGAGTACGACAACATCGATGGCATGATCCTACTCTCCGAGCTGTCGAGGCGACGTATCAGAAGTATACAAAAGCTTATCCGAGTCGGACGTAACGAGGTCGTCGTTGTTCTGCGAGTAGACAAGGAGAAAGGTGGGTGGTTGTGTGTGATGGGTCATACCAGTTTTGATACTCGTGCTGATAGGGGGAAACCCTTTGCTTTTCTTTTCAGGTTATATCGATCTTTCGAAACGTCGAGTGTCACCTGAGGATGTCGGAAAGTGTGAGGAACGATATAACAAGAGCAAGTCGGTACACTCTATCATGCGTCACGTTGCCGAGAAGACAAAGACCCCAATCGAAGAGCTTTACCAGCAAATTGGATGGCCCCTGAATAAGAAATACGGACATGCCAACGATGCCTTCAAGCTGTCTATCACGTAAGCCAATACTCTTCTCCCTAACATGGCCGTACTCGAGAATTTGCAGGCCTCCTTGCTCTAACACTATGGAATGTATAGTAACCCTGCCGTATGGGACGACGTTACCTTCCCGAGCGCCGTGGTCAAGGACGAACTCATCTCCCACATCAACAAGAGACTTACCCCTCCACCAACTAAAGTCCGTGCCGACATCGAAGTGACTTGCTTTGGATACGATGGCATTGACGCCGTGAAGGACGCCCTCCGTGCTGCTGAGGCTGTCAGCCCACAGGTAAAGGTCAAGCTCGTGGCGCCCCCGCTATACGTCCTGACGAACCACTGCCTAGACAAGACTCAGGGAGTCAAGCTGCTAGAGGAGGCGATTGAGAAGGTACAGGAGAAGATAAAGTCCAGCGGAGGTTCCTGCGTCATCCAGATGGCACCCAAGGCTGTCACAGAGCAAGATGATGCCGACCTGCAAGCTCTCATGGAGAAGAGGGCTGTCTCTTATACACATCTGACGCTGCCGACGACTCCTTACGTGTAGATC
>OJKM01000008.1_pt1 | contig 21793 bp, 17 predicted proteins | sample 1596631 | NCBI WGS metagenome assembly OJKM01 (sample SAMEA3904683, study PRJEB24821) | metagenome | biome: Builtin; feature: hospital; material: surface | place: USA | collected 2013-06-06 | reverse complement strand
GGGGTAAAAAAAAAAAAAAAAAAGGACGGAGGGAGGATGAGAGAGTGCGGACAGACGGGAGAACGATATCCACGCCCGCAAGGCAAGCTGGTGACCCGGCTGCCTTGAGCTGCTACTCTCCACAGGGCTGATTGACTGTGGCATTTCTCCTGGACAAATATAGTATCAGGATGGTTACACACGGCCTCGTTCACTCCAGATTCACATTATTGTCAAGAGGGTTGGTGTATAGCTCATATATACAAATGTCTGCAGGAGGAGGAACCTCCAGGGAATCCTCGTATTCAGACGGCCAGCCAAAGAAGGACACCAACGCGGTGAAGATCAGCCAGTTGTTCCCGGCCGTAGTCCGCCGTCGCCTTCAGCTTGACACGAACGCCGTCCTTCCGTATCGGGATGCTCAGCCAGCGAGAGGAGAGGACGCAGGAGTGGGAAGTATCTGCTTGTGTGCCTATTCTTGGTATTAATATATTCCTGATGGCCCCCACAGTCGTATAAAGTACATGCCATGGCCAAATCTCTCCGGCGGCCGAAGCGTATATGCCTGTCTGGCTCCCTGGCCAGACACCGATGCGGGATTCAGGGATGATCTGTCAACAGCGTTCCGTATAAAAGGAAGAAGACGGAAAAAGAAACGAAACAGGGCAAATGAAGGGAAGCATGGCGGGACCTGAGGCACCTGTGCCTCATATTCTTCTACGTATAACCAGCGAAAGTAAGGGCTGGAAGGATTCTTCAGATGCATAGCTCAAGAGGCCGGCTGAGCTTGGCTTGCTTCCTTCGCTGGCGGATATGACAAGCTAGGCAGCGGGTTTCTGGCTGGCGGGTATCGGTCATTTTTCAAGATGGCCTGGGACGGCCAGGTTCGTCATTCTCTTCCCGTGTGCTGGGATGTATGGAGGAGGGTGCAAAGTACGAAGTACTCCGTACATGAACCGCCTATTTGATTTGTCCTGGATGATGTTTTCACTTGGGCTAAAAACAAACTCTGCCTGGGAAAAAATTATTATTAATTAGCTAACCAACTGGTTCACTCATTGAAATAAAGGAAAAAATATGGAGACAAGATAGGAGTGAACGTGTTTGGTATCTAAAATAAGACCTATGGGATATTATTATCACGGAGATGCGGCCCGTAAATTAGAGTCGGCTCCCTGTATATATAAAATGTTATGCAATCATCTGGTAATACTCCTTGAAGAACATAATAAGATTTGGCTTTGCGAGGCAAACTCCAAATACGAATGATCTAGAAAACAAGCCTTGTGCGGTCTGACTAGTCGATCACTCGTTCACTCGTTTAATTTAACATGGGAGGCTGTCAATAAGCCCTGACCTTGACGGCTTGGGGGTTGTTGGGACAATTATCGGTGCGGTTGAACAGAGGCAGTCTCAGGAGACATCTATCACTGCCCGAGCCAAGTTGACCAGATTCAATAGTTAACTAACTAATGGAGTGGACAGGCTGTTTTTTTCATCCTTCGTGAGGATAGCTTCAGTGAAATAACCAACCAACTGACTAAGTTACTGTAACTAGTTACTCCGTATTGCAAAAAAAAAAAAAAAAAAAAAAAAAAAAACCGAGATAGCTCCAACTCCGTATAACTCGTTAACTAACCCATGGAACAAAACACTCCCTACCCACCCACTCCTCCGACACGGCATTTGGGGAGAAAGCCCACTGCACGGTGGAACCCGCTAACTAACTCGCTAGCTAGTGAGTTACCAAACATGCCCCTTGTTTTGTTTAACTCCGATTACGTTGATGTCTCTCCAGACCAGAACGGAGAAGAACCCGACAACCCAAACTGCGGTGCCAACTACCAGCATGCATATCTGAGCGTCACGGTACGCATGCTGAATAGCCAGGCGTGTGGTAGATCCAATAGGATACGACAGCTGTATTGAAAGATTTTGGTAGATCTCAGGCAGCCTGGAAAGCTCTTGGGCAGGAAGATACTCTGCCAGCTTCAAGGGGAAGACACTTTGCCAGATAGCAGAAGCAACCGTTAGGCCCACGGCACCTCCAACATTTCCAAACATTCCTAACACAGCGATACAGACCGCAACGTGTTGATGTGACGCAGCCGCTAGAATTGCAACCTCGTCACAGATCATGATCGTGCCAGCAGCTATGGAAATGAAGATTTGGCACATGATTATATAGCCAACGCTGCTGTCGATCTTGCAGTAGTATATCATCAACCCGGAACCCAACACACTGAGCGGAATCCCGATGTAGAGGCACACTGGTTTGAAACGTCCCGTGTAATGGATCATGCTACCGATCGCAATGGCAGATAAAACTGAGCATACAGTGTAAGTCTGCACAACATAGCTTGCATTCTCAACACTGAGGTTATTGACAACCTGCAGATAGGAGCTGAAGAAGCTATTCCAGCACCAGAAGCTCACGAATAACGTAGCTGATAGAATGCAGGAGCCTAGCACTGTTCGGTCTAGCAAGAGAGCGTAAGGGAGAAATGTGATGGGGGCATAAAACCGCTCCCAGACGACGAAGCTAACAATCAGTATCCCCCCAGCAAGTAGCATCGAAACCACTAGAGGCGAGCCCCAGCCTTGAAGTGAATAGAGATTGAATGGTAGTAAGAAAAGGACAACCCCAGCAGACAGGAGGATAATTCCAATGGCATCAAACTGCTTGGAGTAGTAGACAAGCGATTGGAGCAAGGTTGGGTGATCCCTGTTACTCCCGTCACTTTGCGAGACCAGACCCATTTTCTTGGCTTTTAGGTAGTTGATCAACAGGAGCTGGAAGAGGGGAAGAGTAATCAGCGGCACAAGTATGGCAAACATGCCGAAAGCCCACCTCCAGCCAGGACCATCGAGGAAAGTGGAGGATATCGGACCAGCCAACCAACATGTAATAAAATTTGGCGAGCTGACAATTGCTTGCATCAGACCACGGTTGCGTAACGAGGAAGTGTCGGCTACGAACACTGTTAGGCTATAGAGTATTCCATTGTTTCCCACTGTCTGAAAAACTTGTGCGGAGGCATATGCTTGGACATTGCCGCACATTGCCATCATGACAAGCCCTGCCGTAGCAAATATTATGCAGAAGAGGTACCCCTGAGGGCGGCCAAACACGTCCAGAACCTTGGCCAAGGTAAGATTAGTGACACAACCTATGACGCTGCTGAGAATTCCGACTGTTGGTGTCAAGGAATGTAAGGCAAAAGTGGAGGTGACGTAGGGAGTTAGGACATTCGTGGTAGCGAGTAACATCCCTTCGACAAAGTATGTGACCCAGATCATCACGTATGCAAAGATAAGCGCACCGCTGGTCCATGCTACAGTTACAGCCTCAATGCTCTGTACTCCAGGCTGAACTTGGGGTGCCTGAGGGGTGGCCTCGGCATAAGTATTGACGTCGGGAAGAGTGTCATCGCCGTCAATATTGGTATACGTATCATTATGCAAAAGACTCATGCACTCTTCAATATCTGACGTGCCATGACGGCTTGCCTGGGGAATATCTTGTAGTCCCATGTCTGAACAAAGGGGAGGATAACACCGTTCAACAGCTGTTGCAGAAGCTCCCCAATCCGAAGAGGTTAGAAGAGAGAAAAGGAATAACGGAAAAGGGGACAGCTCGTGGAGAGTTACCTCCTCTAGTTTCGATAAAAGATAACGACGAGTTGAGGCTAGGAAAGGAGGGCCCAAATTCGGCTGGTATCTTGCGGTTTTTTCGTAGGGCCACCGCGTTCGAAGGATACGTGTGGTGTAGAAAGATCAGCGCGGCCACCTGCAGACCTTCAGTCCAGAAGGAGCAGGTCCCTTGTCGGTATCCCGTTTTACGACCGGGGAGTTCTACTCAACAATCCCTTGCTTCCAGCTATAAATAGGCCCTTGAGGCAAAAAGTCGAGAGCAGGGTAAGCGTTACCGCATGTTTAAAATTTTCCAGCATGGGTAGAAGGCGAGAACAGGGGCTAACTTTTTTAGGGTCAAGGAGAATATTACATCATGACTGGTAGGTCTCTTATATCGATCATGTACTCTGTACTTTTCATCGGGACTGGCGTGCAGGGCAGGCGCGGAAAATCGGTGCTGCATGTTTCCCCCTACCACTTCGATTTCTAGTTTTTTAACTCACTTTCCTAATACCGGAAATGGTATGCAAGCTGGCATAGGCATACGTGGAGCATAGCATCCGCCTTGGCTCTAAGTGGCCGCAGGCACGTTGATCACATCCATCCGACGCTCGAAGGATGCAGTTGAAGCTTTTCTTGACTCAACACACAAAACTTCCTAACCGATGAGTGAACCAACCGTAGTCGGGCTTGTCACACTAGTTGGTTTCCCCTAGCAGAGAAAAACAGACTAATTAGCTATATCAGAGTTTGATAACAAGGCTTCGGCAGGGAAAAAAAACGGCAGAACCATAAACAAGCTTGCATGGTCTCGCCTATGTACTTAAATGCAAGGTGCTGTCAGCCTTTCGCCTGCCCTTCACATTCGAGAACATCGGCACAACCCAGTAGTGACTCGTCTTCCCGCATGATCTTGAATTCGGTTGCCGAAAGTACTCTTGCATGTTCACTTAACGCTTCTCGTCTCCTGTGTGATATTGGGAACAGACACAGACCGTCCCACGCAATCGCCAAGAGCCAATCATATTGTGATTTGTAATATTGTGGTCATGTGATGTCGGCTCGGGCCGCGGCTTCTTTTGAAATCAAAAAGTTAAAAAATGGTCAAAAACTCGAAAGACTTTTTTTTGTTGCTTTCGACTTCAACTCGACTTCATCGTTGTCACAGGCTATCCGATCGTCATCCCCAAGCAGGCGGACAACTGCCATGTTTCCATGGCATTGGAAATCCTCCGAGACGCAGGCTGATGGGGCGGTTGGCCGAAGGATCAATCTCGAAAGTCGTCAGGCTCATCACCCCATTATTGTGTGGTGGGCGACTGTTTCCCCCCGGTACAGAGCTCTTCAAACTGTCACTCTAACCAGATGAGGAGATTAGTCCTATGCTAGGTTATACGAATGAGATCCCCTCCCCTTTGCAGATCGATCTCGCTTCTTTCTCGTAGTGAGAGCTCAGGGTTCTTATGGGAGTGGAGGCCTCCTTTGTCATGCCAAGCACATCCGGCTTGGGAGCAAGGACAAAGCGTGGGCCGGAGGATCCAACGGAAAAACACAGTGAGCGTTTTTGCAGATCAGCCCCCAAAGTTACAAATATCTGACACTTTTTTTCAGTGTGGAGGTCGCTCGTTTTCTTTTCTTTTTTCAGTTTTCTTTGCTTTTTTTTTTTTTGGATTTTTTATACCCACCAGCTCAATCGCAAAGCCAAATCCGTGTTGACTGAGCTTTGCTTGGCTCTTGTCGTCGAAAGCTGCCAAGTGACGGATGAAACTCTGCATTCGGTCAGGGATTATATTCTTAGCGCGAGGGTGCAAGGATTCATACGAATTGGCTATTCTTAACGCTATATCTGAGGTCCATGTACGGGCTTCAGAGAGCCATAAATTTGTCAATCCTTCCCATCGTCTGCCTGTACCCAATCAATTGTAACGAATATGATCTCATGGGGGCCGAAGGTTGGGGGTGAACACTCACTGGTACATGTGGCAACCATGCAATCACGCCTTTAGGCCATTCCGGAGATATTGGCCCATACCACGTCACTCATTAACTGCGTGGAAAGGCCCGCCATCCTTCCTTCCTATTTTTGTTTTCACTCTCCGTTTTTTCTTTTACACGGCATACCGTAACTTGGCTCGCTTCAACAAGGCTCCAGGATCGTGTTGAAGCTTGTATCAAGAAACGAGCTGCTCCTTCCATTGATTGTTTCTGCACAGAACGGTCAAGCTCGAAGTAGTTCACGTGGATGGGTATATATTCGGACGAGTCTCCCTCTGCCTTGTGGTTGACATTACCCTAACATCCAGCATATCATCTTCGCTCCCTCAACCGAACGTGCTTTGATGCATTCGGATCTCAAAAGTTTTTCCCCCCTGACTGTGGCAGGTTTTCATTTATCTTAATTAATCCACGAAATTCTCCATCATGCCTCATAAAGCGGAACCTGAGGTAGCGGCCTCAAATAGCGTTTACGCAGTCCACGATAGAATGTCAACCAACTCCCGTAAAGCCGACAATGACGACATACGGAAGACATCTCGACTCATCCTAGATATTATATTCGAATACGCCTTGAACAAATTCGATGACTCCAAGGATAGGCTGGAAGCGGGTGCTGACCATTTCCTAGACGTAATTGACCGTTTCGTGGCTGAGGGAAAGCGTGTGGATTCATGTCTCCCTGCGTTCCCTTTCAAGTCTGCAAACAAAGTGTACAAAGTACTGGGAACTCTGCCTGACATGGCCGAGCAATTGGCCCTTGAACGGCTAAATACCATGTGTGCACGTATACGGGATATATACCCACCGGGTGCCCAAGTTACCATCATTTCGGACGGTATCACATATAACGGTGTGTAATGTCGGATCGTCCCAAAAACAAAATAGCAAGAATGAAGACTGCTAACGCGCATCAACTTGACCCTGTTGCTAGATCTTCTTTCAATCTCTGACCAAGATACCTGGGCTTATGGGGAGGCTCTACGCAAGATGGCGATTGATAAGAAGTTCATTTATATCCAGTTTTCTAGAATGAAGGATCTGCTAGACTTCCCCCTCCCTGAGAAGCTCACTGAAATTACATATGTTGCGAACTGCACAACCTTTCGCCGCCTGCTCATAAATCGATATGGCAGGGATGATCTTGACATTGATCAGGAAATTACGGCAAACCCTGATACAAAGCTCACCTATCTTGGGTACAAGAGGTTCTTAGAGTCTGATCTGAAGCACATCTTCCCTCGTGGTGTCGGCCGCAGCGCTCATAGCTATAAGAGGGACTGCAAATACTTGGCCAAACAGATGCTCATGCGAGGTTATGTAAGCGGTCCCAGGTGAATGTTGCGACTACTTATTACCGTCAATCTCCTAACATCTATTATTTATTAATAGGCTTTTGCTGGTGCAGTCAAGAACGCTTTCCCCAACCATTTACGACTCTCCATTCATGAGTCAGTTGGGTTGAACAAAGTCTCCGTGTGCTTGTTGAATACCAAAACCGGGTTTACAACACCATGGCATTGCGCCGTTGCCCAATTGGCTGATGGTGAATGGGTTAGCGCTCCCATGGGTGAATTTGCCAAAGACAGCAGGCTAGAGGTTGTATATGTTGATGGTCGCCCCAGCCATTATAGAGAGAAGCTTCGTGAGAATGGTGTTTCAGCCATTACTGAGTCAACTGCAAGTTATCTTCAAGCAGCTCGGCCTGTGAATGCTACTGGATATCTTAGTGGTGCATCAACTCCGGGAACTGCCTCACCTAGCTCTTTTTCGGCATCTCCACCTCGCACAACCGTCCGAAGCAGTGGTGGCACCACCCCTGAATCTGAATCCCCTCCCACCTTACACAAAAGCGGCCTTGGGGTTGTGATAGGCAACGATATGAATAATCTTAATGTGCCGAAAAAATCGAATGTGCTACCATCAGTGCCTTATGGCAAGCGGCTGATCCCACAGATCATGGACGAACTGGCGGTTTCCCAGCCTGAGAGAGTTGTATTCTCATTGGCATCTCTTTCTGGCAATGATCTAGTGTTTAGAGAAATAACCGCCTGTGCATTCAATAAGGCTGTTGACAAAACCGCCTGGTGGCTTCGGAACCAAGTTGGAATACCTGACTCTGTGCAACCTGTTGGCTACATTGGTCCACGTAAGTCAACTCAACTATCAATGCAGTTACTTATATAACCGAACTAACCCCATCGTCCAGATGACCTGCGACACGTTCTCTTGACTTACGCCTGTGTCAAAGCTGGCTACGCTGTGAGTGCATAGTTTAACCTCATAACCCGTTAACTCTCCAAACCAAGGTCGCTCGTTATGCTCATCCGTATTGTACAGGCTCTTTTCCTTTCCCCCAAAAATAGTACTCTGGGAGCGGTCTCTGTCCTCGAGACAACAAATTGCAACATCTGGGTCAGTGCCAGTGAAGTAGCCCCTGAGCCACTCGTTGAAGACATTTTACGAGATCGTCCCATGAAGCTATTGCAGCTGCCTCTACTCGAAGAGCTACTTGATGCTGGGTCCACCGAGGCTTTCCCTTTCTCAAAGAACTTTGAGGCAGCTATCAATGAGCCATTCTGTTACCTCCACACGTCAGGTAGTACGGGAGTGCCAAAACCGATTCCGTGGTCCCATGGTCTCATTGGTACCATGGACGCTGTCCGATTGCTACCCCCAGCTCCAGGTTTTGATGGGTTGCTTCCCTGGACTTCTGACTGGTTGGACGGAGATACAATCTACTCGTCGTTCCCAATGTGCCACGTATGTATATTCCTTTCCAAAAATATGCTTGTCCTTGGAGAAGAAGACATGACCGGCTAACGAACTCTAAGGGGGCTGGAATTATTATGAATATCCTTATGCCTGCATTCTTCAACTTGCACTGCGTTTTAGGTCTAGCTGGAGCGCTTCCAAACATTCGACTTGTCGAGACTCTTGCTGATCATATCAAAATTGATATCTGGAGCATGGTTCCCTCTCTTGTCAATGAACTTGGAGAAACACCAGAGGTACTCGCAAAACTCAAACCGTCGAAGTTCATTTGCGCATCTGGTGGCCCTGTTAGCCCAATTAGTGCTGGCAAGGTTAACGATGTTGTGAGGGTTCTGAATTTGACCGGAACTACTGAAGGTCTTTTTATTGGCAACCTTGTTACTGCAAGGGAAGATTGGTTTTGGTTCTGCTTCCACCCTTATTCGGGGTTTGAGTTCAAGGAGATTGGGGAGGACACTTATGAACATTGGATACACCGCAACGAACACTGGCCTCTCTTCCAAGGTATTTATCATACCTTCCCGGAAAAAGAGTCAATCAATTTCAAAGACTTGTATATGAAACACCCTTCCAAGCCCAATCTGTGGGCATTCAAGGGCAGAAGCGATGACCTCGTGGTTCTATCCAATGGATACAAGATAACTCCGCTTGAAACTGAATCACTGGTTTCAACCCATCCTGCAATCAAAGGGTGCCTTCTTTTCGGAACTGGAAAGCCACAGGCAGGTATTCTCATCGACCTAAAAGACCCATCTCAAAAGTCGGACGCACTATTGGATAGCATCTGGGAGACAGTGAAGAAAGCTAATTCGATGTCTCGCCACAAGGACCAGCTGCTTAAAGACTTTGTAACCTTCACAAAGCCTGACAAACCGTTTATCTACACCGATAAGGGAACAGTGAAGCGGGCAGCAACTCTGGCTCTGTATAACAACTACATTGACAGATTTTACAGTTCCTTAAGTGATGACCCTGATGAAATGGATGCTGTATTCCCCATTAACATGGGGTCAACTGATGCGATCGAGAACGGAGTTCGTGAGATCTTGGCATCTTCAGTACAAGAAATACAACAGGCTTCTGTGGACACAGATCTATTCGAGTTCGGCCTTGATTCTCTTGGTGTTTTTGCGGCCATCAAAAAAATTCGAATGGCGACTGGCTTGGGTGAAAGTATTGCTCCCAGGCATGTGTATGCTAACCCTACAATTGCTAGTCTGGCCACAACTATTGCTCAGTTAGCTGAGGAAGCAAAGGCTTCCAGCAAGGCTGGTCCCTTGAGCCTGCCGATGGACGATGAAACAATGAAACTAAGGAGAATGATTGCTCAGCACCAGTCAAGGCAATCTTTTAAGCTGAATGCATTGGATTATGTCAACCCAAATCATAACATGGGGCTTGTCTTTTATTTCTCCCTCCGAGATGGGGTCAGCTACGAGGAAGTGTTCAAAAATTTGCAAGAGGGTCTCAATCGCACATTCGACTTGATTCCAGCTCTGAGTGGCAAGATTATGTATTGTTCAGAGCAGGAGATTGGCTATAAGAAGGGGGACCTTTGTGTGACGATTCCTCCACTATCCATGGCAGCTTCCGCTGCCAATCGTCTTGTATACAAGGATCTTTCGAGCATTCTTCCTTCCTTCGATAAGCTGCGACAGGCTGATTTTGCCCCATCACTCTTCAAGGATAGCCTTGTTTTACGTGACGATCCGATCACTAAAATACCCGCGGATATTTTTGCTGGACAAGTCAACTTTGTTGAAGGGGGCTGTATTGTTGCTGTTGACTTGAACCACTGCTGTTTAGATGGGCTTGGTGCTATGATTGCTCTGAAGGTCTGGGCTGAAAACTGTCGATTCCTTCAGGGCGACAAAACTGCGACATGTAGCTGGTATGACTCAGAGAGCTTCAATCACAGCCTGCCCGAGATACTTCACGAACAAGAAGGATGGACTCGTCCAGTTGACGAGGTTGACCCTGGAACCTGGGGTTTTCTACCATTCTTTCCCCCAGATGACAGTCCGACTAACCATGAATCTCCCCTCGGTCCTCGTCCCGTTTTCCCTCTACATAACGTATGGCCTCTACCTCGTGCTGAAAGATGCATGAAGACAACTTCATTCTTGATCACGCCCGAGAAGCTCGAGAAAATGAAGCAGGATGTGATTGCAGACCCAGAAGCAAAGGGTGTGATTACCTCTATCAGCGACATAGTGCAGGCATTCTTCTGGCGTACTGCCATCAGAGCACGATACCGCGTGGCCAAGGAGATCCGAAGACAAACTTTTGGCCCGGATGAGATGTCGATTCTCGAATTACCAACAGATGGTCGGCCATACTTCTCTACCCGCCTGCCATCTACATATATGGGAAGTGTCCTCATCATGAACCGCTGTAGTATTCCTGTGGAAACCCTTTGCTCTCCTGACACAAGTATCGGGTATGTCGCATACATGCTCCGCCAGTCTACAGCACGCATTACACCATCGCTCGTGCACGATGCCTTCACAATCTTGCAGTCTCTTCCAGATCACAGCCGATTTTCAACTGCGAATATGGGCCTTGAACACATGCACGCCATGATATCCAATATGATGCTCTTCCCCACAAGTGAGATATCTTTCGGCAGCAAGTTCTTTGCCAACGAAGGATCCCCCGAGTCTATGCGGCCACAGGTTGATCGCGCTAATGGCATCTTCCGATTCCTGGCCATCTATCCCATGAAGAAGGATGGAGGCGTCGAGCTTGTTCTAGGAACCCATGCGGAGGAATTGGAAATGTTCAAAACCGATGCAGAGTTTACCAAATACGCAGATCTCGTTGATGTCTGCTGAAAAAAAAATTTTTGTGACGGGAGGATTTACCCTGACGATTTTTTGTAACGGAAAATTTTCATTTGTAAATATTAATGATTATGTTTACTGTCTGTACATGTTGTTTCTTTTAGTATATACACTGTAGTTAGTCAATTACCTGATTGCATTATTTGAATTTGAAATCCTCTATCGGGCCTATCAACAGCCCCTCTCTGCATGGTGTGGACCAATTATCAGTACTTACTAGCTGGTAACTAGCTAGCTAGTGGTTGCATTCAATTCAATCTGTGGGGCCTGTATGAAATTGACCCGATGGTTCATTTCGTTAATTACTTAGGTAACCAGTTGGCCAACTAACCAGCTAAATCCCTTCCGATTTTCTACATCAACTCTGATTCCCATTCAGGACCTGTACCGTTTCCGTTGCTGCCGCCGTTGTCATGGGGTAGAACTACACAAGCACCCACTGGCCGCAGCTCAAGGACCTGTGTCAGGCATCCCCGAGGAGAGACTACCCGGTTCAGGCGCCATCCGGCATTTTCTGCGAGGGTTCTGTACTCGTCCAGTGTTCTCTCCTTATTTCTGCAGCGGGCGAGCATTCGGATATCTGCATACCGGGCCCCTCGCCCCATACGGCCATCAAAAAGGACGGATTCCACTATAAGTACACGACTGATGCCCGTTTTTATAGTTATTGTGTCTCGAATCCGTCGAAGCAGTTTAACGCAGTCCTCATCGCCCCAGTTGTGCAAAATCCATCGTAGTAGATATACAGAGGATTCAGGTAATGGATCCTTGAAAAAATTTCCTCCAGTGATGGATGTGACTCGTTTTGCAAGAGGGTCATCCGGTGGCATACGCTGTCGAAGGATTTCCGCCGTCGATGGAAGCTCAAACGCTGCCGCTGTTGCATCTGGGAACTTCTCCAGATATGTACGGATAAAATCGCCAACGCCGGCACCAATATCGACAACGGTCTCGCTCTTGACATCCTCCCAGGGGTAATCAGCCAGGAGACCAGGGGCCTCTACTACACTTCCAGTCCCTGTAACCTTATGGAAACCGGCAGCCCTGCCAGTGTCTGCAAGGAACTGGTATATGGGTTTGTCAGTGTCATAGAAGAGCTCAGTCGCCGTCTTGGGCTGATCACTCTTGAGCTGGCTGGGCAGATGGGACAGAAGATCATAATACTCGCGAGGGAAAAAGTCAACCCAGTTGAGCCAGGTAGCCCAGTGATCTTTGCGAAGGAGGTTGGACAGCCGGTTGTTAGACAACCTGCCAGTCTGAGGGTCCTGTTGGAAATAACCCATCTCTCGGAGATAGCGGATTATCTGGGAAAGCCCTTGTTCATAGAGGCCGGCAGCGCTGGCTAGCTCGGAAATGCTACATGGCTGGAGTTTTTGGACATGGTCGGCCAAGTGATACTCTGAGGCGCAGAGCAACACTTTGCTGTTGGTAAAAGCTGCACAGAAAATCAGTACAATACAGTTATGCCGCAAGAGGAAGAGGTTGTGAATCTGTACCAAACACCCCATCTACTAAAAGCATATGGGAAGGAGTCAAAGTCAAGAGGAGCTTGTCTAGCGCTTGCACAACGTCAAGGAGCTTCTGATACACCGCAACAGATGTCCCAGGAGATGTCGGGGAGATATCATGAAAAGACCTGAGCTCTCCTGAGAGGGGGCCTTCAAGCTGCTGTAGAGCATGCTCAATATTCCATTTCAAGTGCTCAAGCTCGTTTTCCATGTCTGATTGCGTAGTAACTAGCGTTGCGCTGCACCGGGAGGGAGGGGGGTGAGTTGGGTTTTGAATCACTGTTGATATCCAAAGACGCCCTATGTTGAACAACAGCGAAAGATATACTGCGCCAGAGTATGCTGCAAATATTTCCCTCATCCTTTGTGGGCCAGGCCGAACGGGCTTCGGTGGATATTATAACAACTACGGTGCCTAGTTATACCCGCCGAGACGCCGGCTGCGGCGCCGCAATGGCTTAACTAGAACGCAACTACTAGTTAGTTCTTGCTCCATGAACGGCTGAGAGAAACCAACGGATAATCATTTGGAATCGAAGCAATCACTACTGCTAGGACATCCGTAACGAGTTAAATAGGAAATACCGACAATGAAACAGCAGGTAGAGTATCTCCTTGACCACTTTCGAGAAGAGGTACAACGATACCCAGCGTCAATTGCAATTGAGGATGGAACAAAGTCTCCAGATGAGTCAACCTGGCAAAAGGTCAGTTACGCCGAGCTTGATGCTCTATCTGATGCCTGGAGTAGACAACTGGCAGTGGACGGCGTGGGTCCGGGCTGTATAGTTCCTCTGATATCCACAAGGTCCATCGCTATGGTTGCAGCGATACTGGCAATCCTCAAGCTGCGCGCTGCGTATGTGCCCATCGACGCAGACTCATGGGGTAAGGACCGCATAAATGGAGTGCTTGCAAGAATTTCTCCGAAGATTGTTGTATCGACCGCGGCTTGTTTAGAGGGTGGCCATCCGTATCCAGTTCACTACTTTGAGCAACCTGGTATACCTAACCTGGCTCTGGGCAATGACATCAGCAACCCAAGCCATTCTCGCCGGCTATGTTATAGCGGAGACGTCCTTGCATATATCATTTTCACATCTGGAACAACAGGACAGCCAAAAGGTGTGATGGTCGGTCTAGAATCTATATCTCGCTATGTGAAGGAAGGCGGGGACCTACCGTTCAACTTCAACACCAGACACGGAACGCGGGTATTATTGATTTGTTCAATTGCTTTTGATGGTATGTTCCCCGAAATGCCGTGTTGAGAGATAGTATCTCATCTGATAAAACTGGGTAAAGTGTGCGCGGGCGTTATATTCAGCACGATATGCAATGGGGGAACCCTCATCCTTGCCGACCCGCCCACCCTTGAAGCTGCCGCTAAGACTTGTCACATCTTGCCACTAACTCCAAGCATCTTGTCTTCGTTGGATCCAGAGGCTGGGTTTGACAGAGTCGAGAAAATATTCCTTGGTGGCGAAGCTCCCCCAGAACCTTTGATCCAAGCCTGGTACTCCCCTCATAGACGGGTGTATAACTCCTATGGCCCCACGGAGACAACATGCACCGTGTTAATGAGAGAGCTTGTGGCTGGATTGCCGATAACAATTGGCTATCCTATACCATATAGCACCGTCAGTCTGCTAGATGCTGAGGGATTGGAATCTTTGGAAGGAGAGATTTGTATTTCTGGATCAGGGCTCGCCTTGGGGTATTTCGGTGACCCGGAGCGCACTGCATCCTCCTTCGTCAAGCTGAATGGGCAGAAATTGTACCGAACTGGCGACTATGGGAAACATACCAAGAATGGCATACGATTCTGTGGGCGTAAGGATAGCATGGCCAAGAATCGGGGGTTTTTGATTAACCTTGAAGGCGACGTTGAGCCTGCGTTGCTATCGTTTGAGAAGGTAACGCGTGCAACTGCTTGCATGGTCAATGGCAAGCTCATCGCATTTGTTACTCCAGTCGAAGCGAGGGACGGCCTCCGCGAATATCTCTCAGCCAACGTCCGTCATTCATGGTGCCGGACATCGTATACTCACTGGACACGTTTCCTACCACTGTAAACGGGAAAATCAGCCGGCAGAGTCTTGTGCAGATTCATGAAGCTTCCCAGGACGCTGATGATAGCTTTCTGGAAGTAGGACTTAGTGGCATTGAAACAATCCGCAGAGCCATATCCTACGTTCTCCAGCAGCCAATGAACCAGGTCACTAATACTTCATCCTTCCGGCACCTTGGAGGAAATTCCCTTGCAGCAGTTATGCTTGCTTCAGGTATAAGGAAAGCGGGTTTTGCTATTAGTGTTGGTCAGATATTATTATTGGACACTGTTGACAAAATGGCTGGAGCATTGAAAGAGGCTGGGAATGCCGCAAACCCCCCCCCCAACGTCAGAAAAGTTTGGACGTCGCCTGGGGGGGACAATTTCCAGGGCCAACTTCCCTGGGAGTGAAAGCTTCGCATCTATGACTGATATTCAGACAAGAATGGTTCGGGCAAGCATAGCTACCCCTGGGCTTTCTTTTATAAAGGCTTCATTTACCCTTGAACATCCAGGTAAAGATGACTTCACAGCCACCTTGCGTGCCACCTGGGAGTCCATATATAAACGTCATGGAATTCTGCGAACGCATTTCGTCTTGACGGAACCGGAGGTCCAGGTGGTATACCGTGACGTGAAGATCGCTTGGACAGAACGCATGGTTACAGAAACAGACTGGGACACTGTCTGTCGCGAGGAAGAGGATTTTGACCTCAACCAATTTTCAAATTTTGATCCTGGGGAGCGGTGCTCCTTGTCCAAGATAACGATTGTGACAATATCAGGCATCCGGACTCGATTTATCTGGACCGTGCACCACAGCCTGATTGATGGATGGTCTATGTCAATGTTGATAAAAGAAATGGCTTCCTACCTGGACAATAAACTGTTACCACCAACTCCTCCACAGTTCAAACATGTTGCCCTGGCTATAGATCAGTTGAGCCGCGAATATTCGAGCAAGATAGTATCATTTTGGAAAGCGTATACTGAGGGATATGTTCCCGTGCAAACACTTCGATTGCCACCTCCATCTGATATCAACGATTATAAACAGGCAACTTTAACCAAGAATCTCACAGTCAGCGTGTCTGCGTTGGAGCAGGCTGCCAGAGACCAATTCTCTGTCACGCCCGCAACTCTTCTCTATGCAGCCTGGGGTATTCTCATATCAAGATACTCCGGAACTGACCGTGCTATATTGGGCGCTGTTCTGTCTGGACGAAATTTTGAAATTCCTGGAGTGGAAAATGTCATTGGTCCCTTAATAAATACGTTACCTCTCAAAATTGATGCCAATGAGTCCCAGACGGCATTCGTTTTTGTGCGGGGAGTATTCAGAGCACTATGTGAGATTTTGCAGTATCAATGGTCTCCCTTTAACATGATCCAAGAAGGTACCGGCTATAACCCTGCAAAGCTATTTGAGACCATTTTTGCCTTGCAGTATGATTTTCCCCAAATGGAGGGGATGTTCAGCGGAGATTCTTTACCTCGAGACGTGAGGTATACCGAAGCGACCGAAATTCCCCTCACTGTTTTGTTAGATAGCTCTGACAGCAAGTTCATTGCTCGATTTATATACCGACGGTCATATTTTAGTGACAACACTATTGTACAGATGTGTCGCCATTTTGATAACCTACTAACGGGCCTTGTTAATGCTTTACCAGCCGCAAATCTTAGCACGGTCACCCGTACGATGTTTAGCGCTCCAGAGTACCAGGCATTAACAGCAAAGGCATTGCCGCCAAATTGTCTTTCTCTCGAGGGAAGCCTATCAGATGCAATCGAGAAAGCCATCGAGTGCTACCCAAACGTATGCGCTGTGGAAGGCTTATCACGCTCCTTATCATACCATGAATTCGGTAGGGTAACAGCAAAAATTGCCGAACAGCTTAGAAAGTCCATCAAATTAGGGGATGTGGTATGTGTAATCTGTGACGGCTCCGTTACCTGGTTAATTGCAATGATTGCCGTTATCAGAGCCGGTGCCGTTTACTGTCCGATCGACCAGAAGCTTCCACGGGCAAGAATGAAGTACATGGTTGAAAACAGCAGTGCATCATTGATAATTCACTGTAATGCGAAAAAAGATCTGGTGGTCAATGGCACCCCTTGTTTCAACATCATCAAAGCCATGACAGAGATGGCATATACAACAACGACTAAATGTAGGGAGAGTGCTCCCACCGCTGATGATGTAGCATGCTTGATTTACACTTCAGGCAGTACTGGGTTTCCCAAAGGTAAAATATCCATGCGCCGCCAGATTTCCTAACGTTTCTCGAGGCTGGAGGCTAACCTGTCCCTAGGTATTCCCTTGAAACATAAGGGTATCCTGAATGTGATCTCTCACGAAAATGGGAGGCTATGTTCTACTCCTGGACAGCGAAACGCACAGATGTTATCACTCGGTTTCGATTGCTGTATAAAAGAGGTGTTTGCTAGCCTTTGTTTCGGAGCAACTCTAGTCCTTAAAGATCCAGCAAACCCGATAGCCCATCTTTCTCGAGTCGATGCTACCATGGCCACTGCCTCTTTGCTCGCAACCTTAGAGCCAGACGATTTCCCGAGACTGGCAGTGATCATGGTTGCTGGAGAAGCTCTGTCCCAAAGCCTCGCGGATAAATGGGCTACAGGGAGGACACTGATAAACGGGTATGCTCCCGCTGAAAGTACACTTATTGCAATGGTGGCAACAATATCTCCTGGGGATAAGGTATCAATTGGACGACCATTAACGGGAATGTCTTGTTACATTTTGGACTCCAAGCAGCGGCCGGCCCCGATTGGAGTGAGTGGAGAGATATGCCTATCTGGAATTCAGATCACATCGGGATATCTCTCCAATGAGAAGGAAACAGCTAAGCGATTTCTTCGAGACCCATTTAACCCCGACCAAGCCATGTTTCGTACTGGTGACATTGGCCGCCTAGGAGATGATGGCAATATTCGTACTGGTGACATTGGCCGCCTAGGAGATGATGGCAATATCAACTTTGTTGGCCGCGAGGATAACCAGATTAAACTACGAGGTTTCCGGATAGACCTTGGGGAAGTCCAAAATACCCTGTCCCAGGTAGCCACTGAGGCAAAAAGTGTAGCTCTTGTGGTATCAAATGATACTCTAGTTGCCTTTGTCACCCCTGAAACACTTGACATTGACCGACTTGTAAAGGGGCTAGAATCGCAATTGCCAGAGTACGCTGTCCCCAGCCAAATTATACCCCTTGCTACGCTCCCAACCTCTGCAAACCACAAGGTGGACGCATCGGCCCTCGAAAAACTAATAACCCATACAGTCCCGATGGCGAGCCCGGCAGAGCTTGAGACACCTATTCAAAGGACCATGGCTGAGATCTGGGCAGATGTCCTTGGGCATGACATATTCGGCAAAATGTCTATTAGTCCAAATTCTCGATTCTTTGAACTTGGAGGTCACTCTTTGCTGCAAATAAGAGTAGCGCAGGCAATATCAAAGCAATTTAACATCCACCCTATGCCACTTAGACAGGTCATATATCATCAGAGCCTGCGGGAGTTATCCTTGGCAGTCAAGGAGTTGATTGGCTCTAGCAAAAAACCAAAGCGAGCAACACGTTTCCTGGAAACGTCTCCAATAGTACGGGAGACCAAGCTACCACTGTCGCCCCTTGAACAAGAATTATTTCTCAACCACCTAATATCGGATGGTTCAACTGCTGGGAATATGATCTTCGCGTGTAAGATTCTGGGTCAGATAGACCCAATATCATTAGCTAGAGCATTCCAGCAAACAGCGATGAACGAAGAAATATTCCAGACTCGGTACCATGTTACTGACGGTTTCATGATGCGAAACCTGGTCAAAGATGGGAGTAACATTGTCAGAGTGGCTAATACGCATGACCCAATATCACTTATACATAAAACTGCTAGAAAATCATTTGATTTGAGCAAAGAGCCGCCATTAGAGGTTATCATTATTCCATGCACCACTATGCAGGCTAGACTTTTGGTGGTGATGTCGCATGTAGTAGGAGATGCTACAACAATGGCTACATATCTTGAGCAAGTCTCGGATAGATACAAGCAGTTGCAAAACCCCAATGCTCCAGACATACACTCCAGAACGCCACAGGAACTGACATACGTCGATTGGGCTGGATGGGTTAAAACACAACAATTGAGTCTTCAGTCCCAAAATTTTTGGACCAAATACCTTTCCAATTTGCCGGAGCCACTAGCATTTGGCAGGGCTCCTGCCGGAAGCCTAACTTATACCGGCTCCACGAGGTCTTGGACTCTACCAGGTTCCATGCTTCAGCATCTTACTCTTCTTGCTATAAGAGCCTCCACCACAATGCATCAAATTGTGATTGCAGCTCTGTTCTTGGCCCTACAATGTGTAGATAGGCGCAATGATATTGTTTTTGCAGCTCCTTTCACACATCGGATGGAGCCTGGGACGGAGACAATGGCAGGGCTGTTCCTCGACCGTCTTCCAATTCGTATCCAGTGTGATCCAAACGAAATCGAATCATTACTACAATTTCTCATGGCAGTCAAGCAAAGTAGCCAACGTGCGCTGGAACACGTTGTGCCTTACCATGAAATCCGCAAACTCCTACCATACAAACCAAGCCTTAAAACCCCCCTGTTCAAAGTCATGGTAACGTACCACACTGCCTCCGATATGAAACCCGTATTGAGGCTTGAAGGGGCTGAGACTCAAAATATACCATGTCACAATACAGGAGGCTCCAAGTTTCCTCTCTCTATAGAGCTCACTGAGATTGAAGACTCGGAGGTTCGTGTTGATTTAGAATATGACCTTGGTTGTATCGTGGAAAACACGGCGGAACGGATACAGTACGCAATCGGATATACCCTACAACTTATGGTCCTGGATACAGCCCCAAACCGTATAAAACACCTAGTGGTATCGTCCTTTGGAGATTTTGATAGGTACCCACCTTCAGACAGTACAGACGGTAGGGAAGATGAGAAAAGGGGAAAGAGGGATAACGAAACAACACTGCAACATCTGAATATCAACGGCTTGGAACGCCTGGCGAGTTGTATCAGGGACACAATATGCCAATGTCTAGGCTTAGATCACAAGGCCGTGCTTCTCCACCAGTCATTCTGGGAGCTAGGAGCTCAGAGTATAGACGCAATACGGCTACAGCACATATGTAGCAAGCAGGGTTTTGGAATCAGGCTTCGGGACATATTTGATTCCAATAGTATAATGCAGCTAGCAATCTGTGCTTATGGTACCATTTAGATGATTAGTCCGAATGTCATCGTTCCTTCTCCAGAGCCTATCTCTCTAATGTATGAAACACAAAGTCACAGCGGTAAACTGGCGAATATTGCAATACCTCCCTTGGGCCGCTGGTATTGGGGATCTGCTTAGAGGTCTGTCGGAGAGCATATTCGAATCGGTGACCGAAATTTGCATCCCCGACACCGAAATTATGCGGCGCAGATTGGATTGAGACTGTTGCAATTGGACTTGGCACGAACATATATATAAGTGCAGGGAAAACCAAGTCAAGAGTCATCCCAGGAAAAGAAAGCAATAGGAATTTCTAGCAAAGGTCCATTCAAGATAAGTCAATATGGCTATCAGCACCGAATCTTTGATCTTGACACCAGCTGAGGTGAAAACACATGTCAACGGTACCCAAGGTGCAATTGTGCATGGGAAAGGAACGACGAAGATATCGAGCGGTGATAACGACAGACCTGAACTCACAGGAGAAACCTTCTCCACACCGTACGATGTCCTTACAGCTGCCCTTCCGTTACCTGCTCCAACATCATCAACTGGGTATTGGTGGCGAAAGACGGGGCCCCTGATGAGCAGACTCCTAGGGAAGGCGAATTACCCCCTTTATAAGCATTACAAATATCTTCTTCTCTACCATACCCATATCCTCCCATTGTTGGGGCCGCGACCAATTGAAAATTCGGCGCATTCATCAGACAATGAAACATGGAAATCTTTCCTGACTGATGACTATTCCCCCTTGGAGCCAAGCTGGAACGTGAGTGGCGGTTCTGATTTTCGGAGTACGATAAGGCTTGGGATTGAGCCAATTGGGTTTGAGGCTGGAACTGCCGTAGACCCATTCAACCAGGCATCAGTTGCACGGTTCTTTCAGTCTAATAATGCTGCAGAGGTTGGGGTAACGGGCAGCTTGTTTGAACACTTCCGAAACGAGCTCTTCGTCGGTCCTGAATCATATACGGCCATAAGGGAAACTCTGCCTGAGGGTGAGCACGTAACACAAAGTTTCCTGGCGTTTGACCTGGATGCAGACCGTACAACTACCAAGGCGTACTTTTTTCCTATCCTCAAGGCACTGATTACACGCCAAAGCACATTAAAGGTGCTCTCTAGATCCATTATGGCTCTTGCAAAGAAGTCCCATGTGTGGGGCGCGCATACAATCCCAGCAGTATCAATTTTGGAGGCTTGGATTGCCAGCTATGATGGAACTGCAAAAGCAGAAATGATCAGTGTGGATTGTGTGGATGATGTTAAATCGCGTATCAAAATATACGTCCGAATTCCCCATACTTCTTTGCGAAAAGTAAAGGAGGCCTATTGTTTGGGTGGGCGTTTGATGGATGAAAACACAGCTGAGAGTCTGGAGCTTCTGGATACTGCCTGGAGGACAATGTTCACAGTGACTGATGAGGACGCAGAACTGCCCCATAACAGCCATAGGACAGCGGGGACGATCTTCAATTTCGAAATACGCCCCGGAAAATGGTTTCCAGAGCCGAAAGTGTACCTTCCAATCCGTCATTATTGTGATAATGACTTGCAAATAGCGGGTAGACTACAGGAGCTCTTTGGGAAGCTTGGCTGGCATCAGATGGAGAGAGATTATCAAAGAGACTTCGAAGATTTGTTGTAAGTTCCTGGAAGATGTTTATCATCCTTGCAAAATCGATGTTAGCGTGGTCTGTAAGACGGAGATTGCTGACTTGGACGTAGTTCACAC
>OJKM01000007.1_pt1 | contig 22180 bp, 24 predicted proteins | sample 1596631 | NCBI WGS metagenome assembly OJKM01 (sample SAMEA3904683, study PRJEB24821) | metagenome | biome: Builtin; feature: hospital; material: surface | place: USA | collected 2013-06-06 | reverse complement strand
TGCTCGACCAGCTGCCCTGCCTCCGCGGCCTCCCATGGGCCGCCCTGCCTGTCTGCCTGTCTCTCTGCCTGTCTTGCTGCGAAATGCGTCGTTTCTGCGTTGTTGCTGCGTGAAGAGCGTAATATATTCCCGATATCACAATGGCCAGTTCGTTACCGACAGAGCGGTTTTCTATTTAGCTTGTGGGGAACGCCAGGGCGGTCGTATTAATAAGCTATTGTTCGCTGCAGAGAACAATAGCAACGTGCATGAGAAGGTGGCGCTAGTGTCACAATCGCCCTTTCCGCGATACGGCTGCGATACAGACGCCGTACCTAACACATATAGCACACTTTCATAGCAGATCCTCGAGCGGTGCTTCTGATGCTGCGCTTTCCGGGCTCCAGCAGGCTTTTTTTTGACTTCCTCTCAGCGCTAAATGAAACCTGCCGGCCAGCCTATCACGGGCTGCGTCAGAAAGAAGGCAGAGTTTTGGTCGCACGGGAGTTGGTGCTTAGGCTCAACTAAGTAGCTCGCCGGGCGAGAGTTTGATACTCTGATCCATCACCCGTAAAACTGCTCTCCATGCCGGTTGATCGAGTGGCCCTCTTGCAGGTGATCAGTATAATTAATGGGTATATCGCAGGCCTGGCGTAACACACTTCACACACACATACCTGGACAATGGATATAGGCATTCACGGATGCATACAGAGCCGGCCTTCACGGTAGCCAGCGAGAGAGAGACCTATCTTCTGTCTGGGCTTATTCAACCCGGCAAGGGTTTCGATATTTCCAGAGTTTAATGGGAAGTCTTGCTGCTTTGTCTGCTTCCTGCTATGTCGTGATAGTCGTTGCATCTCATATACATAAGCACAAGCTATAAATATCAGCACAGACGTCAATTCGTCGTTTCAGTGCAATAGTTCCCCACTAACGAGGATGCTGATAGCCGGTGGCCCCTCGGTTCAGGAAAGATGTGTGGTGGTAGCGTGTCTCGAGCCAAGGGGGGTCCGTTTGACCGTCTTACTACATCCCGCCCCAGGATCAGGCCTGCAGCCAGAGATGCACGTAGTGACAGAACCTCATCAATTCAGCAAGAAGCTGGTCCTTAGCTGGCAGACCCCGCATGGGATTTCATGCAACCTTGCAATTATCATCCATTGAAGGCGCTTAGAGGCTCGTAAAGATATTGTTTTACTCCTGTGGTAGTTCTATGTCTGATAGACGAAGTAGTTAGTCACCATGGAGGGCCCATGTTGACGTGGAAAAAACTTTTCCACCCTCCCAGAAGGAACGGGTCTAAGGTTCGTTTTTCTAGTCGTTATCCATGTCGGAGCATCAGCCAGGCTGCTCTCCCCCTAGTCCACTATCAAACGCCGTTAAAACCAACTCGAACCGCCATAAATAAAAGTCGAAGTTGAAAAAAGGTGAAGAAAGCTCGGGGCAGGCGCTAGTCCCGAAATGGGGAGACCTGACATCATCACATCACGTGACTGTATGCTGGCTATTTCGCCGTCAACAGCGCAGCGAAAGAAGAGCTGGCAGCGTCCGCTTCATGCTCGCCTGCTGAGGAAGAAGAGACGGGACTTTCTTGGCCGCCTATTGAATTGGGACTCCACGTATCCGCGCTGCTAGTCAGGCTTGATACGTTACTTGATATATTGCCCTGAGACGCGCCGTGAGCCTCGTGGGAAGATACCAAGCCCGGCCGACACAGGCTCCTACAATCAGCCATCAAGCTCCCCGCACACATACATCCCCCATCAGCCATGGACCACAACGATTTTGACAGTGTCTCTTGGAGGAATGACGGGGACAGCGATCCATCGCGGCCGGCTACGTCATATACAGATATCGATAACGCCTCCAGTTCGCGAGATAATCCCAATGGGAAGCGTCGAATAAGCTCCACGGGAGATGAGGTGCTCTCGCCCGTGCAAGACGGCGCATTTGCGGCTGCGTTGGATAACGGTATGCTTGAATGCACAGTAGACACCCCTCTGAAGGAGAATGAGGGTACAAAGGATGTCTATGTTTCCTACCTGGTGTCAACTCATGTCAGTGTTCTCGCCATATCTTCCGACAACTATACTTACAGATTCAATAGACCAATTTCAAATCCTTTCAAAAGACTGACTTCAGCGTTCGACGACGCTTCACCGACTTCTACTTTCTGTACAATACGCTATTTCGGGAGTATCCTGCTTGCGCTATCCCCCCACTACCGGATAAACACAAGATGGAATACGTACGTGGGGATCGGTTCGGTCCAGAGTTCACCCAGCGTCGTGCCTGGTCTCTTCACCGGTTTATCAAGAGAATTACACTTCACCCTGTCCTACGCCGAGCTCCAATCTTAGTCACATTCCTTGAATCCGGAGAATGGAATCAACACATGAGGATGCGCCCGACCCGCAGCGCCACAAATGCGTCTGACGGCGGAACTAACATCTTCGACAATTTTGCAGATACCTTTGTGAATGCATTCACCAAGGTCCACAAACCAGATAAGCGCTTCACGGAAGTGAGAGAAAAGGCCGACAAGTTGGATGAAGATCTGGGTCACGTTGAGAAGATTGTTGCGCGGGTTGCAAGGCGTGAAAGTGACCTGGAGGCTGACTACGCTGACCTTGCCGTCCAGTTCCGCAAACTTGTCCCTCTAGAACCTGGGCTAGAGGTACCTCTACAGATTTTTGCCGGTTGCGTTGAGGAAACATCTTATGGTATCCAAGCTTTGAAGGAACATACAGATCAAAACTACCTAGGTAGTCTTCGCGATATGGAGGCTTACATCTTATCTCTCAAAACCCTGCTCAAAATGAGGGAGCAGAAGCAGCTAGACCACGAGGCGTTGGTCGACTACCTCAACAAAGCCGTGGCGGAGCGCGAAAATCTTACCAACAACCCATCCTCATACTACGCCACAAACCCACTAACAAGCAGCCCTGCTTCTTTCATCAGGTCAAAGATGGAGGATATCAGAGGCGTTGATCACGAACAATCACGCCGGGAGAAAGTCCGAAAACTCGAGGTTCGAATTGATGAATTAACCCGTGAAGTTGAAAGCGCCAAAACAACTTCTGAGATGTTCGATGAAGAGGTTGTGCGCGAGGTTTCCGACTTTGAGCGTATCAAAGCAATCGAGTTCCGCGATACCCTGGGTGCAATGACACAGAAACACGTGGACTTCTACCAAGGGGTCCTGGCCACTTGGGAGCGCTTCATTGTGGAGATGGAAGCTGATGGAGATGATGTAGGTGTCAAGCATGACTTGAAAGCGAAGAAGCCTCAAGTTCGACATGCATGAATTGGGTCGCCGTTGTTCGCTTCTCTCTTTTTTTAGTTTCTGTATAGATGAAATTTGGCACTAGAGCTCCAAGGCTCTTCTTTTTGCGTGCTTACTTGGTTCTCAGTCATGACTGGCGTTATATCTTTTTGGATGGCATTTGAGCCAGAGAATACGAATTAATAGCTGCATTACTCCTTTTCAACCGTTCCTGGACATCTGCCGAATTGGATTTGATCGGCGTGTTCTTTCAACCGATCCTATCCCGTTATGATGCTTTTTTCTTTGTTTTGTCCACCGAGTAACTTACCACATCCTGCATTTCGTGCCCCATATCGAAGCATCCCACAGAATGGTGCCTAGTGTGTGATTGTACCTTGTTGACGGCCGTCGGTTAGCTGTTAACGAATCGTATTGTAGAAACAAGCCCACCACATTTTTGTAGTGGCCTACAAGAGATTTAGCACAGTGTTTTAAGTACTATCTATAAATTGTTTACCCTTCCTAGTTTTGACCGTTTTGAAGACACAATTAATCTCACCTCACTGTGTTCACATTCATCCGATCACCAATTGGCATAAGTACCAGTCTCTGCCATTTCTGCATATAAAACATGGTGAAGGCTCAGCGGTAATCCACATAGAAACGCTGCGACGGTTGCGTAAAGCAGAATACGATAACGGCGTATCTTAATGCCATATTATTCGGTCAAAGTCCTACCGAAAGACCGCATTTGGTGGTGAAGGCGCAATTCAGTGGACAGATACTTGTGTAGCAAGCACACTCTCAACCTACACAGGAGACGTAGTGCAACGAAAGGTACATTAGCCAGAAGATACGACCGCATATACAGACAAAGAGCAAAAAAAATCGTAGATGACTGCTTGCTTGCTTGCTTCTATAACTGCTGGCCTTCTACCGGGTATAAATATCAACATGTGTCCATCGTGATGGCCTTTGATTCCAATAACCATCTCTTCCAATCCAATTCAATCAATCCTCTGAGACTTATAATTTTTCCCTCGTTGCAATCGAACTGCCGACTATTCCAACATGAAGCTCTCCTGCTCCCTCCTCGCAGCTCTCGCCATCCTTGGCCAGACTGCTGTTGCTGCCGTTGCTAGTGTACCGATTGCTGCCAGAGCAGAGGCTGCAGCTGAGGCTCAAGCTGATTTGCCCTTAGCGATTATTCCTGTTAGCGGTATCTGTTATCGGGATTCCGATTGCTCCCCAGGCGTAAGACAAGCTTCACTCTCCTCCTCCTCATCATCACCACAGCTGTTACCGGAAGGCTAACTCATAATCCGTAGTGTGCGAGCATGGGCTTCAGAGGACAAGCCAGATGCCCCAGCCCTGGCAAATCAAAGTAAGAACATTGATTACTCCAGGTTATTAGATGCAGCTTCGTTACTGACATATCCGTCTAGTATCTGTCACTGTTACTAGAACGTTGGCATTCTCGTATGGCACCTTGAAATGGTATCTTGCCAATGGAGTGATGAATATTAGAATATTTAGCGGTTGAATAGGGCCTGTGCAAGCCATATCATGGCTAGAAAAGTATTTTTCTGTTGCTCTGCTTGATATATCAGTTTCAATGAATTATCATGTCATTCCAGTATGTTCGTAGTTGCTCCACTCGTAAAGGCCGTTGACGATATTTAATGGTGTCAAACCCATGTCCTTGACGACCGTAGCATCTATTAACGTGATGCTGCTACCCGTATCGAGGCAGACATGAATAGTATCTGACGGGTCATGTATATAAGCCAGTGCTGTGGTATATTGCCAGGGTCGGAATAGTTAACCGGGTGCTGGCCTGTTAGTGTCGGAACAGGTTAATATAATCACCGGTATTATATCCTTTATTGGTACGGCTAGCAAAGCCTCTATAAGTAGGGTAGAAGCGTCCTTCGTTATAGATGTATAACTAGCTACTTTAATATAGGCGTATAACTTATTTATACTTATAAAACCTCGTGCGCAAGACCTGCATATCGCGATAACCTTATCGGGGTATAGATGCAATATATATTTATCGTGCGTTACGAAAACTGTTTGGTAGTCGGTGCAATTGACTGTATCATTTACAGCAGCATTGTAGACGTCGTGAGTAAAACTGTCATATTCATAGGTTGGTGCTAAACCCATCACGATTAACGGTATCGGCCAACAGTCCACTGTAGGATATGTCAAATTCCACCTACACCTGCCGGGCTCTTTAACTACAGGCCTAGCACAGGGTCCCGCTGTCGCTCAGCTAGCCGTCGAAGCTTATATTATGCCTTAGTTAAAGGCAAAGCTCTTACTCGGCGCCGATACTCTGACCCTAGAAGGTATTATTATTAATCTACAACATAGGAAGGCCACCTTAGGGTCCTGCTAAAATTTATAGATCCTAATAACAGTTGTCACCAAGGCTTATTACTAGCAGAATAGACCTGTCTATATGGTACGTTAGACTATTATTCTACTATACTCTATAGCCCGTATCCTAGTCAAGATAAATAAGACTAACCTACCTAGTGATCGCGACTACGTCTTTAAGCCCACGTATTCTAAGGTATCACTTTTCTCCCACCTTGTGGATGACACAATAGACTATGTAGAAGCGGCTAACTACAGGATCCATATGCGTGAACGCAGCCGTTCGGGTCCAAGGAGTCAACGACTCCACGTGATAGACATGAACAGGCAAGGTGGCCGAGCGGTCTAAGGCGCCAGATTAAGGCTAACCTTAATCAGTAATAATCAGCGGTGATCACCACCCAGATATTCTGGTCCTCCTTGAGGGCGTGGGTTCGAATCCCACCCTTGTCACTTTACTTTTTCTTTTTCTTTTTCGTGGTCAACCTTCCAAGCAACGTCCATCACAGTGACCTTCTTTTTATACCTTTGCTAGGCCTTGTCATGGAGAAGAGAAATAGAAAGAGATGTTGACCGGCACGGATCATACAGGCTCGGAAGAGCTAGCAATAAAATCTACGAGGATACGGCGTTTTCTTACCCTTCTCGCGCTCAAGACGACGGCCAAGTTCTTCAAGCGCGATGGCTACTGCATCCCTATATCAAGACACAAGATCGTCAAGTCAGGCGCATGGGTTCATTTAACAGAGGCTGCAACCATGAAGTTCGTTGCTGAGAATACTTCTATTCCAGTCCCCAAGGTCCACTGCGCGTTTGTCCACAAGGATCGCGCATATATCGTGATGGAAAGGGTTCGGGGCGCCAGCCTAGCATCGACTTTCAGTAAATGCTCCGAGGAGTCTCGTGAGAAGATATTTGCCCAGTTGAAGGATATGCTACAGGAATTAAGGGCACTAAAGCCTCCTGGTACAGGTGTGCACAGCTTTGCAGGTGGCTCCTTGTATGACTCTCGAATAGCGCGCTGCCAACCACGTTTTGGACCTTTCAAAACCATCCAGGACTTCCATTATTGGCTCAGGGACGGCTTTGAGCCACCTGAAGATCGGCCAAAGCAGATAGAGCCTGATGAATGGCAGGATCTCAAGGATATGGTGGAGATGCAAGATGGCCCCTGGCCAGAGCCCGTTTTCACTCATGGGGACTTGAATCCATCAAACATCCTCGTTGAAGGGGAAAAAGTCGTTAGCATCATCGACTGGGAGTTCGCCGGCTGGTACCCATCTTACTGGGAATATACGGCTGCATATCAAGTCATGTACACTAAGACACAGTGGCAAGGCTTATTAGGTAACTTCCTGGACCCCTATACCGAACAGCTGAAGATGGAGAGAACCCGCCAAAGGTGGTGGGGAGAGATATGATATATTTGGATACCTGTCATATCCATTGCTTCTCGTTCCTCCTACTCTGTTATACCACGAGATATTTTACCTAGGGGATATTACGGATTTATCACGACTGAATTTACTTGCCATACTTGATTCTGGCCACTCATCAACGCCATTGCCAATAAACAGGCCTAATAAACAGAGTAAACCCTAACTTTTCGGACCCTATGGTAGCTTCTCCTTGTTTTCCAGCATATCCCATGTAGGCTTGGGATGCTCGAGCTTGTCGAGAGTGTCATATCGGCCTCCAGCGGTCTTGTCCGCAACATAACTCCTCGCTTTTGCTTCAATCTTCTCCCAGTCAAGTATGGATGTCCCAACTGCCTTTCCATCACTCTCTATCGCAGCAAGAGCATTTTTAACCCAAGTACGGCACCTCCAGCTTTCGTCGTTCTGGATAATAGGGACTTCCCGGAGGATCTTGACCAGCCAATTTTCGTCCTCTATCTTCCCAATAAGGAGGTGTGCAAGCAAGCTGACGGTGTTTTTTACTTTACGCAGTACAACTTCTTCGTATTCCCATAACTTAAACGGATTATTCTTGACGTGGTAGCGCTTTCCGGGCACCTCGTCGGCATCCTCGGCTTTGGGTCCGACCAGGAAGGCCCAGTGGTATCTGTAACAATATGAGTTAAATGTTTTCCAAGACGGATATGGTTGCACTCGCGTTCTGCATTGTTGGTAACTCCACTAGGATACAGCGCGACGTAGAGTCGTTTCTTTTGGGAAACCATAGTGGTTATTGTTCGGATTGGTTTGAAACACCTGGGACTTGTATGGGTGGTTCCTTTTTTTTTTTTTAACGTAACTTGCGTTTTAGCCTTAGGATTTTGATAATAACAGTTAAATCTGCCTGGTTGCTCTTGCCTTGTCAAATTGCAGACGTTGCGATAAACTCCGTCAACTCCAAACCCTTTTGAATACAATATTCATCTCCCAGCAGCTATGCATTCAAATATAAATTCAGAGACATACAAATGGGGGTTATGGGCATGTCTGGAGTTGAGCGGGGAAGGATAAAATGTTCTGTGATGTAATGTGATTGGAGCCAGGTACAGACTATTTTATAGGCAGCTATATTCTAAGCGCTTATATTTAGTAGAAGTAATAATTATCACTTTCGAGTCTCTTGCGCTGCCTGCTACAGGCTCTTTGTCTGGTATCTGTCGGTCCAAACTTCCAACGCAGCCTTCTAACCAATGAACTGCCTGTTATCTATGCTCCGGGCTACAGAGTGGGCTGGGGTTGTGTGTCTCCTTCCAGTCACGCCTTTTCTCCTTGGATCGTAGCCACAACATTCCGGATATGCTTACTGGTGCGGAATTCCAGGTACCATATTCCCTGCCACATTCCTGTAGCCAGCCGCCCGTTCGTAATTGGAATTGTGACAGATGCACCGATCAGAGAGGATTTGACGTGGGCCTGAAATAGAAGAGCACAAGCGGTTAGCTCTGTCATTGCAAATCACTCCAGTATATTAGAAACTCTCCCTACCGGCATGTCATCTGGCCCCTCTGCGCTGTGACGGTACAAAGATCCCTTGTGGTCTTCAGGTGCGATTCTATCCAAAGCGTCGCTCATATCCTCCCGCACGTCTGAGTCATAGTTCTCGTTCAGACTCAGAGCACAGCTTGTGTGTTGGACAAAGAGGTGAAGTATGCCGGTCTTGTAGGAAGAAATCTCCGGGATCTGAGATACTATATGGTCTGTGACAAGATATGATCCTCGCGAACGGCTGGGGAGAGTGATCCTTTTCTGGAACCAAGACATGGTGGGTATTGCAGGTGTGCAGATAGCTGAGCACGGCGGGAGCTCTGGTTGAGGAGGCGCGCGCGGCTGTGAGGACGAGGAGAGCAGTTGGTAGATGAGGTAAGGAACGGTGATGAAGAGGTCCGGGAAGAAAGCGAGGATGAAGATGAGGATGAGGAAGATGTGAAGCCACGAAGCTCGATTTGATGTGGTTTGCGACCACGACGTCATGAATGCGGGGCGGCGGCTAGCTAAACTACCAGTTAACTATAAATAACCAAATAAAAATACATAAAAATAGAGTCGATAAGTAAAATATTAGTCTTTGGGGGCGTTATATATGCGATCGGTAGGAGAGAAGAATTGGTTATCAGCTTCGAAGAGAAGAGGCCGGTGATGATGCTTTTTGGGTGCTACAGGATTAACTACAGAAAGAAGATTCAAGTCTACTACGGCTCGCCTTCCATCAACTCACTCGAACCGTTGATTCCTGTCCACTTCGGCTTTCCGTCGGGAATATCAACTACTCGCTGCGAATAGAACATATGCGACATAGGAAGACCGGAGTCAGCATCTAGCCAGCGTCACGATACCCTTCAATCCGTAATCAGCCGGGGTCATACTTGGGATAGAAGATTTCCTTTAGTTTCTGACGGTCTGGCCCGGTGTCATGTTTGATCAGCTCCGGGTAAAGGAGCAGGACATGTCTCCCTTCGTCCATAATTAAGGAATGGCAGTTCGAACAGGAGATCTTGCACGGGAGGCTATGCACTGGCTCCATGGTAGAGCTGTTATAGAAATATAGAGAATCATGACCGCGCACGAACTGGACATCGTCCTTGTGGAAGATGGCCGCCCATTGAAACGGCGCTCCTTGAGCAATTGTTAGAAACACAGTGACTAACAGCAAACACAGACTCCAGTAACTAAGTATGCTAACCGTGTAATGTCTGGCAGCCATTACAGTGGCAAAATTTGGAGTCCAGCGGCTCTCTTCGACTTATTTCATATTCGACCCGCTGGCATTGACAACGCGCTCTCCATTGCACTTCGCCAAACGGTCCGTTCTCTGGCCCGCGCCCGTATGGAGGGTTTGCCATCCACTTGTCTTCTGATGAGTACGGCATGATACCGGGTACTCGAAAGGGCCATAACATTGTGTATCTTTTCCGCCGAGCTGATACGTAGTATCACCAAGGGCCGGATTGTTTACTTCCTCTATATCAAGAGGAATGGTATGACGTCATAAGAAGTAACCACTTTTCTAGCTCCCCAGCTGTGGGTAGCTCTCCAGTCTTCCCGTCACCTTGCATCTGGACAGGGCATTGCAGAAGGGGCTGCTTGTTCTCGTCTTCTTCGACTCCTTGCGATGATCGTGTCGTTGAATGCCGCAAAAAGCGAACAAAAGTCGCAAAAGAGCGTTGGTGTCGGTGTGATTATGTAAGCGGGCCTCGGCCTGCTGGAAAAGAGCCGAAGAATTGCCGAGAGTAGCACGAACGGACCTTCGCTGGCTGGTTATCTAGACGAACAACAACAGCAACATTCTAGCTAGAACATACCCAGACATCTATGCTCAGTGTCTGGTGGCGATATACTCCACAGACTATCTCTATATAAGCAACTTGCTTCATAAGCAGCGGACAAATATACCTCCAGCTATGTCGTTCTCCTCCAGTCCCCCAGAGTCCCCCTTTTACACCCTTTCCTACCCAGAACAAGGGGTACTACTAGCAACTATAAATCGTCCCAGACATATGAACTCCATCCCATTTCAGGGCCATTGGGACTTTGAGAAACTTTGGACTTGGTTTGAAAATGAAGGTTCCATGCAAGTTGCTATCATCACTGGGGCAGGTGACAAGGCATTCTGTGCCGGACAAGACCTCATAGAAATTGAACAAAATGCAATAAACCCGCCCCCAGAGCCGTATTTGACCGGCCATCCCCGGTCAGGATTCGCAGGTATTAGCCAGAGGAGAGGAAAGAAACCTATCATTGCCGCAGTTAACGGGTTTGCGTTTGGCGGCGGCTTTGAGATTTGCTTAAATTGGCATGTTTACCAGCCTAGTACCCTACCGATAGCCGATCTATACTAATCGTTCTTGATCAGTGACATGGTTGTTGCGTCACCAAAGGCTCGGTTCTCTCTACCTGAAGCGAAACGTGGTGTCTATGCTGCTGCTGGTGGATTAGCACGTTTGATGCGTATCGTCGGCCTTCAGATTGCATCTGAGATTGCCATGACAGGCCGAGTAGTCTCTCCCGAGGAAGGGAAAGCGTGGCAGTTCGTGAACCGTATATCCAAAACTCATGAGTCATTGATCGAAGAGACATTGGAGCTTGCTAGAGAGATTTCTCAACTTAGCCCTGATGCTCTTATCATCACCAAGGCTGGGCTTAGAGAAGCTTGGGAAACAGGAAACGTGGAAGTTGCTGTCGCAAACATCAGGGCTCAGTATGACAGAAAGCTTTATGGCGGCGAGAATTTGGCTGAGGGTAAGGCAGAATTCTTCCGTACGTCTCCATTTGTTCATTTCTTCGCTAACCTGGTGTTCTTTCCAGGCCTTGCTGCATTCCGAGAGAGGAGAAAGCCTAACTGGGTTAAGTCGCAGCTGTAACAATAGTGACTGCCATCTATGCCGACCAATGGCTTCATATTAAAGAACCATATTGAATCATGACAATTTATGCTTGTGTCTACACTTGACATTCTGGGATATCCGTGGGCTGAGGTTGCTCTAACCTTTGTATTCACAAGAATAATCTAAATGAAACCAAAGATACATTGGTGAGATGTACATAATGAATACAGAAACTTGATTTGTGAAACAGTAATATGAAATGGTCACACTATGAATTAAACCTATCGTTGCTCAAAGCCAGATGGAGTAATACGTTGCGTTTCGTTGATCTCAGCAGCATCCCCAATAGCCTCAAGTGGGTATGAGGTTCTTGGCTGAGCCTCGAGGACTGCACGGTGGTGTTCATTTGCCTATAGAGTTATACGTGTCAGTTAAACGTAATTAAATGTAATTAAATAGACATGGCCTTGAATATTCGGATGAGTCACTCACGAAAGGGAGGCCACAGTATTCGCAAGGACATATTTGGGGTTTGTCAGTGTTGATGTAAATCCTGGGATGACCGAGTGGGCCACCACCGCCGTCACACGATACGACTCTCTCCTTTGTCCATCGTACGGGCTGTTTGTGGATTAGATCAATGGCGGCATACGGTTGAGGCTGTATTTTTATCACTAATTAGTTCACAATCCACCAAAACGACACGTAGAGTACCCAATTGACACAGAATCTCTTAATTATTCCATCTATATCTCCGGAAAACGCCCATAATCAATTGACTGACCTGGAAATCGATGATTGTCTGTTCGAATCGTGGACCAGCCATGGCCTTGGACCGCTCTTGCTGGCTCTTCGCCCAAGTAGTTGCTCGGTTTGGGGCTTGCATGGATAGTTGCTTCTGCGCCTGCTCAACTGTCTCTTGCATTGATGCAGGCTCTCTGGCATTGGTCTCGGATATGCTCGTAACCGGCTTCGGGGGGTTTGGGTTGTTCGTGGGAATAGTATTTTCGCTCAAAAGAGGGACCGTCGAGGTGTATGTGGCTCGCTGAGCGTAACGGGACGACTGCGCCGCGAAAAGGCACAGTCGTGATCGTGTAGACGACAACATTCTAGCGGTCCGGATGCAAGCTGTCCTCGCAGTTGTTGAAGATGGGTGGATTTGATTTGTTTCGATATGAGAGGTCGGCTGGTTTGAGTGTTGCCGCTTTAACTAGTTAAGCGCGCAAGCGACGACGCTTGGCAGAATATTAAAATTTATTTATCGCGCTTCGGCATCAAGATCTCAAATAAATAGAAATGGCGAAGAGAAAGGACACTGCTCCGAGAAATAATAATCATACACTTTAATAGTGTTCAAGGGCTCTTTAGGAATATCCAATCGATATATCTGCACTAGGCGACTGTTACTAACTATAGAATCTGTAACCATGTCGCAACCAAAGGGTATGTCCTCGAGGCTGCTCACAATGAAGGTTTGTACTGTTCTATAACTTCTTCCAGAATTGATTCTAACATTCTCAACTAGTTTATGCAACGAGCAGCCGCTTCCGGAGCTAGCAATAACTCAACCCCAGCTCAATCACCCTCAGGATCTCCCTCAGGCCGCAAGCGCGCCGAAGATATATCTTCCCCAAGCTCAAAGCGACGAAAACTTGCTGAAGATTCACCCTCCGAATCTTCCATAGCACTATCGAACAGCTCTGATATGGAAGCGATATCAGCTGCAATTCGAGCCGAGGATAGTAAAAGGTCAGCGGCTATAGCACGACAAGCCGCGGATGCGGGAGAAACTCAATGGGTGTTAGAATACCCTCCTGGGGCTTTAAAGTTCGCAACACCCCGAAATTCAATAGGCAAAATAAAAGACGAAGAAAATGATAGCATTGAAACTACGTATACAGGGAGGAAAAGCTATGGGGGTTTCAAGAAGAAATGCCAAACAGAGGTGAGTGCCCCAAATATTTTTTGGACTTAGTCAAATTCTGGATTTTGGAGTTAGCAGCTTACGCAGACTTCCTTAGACTCCTGAACCGTCAGAAACGCCTAAAACAGACTCAAATGCTGGAAGCAGCGCAAAGAAAGTCAATCTTAGTCGTGCCGTTAAAATAGGCAGAATATCATCAGGAGGCATCAGCGGGAATGCATCAAGTAAAGGGAAGAATTGGAAGAATCGATAATAAGTCACTTCCTTTCTCCCTTGGGAAATATATGAATTTTCTGACCAACTAAATCTATTTTGAGCGTATTTTAAACGTTGGCAGCATCATGGATTGTTTGGCATCATAAATGTTCTTCTATTTTAACGATACCCAGTTGTTACTACTGTCACAAACTGCGCTATGTATTACATATGACTTAGAGAATATATAGAACTTGCTGTTTCCATTACAGCTTTGCCTTGTCGCTCCGCTGCTTCTCTTCCCACCTTGCCTTCTCCCTATAATTTCTGGCCAGGTTCCATGCAGCTACTCCAACCCCTAACGGAGGAACCAGTAGTAACACCCACGCCCACCACTGCGGGCTTGTGGAATTGATATGGGCAATTGCTCGCCTAACCTCGACTTCCAACTCCGACTTATCTCCATCATTCCAGACAATAACACCTCTTGCATTCTCGGTTCCTCTGAACTCTGCCCTCTCAATTTTTCCCTGTACGTCTCCTTGACTCCTCACACGATTCTCTGCATCTTCAGCACTAAGATGAAGATCCCTGGCACGCAGTCTCTGCATCTGAACAGCTGGGTCTTTGACTCCAACAACAATAACAGTCCCGCAAAGAGCATCCAATCCACTCTCGAAAAGAAGAGGAACATCCAAAACGACAGCCCAGTGTCCATGTAAGTAGTACCAAAGTAAGGCTCGATACATCTCCCATCTCACAGCAGGATGCACAATTCCATTAAGGACAGATCGGTCCTTTTTTCGCTCTGGAGAGTCGCCAAATACTCGTCTGCCAAGGACTGGTCTGTTTAAGGGCCGCCCTTTACCGGGTTGTTCCTCGGGGAGTAGCAGATCAGGAGTTGTAGGTCCAAAGTAGTCGACTATAGCACGATACCCGGCAGTCCCAGGCTCGACAACTTTTCGGGCCAGCACATCTGCATCGATTATGGGGATGTTGTAGGGGGAAGAGGAGAGGAGGGACGATACGGTCGATTTGCCGGTCGCTATCGAGCCAGTTAAGCCGATGAGAAGCATGCTGCGTGCCCGAGTTCAGTGGGTATAAATCTAAGCTGGCGATTTAAGAGTAAGGCCCATAGAGCCACAGACAGCAGAGTATATGATAGCTGGTGTAATTATTGCATTATACAAAGTGTAGTGTTGTTGGTGATTGCGGAACCAGGAACGACGTCACCAAGGAATAAATGTCTCTTCAGCCTCGGCTTAGCGCTTAATTTCATCTGCTGGTAACACCAACACCGAAGTGATATAAACGCTAACCAAACAACTTGAGTAGAATATATACTGGGTTATATTTGACCGACACGATTGGAAATCATGGAGATGCGAGGACAATAGCCTTCACTAATAATTTGATAATTCTAAACTTAACGGTTAAATTCTCCATATTTGTTCGAACCATCCCATGAAAAAGAAGAAACCGTCAATATAGTAATTTTGAAAAAAAAAAAAAAAAAAATGAAAAGAAAAAAAGAAATAAAACAAGCGCATGAGCGGCCTCGTGGGCTCGGAGATGTGTATAAGAGACAGGTCTTGTCCATTCGCTGTGTCTTCTCCACCTGCCAACACTTTGCTCTTTGGATGTATTCCATTGCTAGTCTGGTGGCCAGGAGTAACAGCCACAACATTATCGTTCTCATCAACAAACTCAAAGTTATACCGAGATAATAGGTGAGGTATTGCTGAAAGCTGGGGCCCATAACGTGCGGTGTTGTCGTATAATTCGAAGAGAGGTACCGCAAGTAATTTCATGTTCTTGGGGACCGAGAGAACCTCTATAGGGAGCGTTAGTGTTGTGGTCTTATCTCAAATCCTGAAATTCATGCGCTCAAAATGAGGTGTGGCATACTCTTTTTGGGAAGCTGGAGAAAATATAACTTTTTACACTCCTTCGGTCGAGTAACATGCCCCGGTAGGAAAGGGTACATAAATGTCTCGAAGTTTGGCCGCCACCAGTGTGCCAGAGTGTCACCGACTTCCCAATCTTCATTGACACCTTCGCCAGTGAATTGTGACCCAACCGGCGCAAGTCTTTCATTTAACCTCGCCTTGAACCCCTCGATCTCGTCATCCGAATGTTGTAGGTAGTCGCCAGGCCTATTATGAAAAGCTGTCAGCAAGCTCAATCACAGAATGCCATGACTCGGGTTAAATGCTTACAATTTGAAGAAAGCATTTGCAATTTGTAGCATGAGAACATGTGGATGGTTATGTTCGTGACACACTAGTACGCCCTCACAAGTACGGCGCATTCCATACTGCTCATAGTGCTCTTCTAAACGCTTTAGGCGCGCGAGCACTGAGGGGTCTTCCTCAGGTTGCGTCTCCTTGGTGCCGAATGTGTAGTTTGATAGAGGATATAGTCTGATGGTCTTTGGTTGGTTTGCGGAGAATGATTCGGGTATGATAGGTCTGAAGTAAAGATATGTCAGTAAATATCAGAAATGGCATGGTCCGCGCAAATACTGCATTTTGACCAGTAAAATGCTTTTTGGGTTGGCGGTAGCTTCCAGTAAGACAACTTACGGTCGTGAGCTTTGCAACGATATCGGGGACACGGCGGACATGGTGGTTGGTATATCGTGGACAATCGCGCTTCCCACGTCCTATCGGTCACTCTGTATTGCCGTTGATTCTATAGTGGATGCACCAATTTGTTTTCTTGATGTTTGCAGCCCCGAGCTTTCGGTCGTGCCTTTTCTGCTTGCTCCTATCAGTTGGTAGGCCAACGGGTCAAAGCTCTAGTCAGGTGACTGATACACGGATATTAAATTATCCGTTTATGATTACGTAATAATATTCATCATGTGACTATGTCTCCACTCAAATTAGAGTTTACGGCCCCGAACCCTATCTTCACTGTCACTTCAATAACTGGTGAAGATTCAAAGTGACGACTCCGCAATTCACGGCTACAATTAAGTATATAAGGGCATAATGTAGCATGTGGAGTTTAGAGGCCTCCATCTTCGTCAAAATCAAGTGCCGCAAGTTTACCACAATTCATCCTTGTGGAAGATTATCCTCTAGCGCACAGCACTTCCCTAGTCGCAGACAGTGATCGGCTCCCAGACCCGCCTATTACAATTTCATATAGCTGATATTATATATTGCACGAGATGATGTGCCTTCTATGAAAGGGGAGAGCTTCCTCTCTCTGGATACACCGGGAAGACCATATAGCTATCCCTTTCTAGAAGAGGAGTTGACTATCCGAAAATTCCGGACCTCTACTGGAAGATGCTCATAGGATGCATTGGGACATGCGATGGATACAAAATATTGCCCCATTTGTGACCGCGTACGCACAGCAGCAAGCTCCGTCAACTCTTGGACAGTCTACACTCGACTACCCCCAGCTCATCCAGGTACCTTATGAAGGAGTACTGGAAATGAGTGGGGAGAAAAGTTCCGTCAAACTGCTGGGCCAAAAGGGAAGATACGTACCCTAACTAGCTCCGATTACCCACCTGGAGTCTTACCAGCTCGAGAAATACCCGAGTATCTATACTAATTCCGCTTATCCTCCACTGCTGTGTTAAGGAAGCATGGATTCAACCGGCTGTTTGCCGTGTTCTTCTGATAGCGTTCGCCTCACAAGATACCAGCGGAGTAAATGCTAACACTCACCACACGCTCTCATGTTCGGATTCCAGATACGAACGCCCTTGTCACTACTCCAAAAGGTATTGCCCAGCAGACAGGACTTCACCTGCAGGGTTGACGCCGCAGACTCTCTCACTGGGCAGCAGTTTATATTGAGGCTGTCTGAGGCACAGAGCTATCAAGCCTTGATACTAATAATACTGGCAACCTTTCCCGTAGTATCTTTATCTACAATCGCCAGCTTATTACTATCTACGAATATAACAAGACCTCTAGCATCGCTAGCTACCTAGTTATCATTCTCAGAGTTTGTCTACCAGCAGTAGGCAATATCCTACTATTCTATCTAGCGCGAATTCGCCCCTTTCTCACCTTTCTATCTACTTTGTAACAAATCACCATACCAGAGGCAAAAGCAGCCAAGTTATTACTACTACCCTCTAAGGCACTACCTATCTTTATGACCGCAACACAATCCTTCGCGCCGGGCGACCTGGTATACCTGAACTTGCATAAGGGCTACAACATTCCCTCGACCAGGTTACTTGGCAGGAAACTATCTCAACGAGTCGGCCCATTTCGAGTTACCGAACGCATTGGCAGCTGGCATATCGTCTTGACCTACCTCCCAACTGAGAGATATATCCTGTCGTGTCGGTGGTACAGCTTGAGCCCGCGACTCTCTGTTGGTGAGCAATCCTGTCGGCCATATGTTTGATAAGATCATTATAATATACTTCGGTGTACATGCCGGCCTGAAGAATGCGTTGGGCGAAGGTGTAGTCGTCGACAGCACTGCGTTGATAGTCATCGATAATGCGGTTGGTCAGAGTGTCGAAGACATGAGGATACGCTGGACCCTTGGCGACGCGATTGCCCTTGTGATCGTCGGGCTGGAGCAGAGCTGGGGGGTCTGACTTGGGAGGCAACGAGACGCGTTAGGAGCGGGCCTCTTTCATTCGACGGAGCTTCTGACGCAGCTTATCCATGGGGTCGTCCTGCTTGGGGTCGTCTGCCTTGCGTTTGGAGGCCATGTCAGCTAAAGGCGTGTCTCTGGAAGAAGAGTCGTTGCGTTGAGGGGATGAAACATCAGGATGAACAGAGTTATTGTCGCCGTTGGAAACACCAAGGTATTTACTGCAATTGCGAAGAGCAACTCTCTCCTTGCAACCGGCCTTCCTATTACCTATGATTGGAGGGAAATTCGATCCATTATGATAACGGCACGCCGGCTACTACAGCAGCTTATTGATGCAGGTGTTTCTGCAGTTGACTAGGTATAAGGAGTAGGAGTCGGCGATAGGGATGTATCATATAACTATCTAGATAGTTATGCTAGGGAGAGTACGGAGTAACCATCTTCATAAGAAAGCTAGAGGCTTAGAATCTTAGTTACCTAAGCACCTAATGGGCGGCATAGCCTTTCTCGTTGACATGAAGGTGCCCAGACAGCCCATCACACATTAGGAATGGGCCAAGCCTTGTTCGCCATCTCCGGTGACGTCTCTTCGCTCATGGTCTTCATGTAAGTATCAAAAAGATACTCGTTCATCTTGTTTGTTGCCTCCCACCTCTCGATTGGGACCCAGCCGTTGTCATCGGTGCGAAGTTGGCCTTTGATAATATCTAACAAATAACAGTTATCCTCATAGCGTTCGTTGGACTTGCTTGTTGTGCTTTTTTAAGTCTTCCTTAGTAAATTCAAACGGACAGCTACCCGAAAATCCAAGGAGATTCCAGTCTTGGAAAATCCGAATAAGAGAGTTTCGTAGTGGAACTAAGAATCCTGTTGGGGGAAGTTCGCAACAAACAAAAGGTTCCCATAGCCGTCGATCCAGTTTCATCGCATTATATGCAGGTATATTGTACCCAAGGCAGTACATTTCATAGTACTTCGACTGAGTAGCTAGAGCATGCTCTACCTTAGCGGTCTCTTTCTCCTCAGGGTCTAAGGCGTCAAAATTATCTGGTAATTCGGGTATCTCCGTTCCCGGGCAGTAACTTTTTGGTGGCCGGAGGAACTCAGGAAACTGCACCTGCGTAAATAGTGGGCTTGCTTCAATTGACTGCCAGTCAATCACGCCTTGAATTATAGTCGGATCGTTAGGAGAAATATATATATTCCCGAAATGGAGGTCGTTATGCCAGATGACTGGATCTGACCATTTAAGCACCTCTAGGTCCTTTGATAGGTAGGGAAGTACCTGTGTCGCCTTTTGTAATAGATCAGAATACTCGTCGACAGACTGGTGAGTATCGAACCGGTTAAGAAGAGATTGAATTCTATCCCTCTCCATAGCAATCAGGGCTAGTTCTTTCTATGGTATAGATAGCGCAAAATCCGAAATCGTATCCCCTTAACAATATTAGATAACAGAATATTCGTCGCGTTAGAATTATAGAATTTTAGACTCACATGGCCCAACAATAGATTTTGATACATCTGTAGGCTTATTATGACACAAAAGTGGACTGTTCGATGGGCCAATGCAGAACAAGCCATCTGGGTCCAAATCCGAGGGGAGTGGATAATGATGGTATTCGGGTGGTAGGGAATCTCGCAGGAAGAGTCTGCCGTATGCTGGTAATTTTAAGCTCCTAAATTCTGTTTCCATTTTCACAATTTGGTTAATTATCTCGTAGCGTTGCAATGAATTCATTGACTCCCATATCTCTGCAAGAGCAACTCCACAGATCTTTTCCATAATGATATATTCTGCTCCCACCGGGTTTGATGAGTCTGAGTCCCAGGCATATACTTCGGGTACTCGAATTGATATGCGAGATCGCACTATTCACCACGATATAAGTATATCAAAAAGAATAGTATCGGTGGAAAGCTTACAAAACCTCAATGTTGCTACCTCGGAGGCTGTTGTTAGGAATGGAGCTCCAGCATTGGGACAGGGGATCTTCGCTATCACTTCGTTCCCATCATCCATTGTAAGAAGAAAGGCCTTGTTAGAATTTCCCTCGATCTTGACAACCCGCACACATTTCGTTTTAGGTCCAAATATAGCAGCAGCACGGGAGCATAGCATGTCAATGCTGAATTCCACAAAACGCTGGTCAAGCTGATGTTTCTCATTGATCAACCACCGTCCAGAGGTATATCTGAATAGCTCGTCCCGACCATGCGTATTCAACTCTGTTATTTTATCAGGTTATAGTCCAATTCAAAGAATCTGATAGAGGACTGCACGAACTGGTATCATGTACCGCGTTTTCACCCCTAAGCACCGTTGAGTTCATGAAACCTCGAGAACCTCGGGTCAATCCGCTGCGAATAGGGAGATGAAATAACGAGCGGAAAGGGGATAGCTTCCACATTATTTGATTATTAAATCCGGAGCAACCAAGTCTTCCAGACACCGTTCTGTCTGTACTGTTGCTGCAGATTTGGTTCGCGATCTATTGCATAAATTTAGAATTGTCAGTTACCAAGGCATGAAAAAGTGTATTTGTGACAAAAGTATCCTGCAACATACAGATCAATGCAAATGGGTAGATAAAAAGAAAGTTCACAGGCTTCCTTAGGTTGCGTTGAACTCCTCGCCACCGTCAAGTGCTGAGTCGATTGTTTCGCTGTTCAAAATTTGGCCGCCGTCCTAGGTTTGACCTGATTCGTTGATAATCATCGTCTGGCCCGTATAGTTGAAAAGATCGAACAGGGGGAATAATAGAGAAATTGCAAACTAAACAAACGTATCAATTACCACTCTACACACACAATGCATCTCGAACACGGAAGCCGTCTACCTAGAGCATCCATACCACACCCTCCATGGCGCCACCTATTGAAAGATATGCCCAGATCAAAAATCGCCTCCGTAAGTATACATACAAACATACCCCAGTCACGTCAAGTGATTACCTATCCAAGCAGAAAAGAAAAGTCTAATTTCAGATGTAGAATAGATTTTATATACCCTATCTATTAGATTTGGAGGTTCTTTCGTTGTCTTTGCTCGGGTCTTATAGTTTTGGGTCAAAGTCTTCGAATTCAGACAGATCGACGACCGGGACCGTTGCGGGGCTTACACTGAGACGAGCCTTGAATTCAGGGACGTTGGTGATGTATATTGGTTTACGGCTGGATGGCTTGTCTGCGTTATTGGAGGCTCCATTGGCGGTTGGGGCTGAATTTTCATCTGAGTTGGATTCCTTGTCACTCTTTGTCATAGTCTTGATGCCGGCCTGGGCGAGTAAGGCTGGTAAAGCACCCTTTGCGGGCTCTAGGAGCTTCGTGGCTTCGTCTTCGGCCATCTGTAGCACAGAGGTGAGGTGGTTGTGTACGGTGGAAATGATGCCATCCAGGTTGTTGCTGGAGATAGTGATGTCCTTGAACGCCTCCTTAAACTTTTCGGTATCGACTAGAGCTCCGGCAGAGCCGAGGAATTGCTCAATCTTCGCGAGGACGGCGCTCTTTTGCTCTGCGGAAGCAACGAGGCTTGCGCTTGCTTGAGCCTTCATGTGAACGGATAGCTTAGCACGGGTAGGTGAGCTGGGGTCAATGTACTGGCGGTAAAATGCAATGATGTCATCCTTGGTTATATCCTCCAACACGGCAGCGTCGATCTCATGCTGTGTGAAATCGAAATATTCGGAGCCGATATGAGACCAGAAACGACTGGTTTCGGAACTTAGGTTCTTCAGCTTTTCCAACCGCTTGTTGATGATGCTTCGTCTGTGACCCTCAAATTCTTCACCAGACATAGATGTGAGGGCCTTCCCGAAGCCTTCAAGGAAGGAATCGATTCGAGATTCAAGGTATTGATTGTCTCGTTCACTTTGGATGATGACACGGTAGCCCAGAGTGGTGGATGAGTAACGAGCACCGCTCCAGACAACATATCCAAGCTGTTCTTTGGTGCGTAGCTGATCAAATGCTGGCTCGTTCGTCATTTGGCCGAACAGCAAGCATTTAGCACGTAGCTGTGGATCTGTCTCTTATACACATCTCCGAGCCCACGAGACCAGAG
>OJKM01000006.1_pt1 | contig 23875 bp, 23 predicted proteins | sample 1596631 | NCBI WGS metagenome assembly OJKM01 (sample SAMEA3904683, study PRJEB24821) | metagenome | biome: Builtin; feature: hospital; material: surface | place: USA | collected 2013-06-06 | reverse complement strand
ATCTACACGTAAGGAGTCGTCGGCAGCGTCAGATGTGTATAAGAGACAGTAGTCATGTCTCGATCACTCGGTATCTGCGGAGAACCGACATTGTTTGATAGGAACCGGCCTGGATGCAGTAAAGGGTTCGAGTGTATCATACGCATGGCCGTGGAGGAATAGCAGTTACTCTGACTCGGATTCTTCTGGTTGCATAAGTTTTCCGTCGAGTTCCTGCAGTCGTTATCATCGTTAGTTATCTTCACGCAGCTACTGTTTGCGGTGAAATCCATGCCTTTGCCAATCGAATCTTAAGGTTCGCAAGCTGGCTCTCCTTTACAACCAGGTACCGGTCGTCACCCTCTAAGTCTTCGACAATATACTCATTATTCTGGAGCCTGTCATACTTCAGTATGATGGCTTTTACAGACGGGTCGCACTCGATCAAAACGCCTATCAGAGAGGTTAGCCGAGTATTTAATCAGAGCATCCTGTGGCCCTTGACTGTCCAGCTCGTCTCCCGTCAGCCTACCTTTCACAGCTCGAGGCATCTTGTTCTTCACTCTTGACTCTTCGTCCCGGCATGAGCTGGACGGACCAAATAATATCCAGGCAGCGGCAATTGAATGCCCGTCTTAGATGTTGGATTATGTCATCCACTTTAGTTAGCTGCTTAGTCATCTTCCATTCTTATTTGGGGCTCGAAATCTCTGCATGTATTAACGGTAACTACTATTATTTACACGAGCTCAAGCTCACCACTATCATCAATCAAACTGCTATCGTATCCCAAGTTGCAGGTTTACACAGATCACTGCCCGCTCTTTAGCTAGTCAAATGAGAGAAAGCCTCCATTTGTCATCTCCTTGATGTGGGCTTGGATTGCATCAAAGGGCGTAATATAAGCAGTGTTGAAGGAAGTGGATTCCTTCGCTACTGCAATTAACAAACCAACTAAATGCCCATGCTCGTTGACAACAAAGGCTCCACTATCACCGTCCACCGCAATATCAGCGTAGTGAGACATAACCTCGATTTCTTCGGTAACAGAGTTGGGGTATCATTCAACTCTTTTCATACCATTGATGATCCCAGATGTCAAAGTAAATCTCCCGAGCTTAACAACCCAATCGTCTTCATGGACGTTGTCAAATTGTCTTACCTTGGTGCCAGGATGCGGAGCATACCTATGACCGGCAGGTGGTGACATGAAATTGCCTTGCCGAATAGAAGGGGGCTTATTTTTTGAGAATGTTTCTGGACTTTCTATGAGAGCCCAGTCAACCCGGTGGTTATTGCGAACTTGACTTCCGGATGCAAGGACGACTTTCCCAATACCAGGTCCTAACAAGAGGCCTGAAACCATATTTCTTTGTTTTTCTAAGTTCTGATCACCCGGGAAATTATGGCACAGTTTGTCTAAATTGTCGAGAGCAGCTCTTGCATCTATGGCGGCAGGGTATTGGATGGTTAGTTGTCCGCGAGTGTCATTCCAGTGAACACCATGAGTATCGGTGTAGTCCGTGACGCTACTATCATCACCTCTAATGACATGATAGCAAGTTAGGGCGCATTTTATTTGTCGTTGTTCTCTTGGGAGGTTGAGTATAAGCCAGCCTCCCAATGTTCCAGCCCTTGTTTCGTTTCCCTTGACGCCGATTGAACTCCCATTTGTCGGCTTTTCAGGGAGGTCTTCCACATGAATGCGCATAGGCAGTGGCCTAGGTCCTGGATTTGCAAAAACTCTCCCTGGAAGGAACTCCAAGTATACCGAGATATCTAATTCGTTTAAGATATCAAGGAGACGATCTTCGGCCTCAGCAAAGTCACATATAGAATGAGGGCGACATATGACGAGGATAGTAGGTTTCATAGGTCCATCGAAGTTGTCTCGGCGGTGACGCATATGAAATGCAATGGATGACCATACACCCTGCATGGATGCTGAGATTTCTTCCACAATCCGGTCTTTGACTTGCTCGAGCGGGCCAACAATGGATCGGTCATTTGGCAATGGACTAGATACATCCTGGTACATCTTATCAAGGTTGACTATTTCAACTTGAATGGGATGCGACACATGGATGGGAACCTTATCTTTGACCATAGCTAGTACTGTATCAGCTGCATCCTGCCAGTCTTTTCTTGGACTTGCGTCGTGTGTGGTTATGGTGATAACGTCCTTTATTTCGTAGGAGTCGTCCCAGGGTTGGACGCGGTCTAGCGTGTCCACACCAAAGGAAAGCCCATACTTCGTTAATATTTCAGATATTCTTGGATGGATATCTGTTTCGTATATCTCTTTCCACTCAATGTTGGCACGTATCCGTTTTGAGCGCAAAGGCATGGGAAGTTGGCTGCCTGCTGCGACTCGAAAGGGATCTCTGCTTGCAAACCAGTGCTCTATTGTGGTTGTAACGCCCCTGGATGGTACTTGATACTTGTTAGTTTAACTATGCTATACCGGAGGACGAGCTTTGGCATACTTACTACTGCCATAGCCAGATTCACCCGACGCTTCGGGTCTGCGGGGAATCCCAACCATTTATGAATGTAACCACAGGCTGTAGAATCAAATCACAATTGCAAGGATGTACCCTGGTAGCTGTAGGGTTTATCCGGAAAGGCTGAAGCTCGAAGATAAGAATTACATCTCAGGGTTTGACAAACTAATAAGTCTGTTAAGAGGAAAGCGTGTTGGGGATATCCAACTAGTTTATGAGGGTAATCCGTCATTATATAGCTATTTATATCTCTCATTTTAGTTGTATTGCTTTGATGTCATAACTAGAGCAAAGAGAAAACCACTGTGTGCCGTGTGTCCTCTTCCTTTGGCCGTTGAAAAAGAAGAATAGAAGAAAATGAAGTCAATGACGTTGTTATTCACGACTTGCCGCGCGTCGCCGGTTTATTACTAAGCTGCACTCAGCCTATTCGTTGATTGGTCTGTTAGCCGCCCCACTGCGGACCGAATATGATGACTAATCACAGGACCAAGGAACCAGATTTTTATGCTTATCTTCTATCCGTTACGCCTAAGTACCACCGCTCCCGCAAGCACTCGTCCATCAGCATATCCAAAGGACTCTATCCGATATGCTATACCCCTCCTCTGAAGAACTAACTTTAATAGTTAATTGACGATATAAGCCGATATTGCCCAGAACGTAAATTCATTCGTGTCATCATCTGATAATGTTTCAGGAGTGGTTTTCTATCTTAAAGTATCTGTTACCATTAAGCACGAAGTATTAGGGCATCATATTTTGAATAGCCTGCCTCTCTTCCGCCCACAATTACATATTGGCTGCTGTGGCTGAATATTGCGTTTCTGATGCCTTGAAGAGAATGGCACCAGGGAGAAGTTTTGGCTATACCAGCTGAAGATTCAGTCACCCATTTGCACATCCACTCCCGGGTCGATCACTGTTTATATCGAAGTTTTATACCCAGCTACACTGATTACTAGCTCTCTTATAATACCTTTCCCCTAAGTTGGGAATGCCATCTGAATACCCAATACCATTCTCCTCATAAGTTAAACCTGTTCTGTGGATGTTGATATGACTGGCATAGGTACTACTACCTATGATCAACCAGTAACACCCTTCAGGGACTCCCAATATTACGTTATATTCAAGCTATTTTACTATCTACCTTGAGATACCCCACGCCTTGCGCTGGTGAGCTTGCTGACCTTCTTACAAATAATTGTGGCTGAAGCGACGATTAGTGGCTTGACAGCTGGATAAGGACTGGGTCGCTCCAGCTGAAGGATCATCAGCAATCCTGCGGGGAAATATATAGCGGCCATGCTCGCCCTGGGGCTGAAGATGAAGGATACGAATTTCAGTATCTGAATACATCCTCGAAATACTCCCCTTCTCGAATTAACACCCATGGCCTCTTCTGGATATGCTGCGTCGGATGCAGCCCTTTCCTCACTAAATAAAGAACTAAGGCCGAAGTTATCCAGCTCGGCCTTGATCACGGCTTCGACCGACCCTGACTGGGAGGAATATGCTCGATGGAGCGCATACAACTCTCCCATTCCTGGGGCGGTTGTGTCTCCTGCCTCTGAGCAGGATGTAGCTGTCATTGTATGTTCCATTCCCCGACTTAGCACTTTCGTCTGTCGTGTCAATCAAGAAGATAATCCACTGACTATCTGAAGGTTCAACACTGCATCTCCAATGGAGTGCCTTTCCTGGCCCAGTCCGGAGGACACGGATGGTCCAGCACCCTGAACCTGGGCCCCGACGGGATCATCATTAGCCTTAGAAAGCTAAACACTGTCACTTTCAACCACGATGGGACAGAGGTCATCATTGAAGGCGGTGCTTTAACCTCCGAAGTTATGGAGGCTGCTTCGCAAAAAGGGTCGCTCGTCATTACAGGAAATTGTAACTCTGTCGGCGCCCTTGGTGCTGCTCTGGGCGGCGGCTACGGCTTCTTGACTGGCCTACAGGGCCTTGCGGTCGACAATATCTTATCCCTAACCGTTGTGTCTGGAACCGGTGCCCTCAAGACCGTCACTGCCGAGAGTGATCCTGATCTCTTCTGGGGCCTCCGCGGCGCTGCTCCCAACCTTGGTATAGTCACTTCGGTCGTGATGAAGGCGTATCCGGTCGAGGCCTCGGGCCAGTACGCCTGGCTCGGGGCCCTTGTTTATCCAGCAGACAAGGTCGAGCCCGTTCTCAGAGCAGTCAGCGAACTCACCTTGACGCCGAAGATGACCGTATTCTTCTACTTCCTTACATCTGGGGCCCCGGACTACAGTCCACTGATAGCTGTTGCACCCTGGTATTACGGCACCGAAGCCGAAGGGCGCGTAGCTTTTGCTTCCGTGATTGACATTGGCCCCATAGCTGATACCACCCAAGTGCTGTATTACCCCAGATGGAATGAAAAAGCTGCGGCCTTCTGCACCCGTGGCGGCTACAAACCTTCGTTTGGAGTTGGCCTTTCTTCCATCGTGCTCGAAACCTGGATAAAGGTCTGGGACGAGTTTGTGTCGTGGACTGCTTTGAGCGGCACTGGTAGCAGCGTGGTTTTGATGGAGGCGTATTGCCTTGACATGGTCCGATCTGTCCCTGATCATTCGTCCTCGTTCCCATGGCGAAGCAACATCACTATCAACGCGATTGTGATTCCTTGGTTTACGGACAAGAAGCTGGCAGAGGAGGCTCTGTCGCTAGGCCGGCGTATTCGACGTCTACTACAGTCCACTGATGACCTTAAGTCCCCGGCTGTGTGCGTTTTCGATCCCTCTTTGCTCCGGTTAATAATGACTGACGAATATACTCTGTTTAGGTACGTTAACTTTGCCCATGGCGATGAGGATCCGGCAGAGATATACGGCTCAAATCTCCCTCGCCTACGGGATATCAAAGCCAGGGAAGATCCAAACAACTTCTTCTGCCACTGGTTCGGGATTGGCTCTACGCCTTGAGCGATATTGAGTGGTCCCTTGACACCTTCTTAGTCGTAAGATGTATAGTTAAGTTCCTTATCATAGAACATTCACTGTATATAACTGACTCAACTTGTCTTCCACTTACTGAAAATCACTGTGATATCAACTCACTGTTTATCATTCACCGTCTAGCTAGTGACTAGGGGTATTTGAACTGGTCGAATTAAACGCAGAACGAACATCCCGACTAAACTTCTGCAATACCAAGAAACTCATGGGGCGAACGTCATCGAGTTGCCGCCCAACCATGACGCCATTAAGAATGGGATATTTTGCCGTATAAAAGGCGACTTCAGGCTATCCATAGAAGAAGCATCTATTACTACTTGTCCACCGAAGCTTGTCAGATAGATAACTTCAACCTGCTGGCCATCTAGTTAAGCCTTATTCTTTTGTCCCAGTCGTTTTGATAAAGCATCAATATGACAGCTGCGCGAGCATCTCCCGGTATCACGGCCATGCGCGCGCAGCTGCCGTACGTTGACTATGAGATATATCCCCATATACCCAACGACCAACGAGGAACATGTTAGGCCAATACGTAACGGGGCGGCGATGCCAGTCTCGCCCCAGTGGAAGACACTCATGCCCACCTACGGCTCTCAGCACATAAACGACGTGGCCGACTTCTCTCTCTGGTGTGAAGAAATGGCTGAATTCAAACATCCAACGCATGAGCAGCAGCTATGGGTTCTCCGTCACTATCGCGCAAAGGAGGCACGCTTCGAGTATCCTCTGATTATAGTGATTACTGATACACCTCCAAGGCCCCTGACTCTCACCATTGCCGGCGTTGCAGCGTTGTTTGTCCCAGATGCGCCTCTTTGCACCGGATTTAATGTGAACACGGCCTATGCATCACCCCGGGTACCAGACCCATCTCCAATTGTGTTGAAGAGGTGGATGGCGCCTACTATGAGAGAGACAGACCTCATACTCAAGTCCCTGGCCAGGCTGTGTAATGTCAAGGCTATAAACTGGTTCGGACTCTGCTGTTTTGTCGAGTTACACACTAACGATGGCAGATCCTACAAGAGACACTCGCTGCCCAGCCGCGTTGCGGGAAAAACTACGACATATCATCATTCAGCCAACAGGTTCTGGGATGAACCGGAGAATCTTGGGTTAATACGGCGCATCGACCCTCAGCTCTCCGCAGTGATATCTCCTTTGCAGGATCAGACGGACTATCTACGCGAAGGGCTAGGGGTTCTGCAACCCGGAGTTCGCATCGCCGCAGGCCATCCTGACTCCTCCACCACCCCTTCGATGCCTGAACCTGGTACGAGCTGTGGCGTACGGCTGCGTCATTCGACCAGCCGCCTGGCTGTCACCATTGGAAGTTAGGCACAAGACTGTCAAGACATGTACCACCCTGACACTGCGAATGGGTCCAAGATTGGAACGGTTATCGAGCGATGGCCGAGTCTAAGCATTGCCATGGTTGACTTGGTCTCATCACTCCGGTTCTCTAACAGCGGGTATTTTCAAGCCGCCTCGCCCAAATGTTTTGTTAGATCAGATAATGTCCCCAACGGCACCTAGTGTTCGTGCGATGGAGTGTCTACTGGCCTTGTTTTCCTTCACTGTCAAGGCCTACGTATCTCTAACATCTGTGGGAAGGACGCAGAGGGAGAGTATCCCGGGGAATTTTCCTATCTGGCCGAGAAATTATACAGCACATTTGGGCCGGTGGGAGGGCGACTGTCTGATGGCATAAGGGGTGCCCCTATAGTTACCGAAGTGTCACGGACAGCAGACTCTGGCGGAGATGTTTGCGGCACGTTTTGCTCTGGTGATGAGTCTATTGCTATGGCCCCGGTGCTAGATGATATCATAGACGCTGGCTGGAAGTTGTATTAAGCATGTTGCTTCCTGTGGCCTTCTATTGAAGCGTAACCAGACAGTACTTCTATTCCAGGGACATATATAACTTTTTGCCCTTAACCATCTAGTATCTTCTATATATTATATACATATAACTAGTGATGGCTTTCCGTCTCTTTGATCTGAATAACATTAGCTCTTACTACTAAATGACGTCGTCATCAGCTGGGGCGGCTTGTTCATTATCTGCTCGACGGATACCAAGACGAAAGCGGCTATTTATACGAACATACGACTTCCACCCACAAGCTATTGATATATGACAGGCCACAGTAGAACAAAGCGAGGACAAGCATCCAGTAGGCCGCTGGCTTGTTATCTTCACGGTCTATCAAGCCTTTTTGCTCACGGAGCTAACGCCTCACTAAATAACAAGCTCCGGGATTCTGACTGGCTTTCCACCGGCCAGCGGATTCCACAGTTCTGCAACTGGCCAACGTCTCGCATGGCGAACCATGGGCCGGGCGAAATCTACTTTGATGGAGCCCGACGGATATAGACCTCAATAGGGGAGAAGCTCTCTATATAGCAGGGCTGCAAGGTCGTGCTCTCGAGAAGTGAGGGTTGAGCTATGCAATATAACTCCACGAACACACGACTGCAAAAATGATTACCGCAGAGAAAAAGAAAGGGAGGGAGTATGAGCGACTCGTTTCTGATGAAGCCGAAGATATATACCCAGAGCTTATCCAGGGTCAGAGACGCTGGGGAGCAAGACGAGTGATGGAGATCGCTGTCTACACGGCCGTGATATCCGTCATTGCGCTCACCCTGGGCTTGTTCATTGGGATCAGCTGGCCGTCCTCTCGGCACATCGGCCTGGACGGATATCTAGGTGAGGAATACACCTATCTCTCAGTCGAATACTGGTCTGGTTGCCGTGCTGATATTCGTCTATTACTGGCAGTCCCCTCAGGCACAGTTCAGGGGCCATGGCATCGCAACCACACATTCACGCAGATCCCCACCAAGGAGTCAGAGGAAGCATGGAACAGCCTGATGCCGAGTAAGAGTGCCCCTTAGCCCTACAATGGACCGATTCTAACATGTGCGAGCACAGTGGGACGCGGTTTTGTGCATCATCCCGAGCTGGCCCCTTATACTTCCCTGGTAGCCGTCTTCCACGAGCTGCACTGTCTGGTTCGTGGCTTTCCAGACCCTTCAATCAATAGCTAGTTAGCAGCATCAAGCTGACAAAAGACCCCCAGCACACGATATGGATGGCCTACCATATCCTCCTTGACCGGAACCAGGCTGCCAAAGAAGGCCGTCCTCCGGACCACTTTCTCGGCCAGACAACGCTGGTGAGTCCCAGCCATATGGGCCACTGTGCCGACTACCTGCGGCAGGCCATCATGTGTGCGGCAGACACCAACCTCGAAGCAATCGACAAGAATGGGAATTCGGACGGTTGGAACATGATACGGACCTGTCGTGACTTTGACGGCGTGCATTCCTGGTCTAGCAGCTGGGCAAATACAACAGAGCGCGGTGTGATCGACTAGTTAGTTTATGAGAGACACTGTACACGGTATTCGGGCACGATCCTCGATATTATTCAGTCTAGCAAGGTGAGTGCCGGATGTTCTATTTCTCCCTTGATTTTGTGTATCTCTCTGCAATGGTATCACAGCTGGCCACTGGCTGACAGACCACCATTATGAAGTTGCATGTGGCCGGCGGTACTCCGTATCCAGCACCTCAAAAGGCGAAGTACTGATGCTCTCCTAAAACCACTGTAGGACAGTCCATTCAATTCACTTCTCTCTCTATACTCCGCACTCTATAACTATGGCTTTTGGTTGTTCACTTCGGAGGCGTTCTTCAGCCAGCCAAATATCTACCAAGCGGTGTGGGCTTTGATAGACTACATTGAGTCACGCCACAGCGAGCCTCCCTAACAAGCTGGGTCGTCAGAAATCCTGGCAGGGAACACATATGATGACGACAATGCAGGTTGATGACGCACAGAGGGTAGTTATATATAAGCAAACGCCGTCTGTCCTGAGATTTCACCGAGTGTGACTCTCATCCCGTCTCTCTGTTCATCCCCCCCATCTTCGGTCCAAAGGCAGGCAGCCATTGAATAGTTATATAATGTCGTTGCTACTAGGGGCCAGAGCTGCTAGGCTTCGCTGCTCACCTCCTTTCCCCAGCTTGCTCTGCCCAAGGCCACGGCTAATCAGGACGCAGCACAGCGTCAAATTCTCTTCTACGAAAGCCACTGGTGACCCAAGAGATGGCAGTGAGAGCGTATGGGGGCTGAAGGAGAACAACCCGGGGTACTGGGAAGGATACCTGTCCACACGCCCAGTGTACGGGGATAAGTTCTACAACCGCATCTATGAGTACCACGCCGCCCATGCCGGGTCATTGCCAGCCTCGTTCTCAATCGCCCACGACGTAGGCGCCGGGCCAGGCCAGGTATCAGTCCAGCTCGCCCGCAAGTTCTCGCATGTTGTCGTGAGCGACTCCAGCGAGAACCATCTCGAGTATGCCCGGCACTACCTCTCAGCACAAGAAGGCCTGTCTCCGTCACAGTTCACGTACTCCGTCTCAACAGGCGAAGAGCTGGGCGCCAAATTCCCGCCTGCGTCCGCCGACCTGGTCGCCTGCCCGCTGGTGTTCCCACTGATGGACTGCAATGCGGCCCTGGCGAGCTTCCAGTCCCTGCTCAAGCCCAACGGGACACTCGCCATCTGGTACTACAGCCGGGTACACTTCTCAGAGCCCGAGTATGGGCAGACCTGCCAGCCCCTGCTGGACCGGATCATCGACCACCACTACCACCGGGAGATCCAGGGCAACGGGCCAGAGCACTCAGCCAAGTGGAAGCCTGTAGCGGATCAGATAGCAAGCTGGCTGGACAACATCCCCTTCACAGAGGCCGAATGGCACTCCGTCGAGCGGTGGAAGTGGAACAAGAGCTGGACGGACATGGGCTTCTTCACGCAGGGCGCATGCGACTTCAAGGTGGAGCGGACGAGCTGCGTAGGGGAGAAGGAGAAGGTCATCGAGATCGAGGACAGGAATTTCTGGCGCAAGGACTGGAACGTCAGCCAGCTTCGCAGGTTTGTATACCACATGTGTCCCTTCAGGGACATGGAGACGGAGGCGATGGGGGAGACATGGGCGGAGTTGGCGACGAGAATGGGCGGTGCTCAAGCGCAGCGAGCCTTCTCGTGGCCCGCTGTGCTGATTCTTGTATCTAAAAAGTAGCAGGAGTGGCAATATAGCAAGATTCTCGTAACCAGCTGGTCAGAAGGCCTTCATCGTCTTGCGCGGCTGCAGGAGTTAAATAGGGGTAGTTAGGGCATCGGTTAGCCAGATCATCCAAGTTAGTTACTCTCAGGGGTTAGTTAACCAAGCCTTTGTATCAACCATCTTCAACTAAAACCCAACAACGACCAGCCAGGACGCTATATCTAAAAAGCCCCAACTACTACACAATCATAAACAGCCATGACGAGGCCATACAGTCGTGGGAGTCGGCCTATTAATTAGTTAACCATTATTCGCTGCATCTCCAGTCCGAGCCAGCTCATGGCCAAAAAGAAATAATAATGGAGTCAGCTCTCAGTTGCGGAAGGCGGCTGGTCTTATCCTCACTGGCGGTCGGTTTGCCCTTTGCTACCTTGCCGTTGATACTCTGTGGCAGTACCCGGGGGGCTGCAGATGCTGAACGAGCCTCCGAGGCGTCTTGATACCCAAGCCTGGTCTTCATTTTGCACAACTTTAGCGAGGAGCAATATTCTGGAAGCAGCGATTAGAAGGGCTGACTTGAGACGGCATAGGCGAGAGAAGTTCGCTGCTCTTCGCGGTTGGCGATATGACTGCCAGGAAGGCCGAATCTACAATTGTCTTCTTCAAGATCCTGCATTCTAGACACGATGTACTCTGGGCCGTTACTTGGTGGCCACCTGCGCTGTCATGAGACGAGACTTGTATATCTCCCTCTATTCCGGAGTCGCACTGGGGGCTGAGTGGCCGCTATTCAGTCATAATTTGGTGGAACTGGAACCCTCAACGGGTTTACTTATCTCTGGCAGATCATACGTCTGTTGCAGCTGTTGCAATGGCAAACGGGCCAGTGCATTACTTCCTCCTTGTCGTACGTCGTTTATACCCATATTGGGAGGGATAAGGGTGTCTTCTTGGACATTTCATATGTTCGATTACCCAATGTCCACTCTTTGTCAAACGTCGGGCCTGGATATCAAGCTGATACTTTCCCTGGCCTCCGGTGTTTCTCTCCATGGCCAGCCCTTGGGTATTCAAAGACAGCCCCCAGCACCCTTTATGATCTACTCAGAGCTGGAACCTATAGCTGGCCATGACATTCTTTCATGCGAGGGTGAAGAAAATCAAGAGTACGACTGACATATCTTTCGATTCAAATTCTTTCTAATGGGTAGCATCATGTCGAGTGCTACAAAACTACTTACTGAATGGCCCCGACTGGCTGTTATTTCGGTCATCTTGCTCTCCATCTTCAGATTCACAATCTACCCGGTGTTTCTATCGCCATTGTCCAAAGTTCCTGCGGCACATCCCCTTGCTCCTATTACTGGAGCTTGGATCAAATGGCACAGATGGCACGGCACCTCCTACGAAATTATACAAGCAGCCTTTGAAAGATGCGGCCCATATATCCGCCTTGGTCCGGCTGAGATCGCCACCAACTGCAAAGAAGGGTTCGACAGCGCCTATGGAAATGGGAAGAGAAACTTTGACAAAGCATCTGTCTATAATTATTTTGTGAACTTTAGGTAGAGACACCCCAGACGAAATCCGGCAGTGATACAACCAAGGAAGGACAACAAGCTGACTTATCTATAGAACTCGGGCTCTATTTACTGCGCTGGAGGCCAAACAACATAGCCATATCAGAGGTCGGATGGCGGCAGTGCTGACCAGGGCTTACGTCCAGTCTTCTCCTCATACACGGGCCATCTTCAAGGCAGTGTTGTTGGAGCGATTGATTCCATTACTTGGACAGGCATCGCAGACTGGTTCCGGGAGCGTGAACATACTCCCGCTATTCTATTCATACTCGATCGACTTCATGTCTGCCTTTGTATTTGGGCTTCCGGGAGGGCATAGGCTGCTTGAAGATACAGAGGATAGGGAGAAGTGGCTTACCCTTTATTACACCGTCTTCATGTCCAATGCCCCGGCCTTATTAGGTGAATTCAAATGGATCACCAGGGCATTAACAGTCTTCAAAATACGTTTGCTTCCAAAAGATCTTGCAAAACTGAGGCAGCATAGTGAGGACTGGACAAGCCAGAACGTGAGGCTGGCTGAACACAGATTGCAATCACACTATGCTCTGGGTGAGCCTTGGGCGCCAGGAGACCTCCCTGTACTCTACAGTGCTCTTAGGAGTAGCATTGCTCGAGACGCCGGCGTCGAGGAGACTTTCACCCCAAGTGATGGACAATTTCGGGAGCTAGCCAGCGAATGCCTCGATCAAATAGGTATGATACCACCCGGTTCCATTCATACCATTCTTGCTTGTACACTAATTGGATGAAATTTTGCATGCAGGGCCTACAGCAGATGTCAATGGTACGCAAGTACCATTCAAGAGACCTTTATCCAACATCAAATACTCACCTCTTATATTTTTAGCCATGGTATTGACCTACCTGCTCTACCAGCTTTCTCGTCACCCTGCCCATCAGGATGAACTTCATCGAGAGCTTCTCTCCATAGCCAGTCCGTTCCACTTGGATCTCGACCAAAAGCCGTCCCTACATGAGCTACCACCAGCAAGAGACCTGCAGCGTCTACCATTTTTAAACGCAATCATCCAGGAAGGGCTCAGGTTACGGAATACTCCTCCGGGGATGGACCCTCGAGTCACACCTAAACACCGCCTTTCAGACGTTGGTCCATATAAAAATTTACCTCCTGGCATCCGGGTTGGTGCTTATGTTCACTTAATCCACCGTAGCAGTGAATATTTTGATGACCCTCTCGTATGGGATCCTTACCGCTGGCTCACCAAAGACTGTCAGGACCAGTCTACGGGGAGGAAAAGACGAGTTCTCCTTGCCTTTAGTGGTGGTAGCAGGACATGTATTGGCCAGCACCTTGCTGTGGAATGTAAGTGATGCCCATAACCCCCTATTTGCCATACGATAGGCCCCGTCATTGACCACCCCCCAGTGATACGAAACGCCGTGGCGGCTGTCTACACTAACTATAGGACTACGTTATTTGATGAAAGCCAATATCCCGGTGACAGAGGGTTTCTAAGCGGTGATCTGAAGAAGGACAAACTCTGGATACAGTTCAAAAGAAGAGGTTAAAAATAGTGATAATCGAGTTGGTAGAATTGAAGCCCCTTGAGCCCGCAAAGCTTCTATTATCTTAACCCAGAGCATAGTTTACACTACAGCACAATATGGAGAGGAAAACCTTTTCAAGATTATAAGTTATCGCTACTTCTATTTGTCGGCAGGCGTAAGCTTGTGAAGAGGGATATATAATATCATTATCAAGATAGTACATGTCTATATCTTACAAAAGGCATGATAGCCGCCCCGGATAGAATAACTACACACTCTTTCTACTTCGCAAGAAAGGCCTGGAAGGCTTTATGATCAATAACGACATTGCCAACAGCCTTCAGGCGCTTTCTTCCTTCTTTCTGCTTCTCCAGTAGTTTCTTCCGCCGTGTGATATCACTGGCATGGAGCTTTGCTAAGACATCTTTCCTATACGGTTTGATGGTCTCTCTGGCCAGGACATTACGTCCAACGGCAGCCTGGATAATGACTTCGAACATCTGTCGCTCTACATGTTCCTTGAATTTCGTCACCCACTGACGACCCAGTCTGTTGGCTTGGCTTGAGTGGACGATGCGCGAGACAGCATCTACTGGCGTCTTGTTGACAAGCAGTTGAAGCTTGACAACGTTGCTTTTCCTCCACTCAGACTCCTCGTAGTCTATGCTGGCGTAACCCTTGGTTGAACCCTTGAGTTTACCGAAGAAGTCATCGACTAGTTGTGCGAGTGGGAGCTGGTACTTGAGGATAACTTGGGTGGCGGTGAAGAATTCCATGCTGACCTGTTCACCACGGTTGGCCTCACATAGCTCCATGACACGACCAAGATATTCTTCCGGGAATGTTATCGTTGCCAGGACATATGGCTCCTGTAGTTCAGCAACCTTGACGCGAAGGGTATCCTCATCAGGGAAGTGGCTGGGGTTTGAGAAGATTGTCTCCTTGCCGTCTTTCCATATCACTTTGCACGGCACTGTTGGTGGTGTAAGGATGATGCTCGCACCGTGTTCCTGACGAAGCCGGTCTTCGAAGACGGAGCAGTGTAGTGTTCCGAGGAATCCCAGGCGGAAGCCTGCACCAAGAGCTTCAGATGATTCCTTTTGCATGGTCACACTCCTATCATTCAACAGCAGCTGGTTAATACTCTCTTCGAGGTGGTGGAAGTCGTTAGAGTCAACTGGGTAAGCTGCAACGAACACCATGGACTTAGGCTCCTCAAATCCTGGCAGTGGTTCGACCTGAGTCTCGCAACCGACCCTTGTGAACGTGTCGCCAATCTTGGCCTCCTGGCTTCGCTTCATGCCGGGATTAAAGTAGATATAGCCTACCTGCCCGGCTCTTAGGACAGTCTGTGGAGTTTGATTTGGGTACATGATTCCAACCTCGCCAACAGTGTATTTGAGGCCAGTAGCAAAAGAGACAAGCTGGTCGCCAGCCTTGACCTCTCCATCGAACACCCTGGTAAGGATGATCACTCCTTTATAGCTTGAGTACCAAGAGTCAACCAGGAGCAGCCTAGGGGGCTTCGTAGCATCGCCTACAGGGCTAGCAGAGACACCGTTAGCCAAAAATTCTTTGCTGTAATATACACCAACGGATGAGAACTTACGCAGGGATATTCTCGACTATAGTAGGCAAGAGTTCCTGCACATTCAAACCAGTTTTTGCAGAAACCCTAACGGCCTTGTCCACGTCCAGTTCAAACGAGGTTTTCATCTGCTCCAAGGCACGGTCTGGATCGGCGGACGGGAGGTCGACCTTATTGATTACCGGTACCAATGTCAACCCCTGGGCGAAGGCAAGGTAGAAATTAGCTACCGTCTGGGCCTGGACTCCCTGACTTGCATCAACAAGCAACAATGCTCCACCGCAGCTGGCATAACTACGCGAGACCTCCGTTCGAAAATCGACATGTCCGGGAGTATCGATGAGATGGAGCAGGTAGTCTTCTCCTTTGTAGTTGTATAGCATCGTACATGTCTGCGCCTTGACCGTAATTCCTCTCTCACGCTCAACGTCTAGCTTGTCTAGTACCTGTTTGTTCTCTCCGGGTTTGATAGTGCCCGTCAACTCCAGCAGTCGGTCTGAAAGGGTGCTTTTGCCATGGTCAACGTGGGCAACGATGCAGAAATTGCGGTATCGTTCAATTGGGATGGCATCTATCCGTTCCTCCAAAGGTGAAAGTGGTCTATTCGACTGGCGAGCCTGGAACACTGGCGCGTGGTGGAACAGGCGTGGAAACGGTGATGGTTTATACCTGGGGGTGGGTAATGTAAATCGCTGGCAGGAGAGCGGTGGCCGCCGCAAGGTGGCTGTGGTCAGCCATCTGGCCGGTTGCAGACATCCTCGCATCGGAATCCTATCCGCATTGAAGATGTATCTGCGTTCCAGGAATTGTCTTTGTTCGCGGTATGTTCAATTTCTTTCCAGCTCCATCTTCATACAATTTTTGTAACTGCCTGGAGGTTAGATTTTCCGCCGCCGATGGCCGTTTTCCAGAATCCAAAGGTCTAGATAGCCCTCAGATTAGCTACAAGGACGCCGTTAAGAGGAGAAATAGAGCGCAAGGGAGGAAGAAATGTTGCCTTTGACCGGCTCCGTGGGCTGTCCTGGTGCTGAGCTGGGCCGTGGGGCTGCAGTTAGCAGAGACTTGTAACCAGAATGGTCTAGCTAACTGACTTACCTTGTAGCTGGACATCGACAACAGCGAATATAACTGATAGATCTCTGTAACTAATCCTCTTAGTCTGTGATCCCGTCTGGGCTTGTCTGCAGCAGCTGGTGGTGGTCAACTGTTGTAGTTGTAGCTTGTTAGTTGGAGTTGTAATCAATATCTCGATCGACGGCAGCAACCAACGTCAACAACAACAACAACAACAACCGCTCAGGAAGCGCGCAGCGCAACAACCGACACGAACAACGCCTCACACTCGTTCTGCTTCAAGATGGCCCCGGAAAAGGAGAAGTCGAAAGTTCACAAGTTGTCTTTGAAAGGTAACATTGGCTAGATACCCGAGATGGCTTGCGGATAAAGCTCTAACGGCCTCTTCCACCCTCCAGGCTCTGCGAAGCTGGTCTCGGAATTTGTACGTGAGCCTCGGTCCTGTTACGCCCTTTTGCTGCCGGTTACTGACTATTTGCTTGAGCTGTGCAGTTTGAATACTCCATTCACTCTATACTGTGTGTCTACACCTCTCCCCGCATGCCGTTTCCGTGGCTGATAGGGTGTTGTCCACCAGTTTCCAACGCGGCGTATACCCGGCAGACGACTTTTCAGCGTGAGTAGGACTAGCTTTTCTGGCATGATACTCGTCTGGACTCGCTAACGACACTCTAGAGTTAAGAAATATGGCCTCAACATGCTGGGTTCGCAAGTCCCTCCTCTTCGCACCGGTTTCCCCTATATGGGCTAATCCCGTCGTTTGTGCGCAACAGTCTCGGCAGATGACCAGGTCAAGGCATATATAAAGAAAATAATGTCACAACTGAATAAGTGGATGCTGGGAGGCAAGATATCCAAGCTGGTTATTGTCATCACAGACAAGGACACCGGAGAACACGTTGAGAGATGGCAGTTTGATGTGAGCAACCGGATGCCCTGTGAAGTTAGACCCCTGTTTACGACGCTGACGAGGGATGCCACTTAAGGTCGAAATATTCAAACAGTCAAAGAACAAGGCTGCTAAAGCTGCAACTGATAATGAAAACGCCAATCCGGGGTAATTTTCACCTTTGCCCCTCACGATATTAGAGCTTTCGCTTGGGGAGTTTACCCACTGACCTGCTGTTATAGGGCACAAGCCGGCAGCTCTGCGCCGGCTGAAAAATCTGAGAAAGAGATACAGGACGAGATTCAAGCTATATTCCGTCAAATCACAGCATCAGTCACCTTTCTACCAATGCTTGACGGAAACTGTACGTTTAACGTGCTCGTCTACGCGGATGCCGACTCTGAAGTGCCTCTGGAATGGGGCGACAGCGACGCCAAAGAGATTGAAAATGGAGAGAAAGTGCAGTTACGTAGTTTCAGCACGAGCAACCATCGGGTTGACACCATGGTTAGCTACAGGTAAGTTGTACCTACTTTAGACCAGCCCACCATGCATCTTGACGTCTAACCTGCTGAATAGGCTAGCAGAGTAGCACATTAATTATATATCGCGATATACTTCGTAATTATAACTACCATGGCAGCTCACGCAAGCTCCGACAGTCAACAGTAAATAACATCTCTTGAATCAGAAACAAGCATCTTGCATGTACCAACTTTCGTCGTCGTGGACATGTATCCAGGCAAGCACCACGTCATAAGCTACGAACACCAGGCCTTACCGTGTAATTAATCAAAAGAAACACAGCAACCAGTCTATCCAGCTCATGAAAAAAGTAAATAAGTAAAAAAAAAAAAAAAAAGAGAAAGAGTAAAAAGAAATGCCCACACACGGATTCGAACCGTGGATCTCGTCATTACTAGTGACGCGCTTTACCAACTAAGCCATATGGGCTGACTGTTCAGAGTTTGCAGGATGTGTTACTAAGTGGGCCGCCTGTGCCCCAAGCATAAAAGCGATATTCGATATAGCGAGCACAGGGGCGGCGATGTCACGGATTTGACAGTTTGAATATATTAAAATCCTCTACAAGACCGAATACGACATTTTATCTCTTGTTTGTACTACGTTCCTCGACATACAGCTTGGCCATCGCGGAAAGAAAGGGCCATGTCGCCTGCTTGAGATGAAGGGGGCAACAGCCTATTCAGAGAGTTGTGGCCTGATAGTTGAGACGTTTCTCACTCTAGTTACCATGAGACAGGATTGTTCAAGATGTCGATCGATTAGCATCTATGATAGTAATGATAGAGTAATAATAGTACAAACGCCGATCAGAACACCTGCTATTCTAATGGTTTCAGCGCCTCCACTCCATACCCTGACGCCATAGTTTAAATGGGATGCAGTAAAGGAAATAACATTAGACATGTGTATGTGGATTTTCAAGATAAGAAACAGGGGTATTGATAGAATTCAAATGGGCAGTAAATGGGAGCGCATTGTACAGATATAAAGAATAACAGCAACGCTTTGCAAAGTCAAATCAATGGACATGGGGAGGAAACGGGGGAAATAATAGGCAGTAACCTAGGTATAGGCATGTCTTAAGTATCCAAAACTCCATTGGGAAAACAAATAGAGAATGAAGAGCTAGTTGTCGTTATCCTTCTGGAAATGTGGAATGGAATATGCTAGTGAGACGGGCCCTCTCACGATTGAAATACCGTGAACAAAAGAAAGGGCGTATAGAATGTTTGTTTGGGAATGAATCGAAAAAAAAAAACTGAGGAAAAAGATTTGTATCAGTCGAGAGGATCATGTCTAAAGGTGCATTCATCTCCCTTTATACACTTTCCTTCCTTCCAGTACCGACAAGGGACCAGGCCAGCTTTGGGCTGTGTACTAGTTAGTCTATGTTTGTCATGCATGGAAGAATGGGATGATACTTACATGTTTCTTGATCTTTGCACGTTTGTTGTAGTCATATGAGTCATCACCCTCATAGCTGCGCTTGTTATCCCCATCCTCGTACAAGGCCTGATTGTATGCCTGAGAATCTTTATTTTGACTCTGATTTTGCTGCTGCTGCGGCTGCGGCTGCTGTTGTTGTAATTGGCTAGCTGGATTCGAAAGTTGAGAGAGAATAGCAGCTAGATTGGGAGTTGGAGGGGTAGTAACTTGGGGAAAAGCCGTAGCCTGTTGCATCTGTTTCTGGGCGTTCATAACTGCCAGCAGTTTCTGGAAATCCAGACCTTGTGCACCAGGGGCCTGCCCTGACTGGGAAGTCTGTTGCAACTGAGGCGATTGTGCATTGTTTGTAAATTGGGCGAGCGTTTGTTGTAAATCAGGAACATTGGGAGGCACAGTCGGCTGTTGTTGTTGTTGTTGTACTGGTTGAGGTTGCTGATTTTGCTGGAGAATCTTTAATAAGGACGATATCTCAATAGGAGCAGCGTTTGTTGGTTGAGCTCCAGGAGTAGCTTGAGGTGCTACCTGGACGGGTGGCGAGCGGGAATCAAAGTATCGCTGCGACCGGGCCTTGACAAAGTGGTCTGGTTCTCCAAAGGGTACGAGAGGGCTATATGGTTCATCGTCATTGTCCGGTGGCGGAGGCTCCTTGGGGGTATTTGGAATATCCGAGGGAGAAGTATAGAAAACGCTGAGAGTAGTGGCTTCTCGCTGATCTTGAGCCGTCTTTTCGGGACTATCCGCAGCCTTTGAACCGCCGGTCTTGATGAAGTTCCTCTCCCGGTCTTCTTCTAGAAGATCACTAAAATCGATGGCTGAGGGGACCGCGTATGGTGCTAAACTCTCTTCGTTCCAGCCCTCGTCCTCGTCATCAAGGTCATCCAAGCCATGGTGAAGCTTAAGAGTCCTTCCCTCTCCAGCGACATCGCCAACATCACGCATCATACTGTCATCGTAGCCAATCTCTTCCTCAGGGTCATGAGTGAATAAACGCACTTCTGTGAGACTGCTGTCTGGCTTCCAGGTGACTCGCAGTTTCCTCCGTGCCTCTTTCCGAAGCCGCTTCTTGCGTTCTTCATCTGTCTCGGGCGGACTATCTTCTTCCTGCTTTGATGGACTACGTTCCCGAGGCTTATTCAAATTGGCCATAGTCTCAGAGAAAGAAAAGGCAGGCTTTGCTACCGGCGGTGGAGCTGGCTGAGGAGTCGCCTTGGCCTCAGCTACGACACTACTATAGGTTAGTAAGCTTGTTAGGTATGATAGTTACGATTGAGGTTAAGTATAAGGGTTAACATACGTCGGCTTATCCTTTGCTGCTGCAGCCGCTGCTGCACGAGCAGCGTTTGATGTTCCAGGTTTCTTTGACGCTGACATCAAGCTGCTGAAAAGACTCGGCGTGGGCTTAGGTATGACTATATTTGCTTTGGGCTTTGTAGAAGCCTGGGAAGTGCCGTTAGGGGTTGATTTGCCATCCTTTCCAGGGGCAGGCATTTTCTTCGCTGCGGCCGAGGCGGCTCCAGACACGACTCGAGTGGTGCCCTTTACAAATGATGGAGATACCACCCGCTTTGTCAATGCTGTGCTGCTGTCGTCTTCCCGGGCACGCTTTATACCGACAATAGGCTGAGATGAGCTATTTGTAGCTTCTCGCTGCTTTGTAGCTTGGGACGTCGTTGACCCCGGTGCACTACTGTCCTTGGCCGAAGATTTGGCAGCTTCAGCTTTCTTCTTGGTAGCAGCAGTAGCATTCTCCATAATGGATTGAGCTAACTCCTTGATTGTGCTCCCTCCCTTTTTGATAAACCGAGAAAGTATCTTGTCATTTTTAGTCTTTTCTAGCATTGCAAGGTCCATTGTCGTAAATTTGCCCATTAACTATTACCATCGTTAGCTTGGTTGAACTGTTTTAGTTTTTTTTTAACGTGGATCATATATACCTTTAATATATTGATCGTTAGCGGGCCATCACTATCTGCCGCTGTGTGACGGTCCAGTAGGAAGGAGTAGAATGCCGCAACAATACTAGGATGTTCGCCGAATCTATGTATTATAAATAAGTATTCAAGAGCATGCTATATTAAGTATTGATTAAAATTTCCCCATGTTGTAAGAAGCCAGAGTAGCAGCGGGCTTCAGCAGGAAGGGGGCGAAAAGTAGGGAGTTTATCATATGATAGCATTGTCAGCAGCAGATGTGGTCCCCGGGAGACGCACATGGGCTTTGAAGGCCTATGTCTATTTCAAAAGGCTAGGGCATTTTGACCAAACTGCCATGTAGGCAATTGTCGTATGCAGCAAATGAGATTCCCTCCCATTTATTTGAGGTAATCATTGCTTCTAGCTCTTGATGAAACAAGGCATATATGGTGCAGGATCTCCCAGGTGCCTCTTAACATGGCTACATAAAAATGCTATTTGTCGACTCAAGCTTCTACAGGGGAATATAGGGGAAGCTAGATGAGAGAGAAAGTCCAAGACGTACCTTCTAATATATGATGGGTGACCAAACTCCAGGGTATTGTTAATGATCAAGTCTAGCAGTCGCCTCTGAAGAACCACCTCCTTTTTGAGAGACGGGATTTTTCCTTCAAGGTTCTGGTTTTCCGCAGCTTTGAGGGCCTCGCTACGAGCTTTCCATGTATCTCGCACCCCCTTAACAAGGTCTGAAAACAGGATCATAGCATTCCTTATATCGGCCGCTTTTGCGTGTCGATTGCGTGGAGCCCAAACCACTTTAATAGTGTCATACCCAGTCCTACCTTCAACATCATCTGGTCGTACCGCGGGGATGGGGGAAGGCTCAGCTGGTGGTTCTTCTACCTCGAGGTCGTCGTCTGATTCGTCACTGCTGTAATCGCTTGACGATTCGCTCTGAGTTTGATTAGCTGGTTGCTGCACGGCTGGTTTAGTAATGAATTTGTTTAAGAGTGTTTGTGCTTTTTGCTCTACTGCTTTCTTTTTTCGAGGTTTGGCAGCAGTGGGGGGTTTCGGAAGAATGGTTTGGACGCCTAGGAAAGGGGGTTAATACGAAGCGGACATTAAATGAAAGGTAATGACTCATTTTACCATTGGAATAGACAACGGGAGCAGGGCCAACGGGTCCTGTCGAAGTCTGAGAAATCACAGTTTGAAGCCCATTTGTTATTTGTAAATCACTAGTTCTAAATTCAAGGTTAGAATAAGTCTAGTTTTATAGTCGAGGACAGGTGGACTGACTTGAGGCTTGTCGGCCGTTCTAGCTCGGCAGGATTGATAGCATAAAGCTGCTGCGGTTGCTGTTGGGATTGCGGTTGTTGGTCGGGTGTCGAAAGGAAGTGAGGATCGATGGTATTGTGATACGGGGAATGTGAATGTTGATTGGTGAAGTCGCCCGGAAAACTTGCTGGTCCCCCATGCTGTAAAAAAGTTATCGATTGGTTAGATATTGCTTATGAAGATAGGGGAAATCGAGGAGTATACCTGAAGTCCCAGCTGTAGAGTGCTTGGTACCAAATACGAGGACTGCTGTTGTCGATCAAGGGTGTTCGTCGCAACAGGAGAAGGTTGAGCCACTCGCTGTGCCGGTACGCTCGCAGGGTGTTGATCATACGCGCTCTGTTGCTGGATTTGCGACTGGGTTGTATAGAAGGTTTGCGGGTCGTATGTGTAAGTGTGATATGAGGAGGCTGCCTGCGCGGCATCGAAAGTAGGAGTTTGTTGTGTATGGTACGGCGACACCCGATATGGGCTAGGCATAGAGAACTGTTGCTGCGAGTCAAGTGCTATAGGCTGGTGTTGTATTGATGTTTGCTGCCATGACTGCACCTGTTGCGGCTGCTGCTGTGCTTGAGGTTGTTGTTGGTGTTGTTGCGGTGGCGGCTGCTGGTGCTGCTGTTGAGATTGCGGCTGCTGGGAGAGCGAATAGATGTTCTGGTTTGTCTGAGGAGAAGGTGAATGTGGGCTTGGGCGGAACACAGGATGATCCCACCCTATGCCGAACGGCTGGTCGTTTGTCTGGCCAGTCCCGTATAGAGTGCTTATCCCACCCCAAAACTCGCCATGAAAATGGCCTACACCCGGATCCGACGGCGGCGGCGGATTGGGATCCGTGGTCGAGTCCATCGTCGTTTAGATATCAAAAAGGCCGCAGCTCGATATCGAGACCGAACTATCGGCGGCGAAAAGTAAATAAAAGTAAGAAAAAGGTTGCCGGCAGGTACAGGTCACGTGCTATGGTTGCGCGGTATAAAGTTGTGGCTGCTTTAATGCTGACAAAGCTAGAGCTTGCCCGATTTGGCTAGCATAAGTGGCGTCGTGCCAGGATCACGTAAGCTTTCTGTCGCCGCTTTTGCCTGTACTGAAGGGGAGCGGCTCTTTTCTTAACGCAGCGTTGTGTATAAAAAGGCTGGGGAAGCGGTTGTGTGCGCGCAATGCTCTGGAACCATTAGCCAGGCTGAGCGTAGAGAAACAAGGCTGAGCCACTGGGCATGAGCCCTTTCCTTTCCCCCGGGAGCCTTCTTGTTGCCGTGTGGTGATGCTCGGGGTGTGTCGCCTTTATAGTGACCCTGGGCTGTCTTTGGCCCTCAAAAACAAAAGAGAATCCCCCCTTTTTTGCCGTAATTTTTAATATACCCAACTCCAAAATGGTCAGAGGCAAAACGAGAGAATGAAAACTGACAAGGAAGAAGAACTGTATCTTATACACATCTCCGAGCCCACGAGGCCAGAGAGTATCTC
>OJKM01000005.1_pt1 | contig 24181 bp, 19 predicted proteins | sample 1596631 | NCBI WGS metagenome assembly OJKM01 (sample SAMEA3904683, study PRJEB24821) | metagenome | biome: Builtin; feature: hospital; material: surface | place: USA | collected 2013-06-06 | reverse complement strand
AGTTTTCCATTTCTCGGACGCCCATCTCAAAAATGTACGTCCAGTGAAACCGTCACGCTCTTTCCCGTCATGAGCTCACTGTCTTCGGGGCAAGATAGAACCTTGCCTAACCCGGCAACTGGCCGTAACAATACCCTTGCAGCCATCATGGAGAGTACCAGTTCAACCAGCCCGACTATGTGTTCTAGCATCGCCGCTACATACAAACAAGCCTACCAACTGGCAGCTGACGGCGATAGTACACGGCCAATGGCGAGCAGTGATACGTCTGCGGCTCTCTCGGTCAATGTTAAGCTGTCCCCAAGCCCTATTGATTGCGGGTTTGGATACATTCCACTTTCCAGCGCCCTTCAAGCCTGCGTTACTTCTGCCCCTTTTCTGGTCAATGAAGCTGTTGATACTTCTGTCAACGTTCAACAGGGCACAGATGAGCCGCACTTCACTAAAAAGACGACCAGAATCAAAAGTTCCACAGATACATGCGTGTCAGAATATGTCCATTCCACAAACAGGAGCCATCGACCAGGTTTAATAAGGCCAGCAGGGGGCATGCTCGTGAGTGGTGAAGTGTACGAACGACCACAATACCCGACATCGGCAGGAAACATGTACTCAGTGGATAAAGTCGCTGTTTCTCCTCAATTGACAGCGGGCACCTCGAGCTGCTATTAAATTCGCAACAATCTTTACGGTAGTACTTGGCCGCATCTCCTTTCTCATGACTGCATGTACTCCATATACGTAGCGCTGTGTCGCTCCACCGTTTCTTCTCCATGTCGGTATGACTTGGGTACTCAAGCCCCCGATGTGTACTTTCTCCGAAAACCAATATTCTTGAATTCTTTGTTACTTGTGAGGTACAGACAAAGAACAGAATGCCCATTACTGCACAATGTCCGGGGTAGGAATCGCTACGAGAATATCTCTTGAGGCGATCCTGGGTCTGATTGATTTTTTTACCTTTTCTATCACCTCCGCCTTTTGCAGCCAAAATCTTGCTCTCCTATTTACAACAATAATTTCCTTCACAAAACTCTTTGCGACTCTTATGGAAATGTTTTACTTGTCATGAGACTCGTTTCATAGGTTGGAACCTCGTTTTTCCGGGTCTTTAATGGGATTGGAAGTGGTCGTAACGGATAAGGCGTACTTTTCTCCCGATTTCATTTGAATTATATCTCTGCATTTATTTTGAGTAATTTCATATCAGTTGAGATTAACAGTATAAACGCGCCCATGTCTCTAGTAACAAGATAATGATCCATCAGTCTTGAGCTCAAATAAACTATCGGGGCTTCTTGTATTTCACATCTAGACGGGGGAGGGGGCAAAGATGAATTTCAAAGGAAGATAAATGGAAACATTTTGGAATTTGATTATCCATCTGGTGACGCCGCCTAAGTAAGCCACCCGTTGGTTTTGATTCGTAGCTAGCATACACCGTTGATTGTCTTGGGACATGAATGCCGAGCAACTCTGAAGTGCTGTTCGTCAAGGCAAATTTCAAGGTGCAAGACTCCAATCCAACCGCCAAACCGGCAACTTCCCGCGAGTAGCTTATTTCTTGGCCTTCTTGACACCCTTAACCTTAGCCGTTCCTCGGAGCTTCTTAGCTCTGATCTTGCTGCTCTTGCCTACATGAAGAAAAAGGATGTGTCAGTCATAAACTTTTGAATGGCGTAAGAAGACCGCAGCCTTCTACTAAACTTCTTAACGGGGGTATTGCGGTAGGGAAACATACGTTGTTTTCTGCTTGGTCGCTCAATCTTGTCGACAGTGCCATAGCGAACGAGTCTGTAACGGGGCTCGAACTTCTTCAAGGCCTCAGTAGAGTCATAAACAAGAGCAAAGCCGGTGGTCTTTCCACCACCATAGTGGGTGCGGAGTCCAAATACTGATATTTGGTCCTTGTTGGCTTTGTAGAGTTCTCCGAGTTTCGTCCGCAGGTCATCCTTAGAGATGTTTGCGCGGTTAGGATGAAGGATGTCACTATATCCCAGATATAACGTCCTCGTTAGCTGACTGTATTCTATAATGCAAACCTCAAATGCGCAAAATTGGTCGACGTTTCAAGACCCTGCCGCCTATTCACGTTTCCAGTGTATCTGTCGCTTTCCTGCTATATTCCTCTGCATTCTTCTCTCCCGAAATCTTCCTCGTCATCTCGAGCGGGCTATATCGACTATGCCGGGAGCGTGAGCGTGAAAACATAGAAAGCAGTCACTTACACAACCATCTGCTTTCTGCTCAAGAGCGGGTTGCGGATGAACTTGCGAGTCCGCAGGGTAACGGGAGCGTCAGCCATGATGTCGGAGCGTGATGCGAGAAGGCCTCCGATGGACGTTAAACAGAATCTTCAGAGCGAAGAAGATCCGTGCAGCGTTGGTCGATGGGAGGCGTTGTCGATTGCTGCGGTCGAATGTTTTGTCGCTGTCGTCGAACTTTTGACAGCTTAATTTCGACTTTTTTTACGTCCTTATGTTGGTGTGGGCTTTCGGTTAGGGCCAACCGGACGCGGTTAGATTGGATTAGGTAAGCGTCGCATCCAACAACTCCAACAACCGACTCTCCAAGCCAACAAAGCTCCATGAACGACACTGGAAATACACGACCGGAGACGTTTGGTCGACTACGAGGCGATGAGATAGACTGGAGCAAGGCAGCCTTAGCCATGGAATTGGTGTCCCCCAATGAAGCGTCAGGCCTCAGAATACTTGCTGCGCAGTATTTTCAGGCAGTCGAGGTGCGGAGCCTGCGTTTTCCACCAGGCAACGTACTGCTACAGCTACCGGTGCAACAATGGATCAACCAGAATATGTTCTGCGAAGACACAGTATGGCCTCTGCCGCCATTGAACTACCGTACTCGAGTCCTTAAAATGATCTTGTCGACAATTGAGGAGTCGTTCACTGACCCTGAGGAGGATGTACGAAGTCCGCACAAACCCCCTTCCTTCCTGCCCATATTCTTCTTCATGATACATCGACAAAATTACATATCTTTCTCGTGAATTCTCGTCTTCTTCTTTCAGTTATGCATTCTTAACCGGTTTGCTGCTTAAGACTCTGACCGGTGAAAATTTCTCCTTTTCTATTCTTAGGAGATCCTAGACGATCTCATGACGACCTGGGGTATTCTCATTTCTCGCCCTAAGCTGTCACCGCTTGAACAAACCCAACAGTTGTCCTACATCAAGTACAAACCGCCTGTGTTACTGGGTTCTAAACACGACGAGAGCGTCATTACGCTAGAAAATCGAGGGTTGATCCTCGCGGCAGGAACTACTGGTTTTCGGACCTGGGAAGCGGCCTTGCATCTCGGAACATTTCTTTCCACTCAAACTGGCAAAGAGTTTATTACTGGAAAAAAAGTTCTTGAATTAGGAGCGGGAACAGGGCTTGTGTCCATGTACTGCTCAAAGAGCCTCGGCGCTAGCAGAGTAATAGCAACAGATCGGGAACCAGCATTGATTGCGAATATTCAAGAATGCGTTTCTTGGAACAAATTAAATTCGAAGAAGATTACTGCTTCTATCTGGGAATGGGGTACTCCACTGGAATGCCCCGATAACGTGCAGGACAATGGACAGTGTGTCAGCATTGACACCGCGTTAGGGGCTGACCTGGTATGCATAGTTGAACCATGCACTTTTATAAGAAATATTTGAGTAGATCGCTAATAACCGTGACGTGGGCACGGCTCCCATTGCTGTCCATATGCCGAGCACTAGCTCTATGACATGGACTTGATACCACTTTTTTTATCGACTCTGCAGGATTTGTTTGATAACTATCATCTCAAGGCGTTTATTATCTCAGCCACTCTTCGTAACCAGGAAACTCTCAACGCGTTCCTCAGCGCCTGCGGTACGAGCTGCCCTTTACATTGTTACTCTCGCATTTATGCGCTGTTGGTCACGTCTGCTAATGTCTCTTGCTTTCAGCGGCATCTAACTTACTAGCCTGCCAGGTCGCCTTTGAGTCGCCCCCAGAGGAGGCCCAGGATGGATTTTTTCACAGTACTAGTATTCCTATCCTAACATACAAAGTAATATCGCCGCGCACGACCAGGTTAGACTAAGACCTACGTGATTTTCCTATCAGAATTAGTAGTATGTCCGCTCTTGATGATGCAACACGTCTTCCTCATTCCTAGTCTGCTGCCTTCCGTCACTATTGCCTACTGGCGTTTTGAGTAAACTCGCTTTTAATATAGGTATTAAAATAGCATCAAACTCTCAGATCAAAGCAGGTCCACTAGCTTTCCCATATATCTCGTATGCTTGACTTTATATTTTCCGTCTCTACCGTGCTGCATATTTTCCATCTACTGAGATCTTAAAGGAGTAAAGGAATACCCTACGTACGGTAATTGTTTGAAATAGAACCTGTTGTTCCCCCTTTGACGTACTATTATCGTGTTGTGCTCGCATGCGCTACGCTATACATCCTGTCTCGTAAGCTGATGAGAAGTTCACTACTTTCATAGCTCACGGCCGTCCTAGCCAGGGGAAATAATATGGTGTACACAATGGCTTCCTAGCCCACACTGACTTCACGTATCACCGATATGCTGTGGCTTTAGAGTTAAACCCTAACGCCTGTATATGGAACCTTTGTATATAACTAGCTGGTGCTACATATGGATATATACAATTATTTTAGTTCAAGTACGGCTTTTAGTCTCTAGTTAGTTATCGTTATCCTCCTAGGTTGCATTTGTACCTTGTTTGACAAGATTTTATGCACGTTGCATATTATGTTACAGGGAAGCAATCTGTCAGGTCACTGCATAGTTACACCCAACAACGAGTTTCAGCAGATGGTCCATTTACTATTCAAGGCCTTTGGGGTGATAGTGGCTTGCGGTGGTATTTTGCTCTCAAATGCCAAACATCTGTTTTTGGCGTTCGAGGATGAATTAACTAAAACTAGTTAACTCAGTAGCAAAAATATAACTAGAGTGTTGACTACACCAGTGGCACCTCTATCCTCGAACAATTTAAAGACCTGTGGTCATACATATCTCAAAGGCCTCCCTGCTACTGTTACCAAGGCAGGATGTATCCGAAACATATCTCCTTACCTAAGAGGGAAGGCTCTAGCGAGTTCATGCACCCTCTTTGGCCAAAGATATTACCTCAAGGGGTTATCAAGTCTAGCATCCACCCGTTAACTACCACGGAATCTCCACTCCAGTCTGAGCTATAAACTTCCCAGAATATCTAACACGGGTGGCCTCATCAACGATTGTAATAATGCCTTTAACACTTTCCTCGAGAGTGTCAGGGGGCCCGCCAGCATAGTTCCATGCTTTCGCCATAAAGTCGCCCATCTTCGTCTGTACCCATCCTGGGTGAAGCGCTACGCTAACAAGTCCACTCTGGGCCATCTGGAGATGAATTGACTTCGCAATATAATTGACTGCAGCTTTGCTTGGACCATATGCACCACCAGGAAAAGGTTCCATTTGCCCAATGGATCCGACAGATGAGGAGAGAACGATGAACTTTGGCGGTAGCCCTGTTGCGCCATTTCCCTTCTCCAGTAGGTCTCGGACGGCTTGGAGGACCATCAAAGGCCCAATGGTGTTAATCTCAAAGCACTCCCGCAGATGGTCGGCGGTCATTTCAACAGTCGGCATTATAGCGGTGACATGGCCAGCAGCACATATCACCGTGTTGACATGGTTTAAATCGCCCGCGGCCATATTGATACGTTCGCGAATGGTTTGTGGCGTGAGTCTCATAGAGAAATCAAGTTGGGCAATCCGAAGCACGCTATTCGTTCCCCTGGGAGACTGGTTCATAGCTTCCAGAAGTGCAGAAGCGCTAGATTCGTTACGAACGATGCCGATGACAGTGGTGGAGGGACGGGCAACATATGCCAACGCGAGACCCAGGCCAATGCCTCTACTGGCTCCAGTGATAATATATATGGTGTTAGGAGCCATTGCAACAGCAAAATGTAGCAACTTGAATGCTGTGTGGGGGTTACTCTAATTTCTCGACCGCCAGGCAGGAAAAGCGGAAAAGGATGCGGGAGCTGGCTGATATATATAGCATTAATCATGTGCCTAGTGGCAGTAGACTATCGGCCTGATGATATTGCGTAGCTGCCTTCATTCATGGCTAGGATAATTAATAAGCTCGAATTTACGATCGGGCTGTTGGATTCGGTGGCCGTTTACCACCCATGGATGTTGAAGGATTTCCACTATCCTCAGAGACGACAATTAGAGTTTCAAATAGCAACTGTCACGTGCTATTAACTTTTCTTTTTTGTCTGGTTTGAAGTGTTAAGGTTAACTAGTGAGTCTCTCTTAACTAATGTTAAAGCTTAAATTAGTTATGGTTTTGTTTTAATTCAAGGTCGAGGAAAGAAATCCCTCCAACCTGCACATAAAATGGTTTCAAGTGTAAGTCCGACAGCCACGATCAATTCCTCCCCTACAGCTTGTTACAATAACCAGTTGGTCTGCAGATTTTGAAACTTGAAACCCCTTAACTTGTAGGAACATCACGCCTGTCTGTCGGTTACCGCCAAGACCAGCTGGTGCAATAATGAATAGTGGAAGGTTATTACTCTGCTCAATTTCACAAGTTATTAGGGATGCAAGACTTATACTAGCTAACCATGCTTCTAGGCTTTTATCAAGATATACTCCTCAAGGTCCCAAGGCTGTTTGGTGTATATATACCTCCACTAGAACCGGAAAACATATGTGTTAAACAATTTCACCCCATAAAACTATGTGAAATAGTTATCTGGATATAAAGGCTAAGGGCTGTGAGCTATGAATGGTGGTTTTCTCTTTGCTCGGCCGACTATAGTACAAGTGAAGCGGGGTTTTATATACTGTAAGTCCTCTTATTCTCGCCCGTGCCACAGGTACGACCTAATATTCATAGTAAATACAATCGATTGAACAGCATAGCCCTGTCACAAGAAAGCAGCCCCCTCATTTACATCACTATAAAAAGAGCTGCCGTTTCTAGTCCTTGATTTTGAGTACCTATCTCTGCTGGTTGATATTGTGAGTACTGAGATCAAATATCGCTCGGCCAGTGCATCTGGGGCATGAATATCAGCCAGATTTTTTAAAGATGCTACTACGATGGCACAATGTTATACCTCTCTTCCTTGCTATGGTGGTAGCCTTGCCAAATACATATCGCACTGTTGTTGAAGATCTTCCTGCCATTCCTGAAGGATGGATTCAGGGGAATCCCCCGTCCCCCGAAACCTCCGTTCGCATGAACTTGGCTGTGGGCCAACAGAACACTCGTACATTTGAGCAAATAGTTCTCGACGTTTCAACTCCAGGTCATCGAAACTATGGCAAGCACTTGTCCAGGAGGGATCTGAAAGGTCTTCTCCGCCCACGCCGGGAGACTTCTGCCTTGATATTATCCTGGCTTGAAGAATCTGGCGTTCCTAAACGGTCAATTGTGGACGACGGAGACTGGATACATTTTGTCATTTCAATATCCCAAGCTGAAAGGATGCTCCAAACCCGGTTTTATCACTTTCATGACGTACAAGACCCAGGAATCTCCATAATAAGGACTTTAAAATATTCCGTCCCATCCCGCCTGGCGCGCCATGTTTATATGATCCAACCGACTACGAAATTCGGTAAACCAAAGAAATACGCCAACTCGATCGCTAGCCTACAAGCCATCTATTTATTTAGTAATGCAACCGAAAATTGCAATGCTACGATAACTCCGTAGATGTTTACGAGAGCTTTACAAAATGGGAGATTACGTAGCCAAACCGGACTGCAGAAATGTCATTGGGGTCTCGGGATATCTGGACCAATACGCCCGATATAGCGACTTTCACAAATTTCTTGAGCTCTATGCACCTGAAATGAAAGGTGCTAACTTTTCTGTGGTACACATTGGAAGCGGCCAAAATTTACAAAACTCCACCAGAAACAGCATTGAAGCAAGCCTAGACATTGACTACGCTCTTAGTCTATCGAACGCATCAGCAGTCTTTTATACAACTAGCGGCAGAGGCCCCCTTGTTCCGGATCTTGATCAACCTGAACAAGAACATAATTCAAACGAACCATACCTGGATCAATTACATTACCTTCTAAGCTTACCTCAGGAAGCACTTCCCGCAGTCCTCTCAACATCCTATGGAGAAAGTGAACAGAGCGTACCTGAAAGATTTTCCCATGCAACTTGCAACCTATTTGCTCAACTAGGGGCTCGAGGCGTCTCGGTTATTTTCAGTAGCGGAGATAGTGGTGTCGGCTCATCTTGCTTAACAAATGGTAAAAATAAGGTTACCCGCTTCAATCCTACTTTCCCGGCCAGCTGTCCATTTGTCACTTCTGTTGGCGCAACTTTTAAAATCAACCCCGAGCGAGCTATTGAGTTCTCATCCGGTGGATTTTCAGATCGCCATTCTCGTCCAAGATACCAAAGTGATGCTGTTCAGCATTATTTAAATAAACTTGGAGATCGGTGGAAAGGGCTCTATAATCCTAAAGGGCGTGGAATTCCCGACGTCTCAGCCCAAGGGGCCAATTTTGCAATCTATGACCACGGAAAAATGATGATGGTTTCTGGAACAAGGTTAGTTAGATGTTCATCCTTAGTTCTAGATATACTTTCGGGTGTACTGTAAATAGTTGGTTGCCCCAGTGTTATAAGTATCCGAATTTACTAACTCTCCAGTGCATCGGCTCCCGCCTTCGCCGCCATTATTGCCAATCTCAATGCCATCCGCTTACGCGCCAATAAGCCAGTCCTGGGCTATTTAAATCCTTTCATATACGGAAAGGGCAGGAAAGGCTTTACAGACATTGTTCATGGAGGATCGAAGGGGTGCGTTGGCTATAGTTCAACTAACAGGAGTACTCCGGCGGTGCTGTATGCAAGCTGGAATGCCACCGAAGGTTGGGACCCGGTAACTGGAGTTGGAACGCCTAATTTTCGAATGTTAGCTAAGATAGTTCAACATATGGAATAACCCGATAGTAATAATATATAACGAGGAGCTTTGCCCTGATTTTACTGATGTTTGCAATGATGAAATATGCCAAAGGCCTGCGGGTTGTTTTTTTGTAATATCTTCCACATTTGGCAATCTTCCATTGAATGGTGATTATACGTAATCAGTCGATGGGTTACCGGTGATACTGCACTCTCGGGACAAAATCATATAATGCAAAATTGTAAACCTGTCAACCATGTCTCTCTATTTTATCAACAAACAGCAATACTCGAAATTATGGAAAGACGACATTTCAACACCTTTAACAAATGAAATACACTTGAATAGCACACACGAGGACAGTTCTAAACGGGCCCCTTCCATGGATCCGCATCTCCCAATTTTTCAACAACCAAGCCTGCGCTGCCTGGATTCTTGAAACCAGCAGCCAGCTGACGCTCATAACTGATCTGACGAAGACGCTCTGCTTCCTTAGGGGTAAGACGGAGATATATTTCAACACCAAGGGCGTGAAGCATAAAGGATATCCAGATACCTGTACCGAAACTGAGGTTGAATGCTGCACCAGCTGAAGCAGGGTTGCTTAGGTTAAGCGAAGCAGGAACCGGAACCATGATGTTTGTAGAGTTTGGCGTAGTACACTGTGGGAAGAGCTTTGCTAGCTTTTCCGAAGCAGTAAGAGCATCTGAAGCACCATTTAAGAAAGTGAACCGGACTTGATCGCATGACCATATGTCGTGGCGTAGATTCGGGAGGGCTCCCAGAATAGATGCAGAGATGATGAGGCAGATTCGGATCGTAATGATACAGCCCATGTAGAACATAGTGCGTAACATCCAGGCACGATGTTGTTCGAGTTGCTTATAGCGGATGTTGTAGAGTGCGAGGCAGAAGGAAACTGTGCAGGCTATGACAAGTGTAATCACAGCAGACTGGATATCCACACCGCCACCAAAGGAGTGTTCCATAATCATAAGAGCGCCCGCGTGTGAAATCAAAAGCAGGATAAAGATGATGTAGCCATTGATACGGTGGAGCAATATCCACTTGTGTCGAATGATCGGAATAAATTGGAGGATGACAAGAATTCCACATGGTAGCACAGCGGCAAGATGCAAAAGGAGACCAACTTTATCACGGCCCATGCGCGTGAAGTACCATTGACCGGGAACAGAATCGCTCTCAAAGACGTCAAAGTTCAGGAATGAAAAACGAGCAAGAGTGAATCCAAGGAGGGCTCCAGCAAATATAAACCAAAGGATAAAATTGTATCCTTTTTTATACCCTATTGAGTTGTGTACGGTAGAGAAGCCTTGAAGGAAGGACTCTGCAAAAGTCATATTGAGCGGTATAGATAAATGGGAGTTATGGGCTAGAGTGCTGGAGTGCTGGAGATCGAGTGGAATTGAAGCTCCTGGAATCTCACTGATAGAGACTGGGTGGATAACCGCTTTATATCTCTCGTCCAGACCAACTGGCTTGGCTTCAGAATGGTAAGGGGAAAAAAAAAAAAAACAATTAATACAAGAGAGGCTGAGCAGATGGCATTGGCGTTGTACTACAATCGAAACTACGCCAAGAACCACTTCGGGTTTGGGGGGACGAGGCGTGAATCCTCCAGATTCACGCTGCTTATTTTTCTTGGTTGGAAAGTAAGTATGAATGGTTGAAGCGTTGAGATGATCAACCTGCTGCATATAACACGAGCATGGACGGTCGTCGATCACTGCGCGCTGTCTGACATATATGTGTTTCGGCTCCTTTCGCATTTCATCCTCACTGTGGTCTATCTGACCTGTAATTAAAGTAGCATTTGTCAGATGCCGCTCAAGGAAATTGTTGGGCTTGCGAGCCAAAACGCTGTCAGCAGGCATCAGTCACCAATTGTATAAGTGAGATAGGTGGCCCAAAGTGTTGGCTAGTGGGCCGACGAATTCAAGTCGGAAATCGCCAACATTGAACCAACGACATCCACTTTTGCAATGCGTCAATAATCAGTCGCTATAGCAGCATGGGTGAGGGGTGCATGGTACGTCCGAAGCGGCGCTCGGCACGGAGTTTGGACAAGAGATGCGCCGCCAGACGTGGTGACCCCTCTTATTATTGCTGTCAAAGAATTGATAGACCCGGATTTATTCTTATTCATACGTGCGTGTTAAATATTAGTACCCTATGTTGTTATTTTAAGCAGTTGGTCCAAGCCACCATATGAAATGACTCAGCCTATATCACGTGATTAATATTGCAAGGATAAACGTCTAGCCGCTAATATGTTTACATAAGCGGGCCCCCTTACCTAAGCTCTATCATTACCAACCGCGACAGAGGCCAATAAAGCTGCCGACACTTACCATACTACTCAGCAGCACTTGAGCACTGAGTTTTGCTTGCCCCGGTTGGCTCCTCGTTTGATCTACCAACACTTTCGTCATGGCCTACGAAGAGCTCCGTGCTATGATTCGGGACTTGCACCAGACTCTAGGTCAGAAGCATGTGGATAGAACGGCCGCGCTCTTAACTCGTGCAAAGCGAGCACTTCTCCAGCTAAATGCTCTCATTCCCACCAGTTCGACCCCTCATCCACTCGTCTCCCTTGCTCGTGAAATCCTTGAGCTTGGTGCTATCACATCAATACGCCAGAAAGATGCCCCTTCCTTTACCCGATATTATCAGCAACTACAGCCGTTTTACGACACTGAAAGGCACCTACAGGCAGCCTTTGCGGAGGATGCTGAGATAAACTTAAAAACGAGCCAACGAAGCAAGATAACCGGGCTCTACTTGCTGTTGCTCTTGAGCATGGGAAACAACACGGAGTTTCACACTGTCCTGGAGGGCCTGGTGGTGGAAGCATCTTTGAAGGGCCATCCCGTGGAGACTGACCCGTACATTAAGTACCCCGTTGAGCTGGAGAGGAGCTTGATGGAAGGTAGTTATGATAAAGTCTGGCGTGAGACTAAGTCTGAAAGAGTTCCATCAGAAGACTTTGGGCTATTCTCATCAGTATTACCACCCTTCCATCTTTCGTTACTTTCAGTCTTGGTAACAGACGCTAACTTTCCGTGGATAGATACTAGTTGGTACCATCCGAAGCGAAATTGCAGACTGCTCTGAAAAGGCATACCCATCACTTCCCGTCTCTAATGCCAAAAATCTATTGTTCCTCGACTCCGAAGGCGCCGTTGTGGAGTTTGCTAAAGAACGAGGGTGGACTTTGAAGGATGGGCGGGTATACTTCCCTAGTCAACAAGACCAGGAGGAGCAGAACACTCCTCAGAAGACTGGCAAAGAAATCACATTAACAACGGGATCTGTAATCGAAAATACGATCGGATACGCTAGGGACCTTGAAACTATAGTCTAACAAGAAAAACAGAAAGAAGAAAAACAGATACCATTTTTGATATTACACTTCTCGAGAACTAAGCGTGAATGTCAGTAACTTTCATTATTTTTCACGGTCACCATTGTATCATGTTTTATTTCTCGTTCATTCGGGTTGCTTCTCATCATTTTGTATCTTGGCTTCCCAAATGCAAATCCTTTTATCATAGAAGCTGCTTGACAAACATAGCAGTTTAGATGGCTCGTCGTAATTCTGCCAGACGTCTGAAGCATAATTCATGCTCTTATGCTCTGTGAACTGAGCAATGATGTTGATACCCCATGTACTCCCGGCCTCTGGGTGCCTCGAATAATGAACTACACTGATTACACGGGCACCGCCGTGCATACAGCTAGCAAGGATAAGATAGCTAGTCAATAACCTCTGCGATGTCTCCAAGGAATTGTTCTCAACTCGGAGAAGTTTCAGTCTCCAAACCCCTCCACCGAGATTTGAATCAGCAAGAACTTGTTTGCGAACTCCAAACTGATAGATTCGAACGTGTTGATCATAGCTTCCCGTGAGAATAATTGGCTCTCCATCTTGGTTGCATAGTGGCAAGATGGCAGTAACCCCACCTTCATGATAACGTCCCCGGTCATTCATCGGAACAGAGTCGATGTCAAAATCTGGGTCATTCGTAAAGGTGATTTTCCGAACTTGATTGAAATCATCTCCACTGAAAAGAGAAAGTTGACCATCGTCTCGCCTTTGAAATGCTAGATACCATACTTCTATTGGCATACCTTCCACGCAAATCTCTTTTATCGACTCTTGCTCTATAGTAGGGTATGCATTGTCCTTTCGGAATACAGAGATCTGTCCATCAGAAAATGAGACGGCAAAACCAACAATAGGTGTTACACTATCGTCCGCTTCTACAGGAAAGGGCGGAATCCAAGCCAGGAATAGACCGAGCTTCGTGTCATCATCGCGGACTCTGAGGGTATTCAAAAGACATATAGAAACTGACCCTGCGCTGTGCGGGTGTTTCTCAATTTTATATAAAGACACTTTTCCTGCACTCAATGCAATAGCAAAGAGGGAAGGGTCGTGTATAGAAAACTGGAGGTCAAATACGGCATGGGAGAGCGACAGCCGTTGAATCTGGCACCTGGGCGTTGTGAGTGATTCATTTCCATTTATAACAAAATTACTAGGAGCTCAGTGAGAGAGGGCGACACTGCTAGGGAAAATCTTACAGGCGAAAAGCTTGGGTATCTAGTTTGAATAACTGAAGGCTGCCTGAGCGGGTCGACTCAGGAGAAGACGCATTCCCATCAGATTCATCGACCGTCAAAAGATATGTTCCAATCACCAAGAAATCAGGGGCCGTGGGACAGAACTGGAGACAACTGGGGGGCTGATCGAGAAATATGGTAGAGATGCTGCTGGGGTTTGTGGTGGCGGACATTATAATAGAGGTACTGCGGTATGTTAATATTTCTAGGTTACTTTGTAGGCAAAAATTAGGTAGGGAAAACGGAGCTAACTCAGTCATACAGATGAGGGTTAGTTATCTTAGTTAATTGATTGTTGGGCGACTAACTAAATGAACCAATGGTGAGATAGTTAGTTAACAATAGGTTTTAGTAGTTAATAACAAAGTTAGCTGGGGGATGCAAATAACGTTCCAGAAGCCAGAAGACAACGCCGAAATGGAAACATATCCTGTAGCCCAGCCTGCTAGCCGGACATCAAATGGCTGAACCTGCGTCCATTAATGGAGTTATCGGGGAGTGTGTAGTGACCTGCCTTGCCATCACTCAAAATGACGAATTTCTTGTCCATGACATATATTATCGTAAAAGGAAGATTGGCAGTCTTGAATTCCGTTGAGAAGATACCATTGCAAGCTCCCTGATAGTATATGCTCAATACTATCCCGAATATTGAAATATGGGGTTAAGCTGTTGAATACCAGTTCTCGTTGCAGGATATAAAGACGGTGAGATGGTTACGAGAAGTGTGAAATAGAGGTAAAATATCCTACTTTTCGATTTCTTCGTTTTAGCAGAAACAGGAGCACCTAGTCTTTTATACAGACGAAGTCATCCGCGTAAACTGGGCAGAAGTGATATCTCACGCTTCTGGCAGTTCCTTCTTAACCATGAGTAGTTCACACTCAGCTCGAAGTTCTTGAACCCCTCTAACTTCATCCCATTTTGAAAGCAAGGACTGTATCTCACTCCAATCTTGCTCAGCGTCACCTCTTTTCCCCGAGTCCAACAATCGCTTCAACCGTCTTGGGGAATCCAGCGCCCATAATACGGTTGCCTTTTCGGGCCTGACTGCTGCTTCATTCCGTGTCTCGTTTGCTTGTGCTGGTTTATTGGTAGATGGTCTTAGCGCTTGCTGCTCCCGAATAAGTGACATTGCTGTCTCAGCAATAAATCCAACTGCAGGAGCCAGCGTTTTTGTCATTAAAACAGGAGTTCCTTCCTCCTCTAGTATTGATCTCATTTTCCCGATAGTTTCAACAGCCTTTATAAGCTTCGAGTAATTGTCATAGACTAAGGCCTTTCGCTCTCCATCCAGAGTCTTGATGTCGCTGACAAGGGAGTTTTCGGCGCGTAATATAGTCGCCAAGGATGAAGTAGCAAGTAAATGAGACACATAGTCATGTGAATCGAAATTTGGGCTGTCAAGCTCACTGTTCGAGATTTGGTTTATGGGACGTGCGCCATCTGGTGTAGGTGGAACACTCCTTGCCCTTGATTGATTTAAGGGTTCAGTTCTGCCTGGGTGCAGGTTATAATATTCTCGTAAGGCAGCCCTGTTACGTCGTAGAGCATTACTTGGAAGGTCTGTTCTGGATGCGAAGTTGGCACTTTCGACCGAAGGGCGGCGAGATGATGCTGGTGTCGGGGATCGAGCGGACGCTATTGACGGGCGAGGAGAGGATACCGTTGACATTATACGACTAGAAAGCGTTATAAAGTTATTCTGGTGAACTTTTTAAAGCGCATCATCCAAAGTATAATACTGTTGTTTGTGCTTAAGGAGTATGACGCTGGGGTTTGATAGAAAGGTAGGAGTTCAGAGTTGTGGTTCTAGTTAATTAACTAGTAATTAGTTGCTTGACTAACTTAGGTAAGCAGATTACCTAACTTGCAGTTTTTGTTTGACTTCGCGCCCAATGACCAAATATAACATTCAACTTTGTTGTTTTGCATTGCATCGTTCAGAGTTACATTTATAGAAAATGACACCAGAACCACATGCCTACATAAAGAAACACCTATTGAGTACGAAGTCCCTGCCAGTTTCTGAAGTATGGCTCTCAGAGCTGCTTTCTACCCAGCGACCTGGAATCACGCCTCTCCCAGCTCTGGCTCAAACAGCATTGTTCCGACTGCTCGCCTCCGACTTTACGAGATCACTTGAGATACCAGTATCGAACGCGAGGCACGTACTACCTACTGATATCTCTAACCCCAGCATCAAAGAAAGGCGTATATCTGGCCCCGTTCCCGTCCAAATTCTTGACATCGAAGACATAGGAAGCAGCGTATGGAGCCAGGTGGAAGCCCTTGAGAGGATTGAGAGAGGTGAATCAATTAGGGGTAGAGAAGTTATTAGAACAGTACCACATGCCGTCCAGGTTGAAGAAGCAAACAGCCCCATCAACACTCCAGGCCAAAGCGCAAGGCAATTGGCTCCCTCTGCCAGTTCTGGGCAGGAGCATATAAAATTAGGGGGACCGCATCGCCTCATCCTTCAGGACTGCAGAGGCACTAAGGTGGTAGCCATAGAGTTGAAGCTTCTAGGTGCAATAAAATTAGGAGAAACGGCAATTGGAACGAAGCTACTGATCACTAATGCTATTGTCGCTCGTGGAATGGCCCTTTTGAATCCAGAGTGTGTCGCCGTTCTTGGAGGTAAAATTGAAGGATTAGACCGCCAATGGAAAGCTGGCCGGAAAACTAGACTTCTATCAGCGCTGAACCCGCCTGAAACTACCAGTTGAATAATCCCGTTAGCCCTGGGAATGGTCGTGACATTCTGGAAATAAATACTTTTAAGGGCAAAATCCGCTGGATCAGACCGACCAGATTCAGGAACAACATTGAATCAACTCGTCCCAGCCATTTTTAGACCAAGGCGCTACCATAACCCCGCTTAATGCGCTTCTCCTTGTCCCCACCAGTGAATATGCCTGGCAAAGAGCCTCGGCGTTGATCTTTCCACGAGGCGGAATGTTGACAAGTGCTGTTCGAACAGCCATTTCGGCTGCGTACTTTTCAGTAGACACTGAAGAAAGGGCCATCCAACCTTGTGGCTGGCTTGGTGATATCATTACCGACGTCGCGGCTTGCTTCAGCATTTCGGAGGTGCGCGTTGCCTCTACTTTGGCCTCATATCTTAGAGCGGGAATGCTTGCGAGCAACTTCACAATTTTTCCGATGCTGTGAGTATTCAGATCACTCCTCGCCCTCATGGCTTGAAGATCTGATTCTACAGCCTCAATGGTGTCCTCATCCATATCTAGAAGGCCAATGACTCCTAGCAGAGTGATAGCTCCCACGTGTTCTGGGTATTTTTCAACACACTCAAAGAGCTGTTCTCGAGCAACTAGCCTCTCCTCGTCTCCTCCCTTTGCCCACAGTACCTGCGCAAGCAGACATGTAACATCGGGTGAATTATCAGCTCCTTCAATTGCATCACGGAACATCTCAATAGATTCATCCATTCGACCAAGATAGTAGAATGCCAGGCCAGCTGTTAAATGGGCTGATAGTCTAATCACTTGATATAGTCCACTATGGCATTCATGTATCCCTTCTTCTACTATCAGATTCAATGCTGTTTCTGCATTGTCTGCAGCTTTTTTATATTCAAGGCTTCCCAGCTGTATTCGCGCCAAGTCAGCAGATGCTTGAGCGTACTTTAGCAGTGAGCCGATGGACTCTGTTGACTCGTATGCTGCCTCCACCCCTGAACGCACTATCTCTAAATCTGAGATGCAGTCTTCAAGGTCTCCGGTCCGTTCCGCAAAAAGTGATGAGAGATGGTAATGGGATAGTTCGGAAGGGTCCACGGAGCGCAGCTGACGCAGGCCAAATAAAGGTTGGAGTAGTTGAGCTGGGGTAGCTTCGGGGCTAGTGCTGATCTCATCAAACATAGTGATGGCGTATTGCTGCTTTGCAAAAGCTCCAATCGAATTCCCTAGCCCAAACGCATGTGTAAATAGTTCCCGTGTCTCGATTGCATCTCCAATAAGCATGGCCAATAGTCCCTGGCCTAGCCAGGCATTTGAGTGGTCTGGGTCAGCAGATTGCGAGCGAGTGAACGCTTCATTTGCTAATTGATAATCATCGTTTAGGAGATAAAATGCTCCAAGATTAGCCCATACGAATGCATTCCGCTCATTGAGGTAAAGACTACGAACAAACGCATGCTGGGCTACCTTTGGATTTTGTGACGCAGTAGCAACACCCAGTGCGTTCCAAAAATCAGCATTGCCTGCTTCAAGTTCGATTGCCTTTTTAAAGCACCGAGTTGCGGCTTTAATGAAGCCCGTCCGCTTATTACTTCTTGGGCCTTTCAATAACGATGATCGTTGCATGTGAGCTCTATACTCAGCCCAACCTAGATTATACCAGGCTAATGCCTGAGCGTGGGTATCTTTTGCGGTAGCAGATAGCGCATACTTGAAGGCTAGAATAGTTGAATATATGGCGATCAACTGGGCCGTTTCGTTACTACCCAGCAAACTTTCAAACAACGTATCAAAGTTCTCCCCAATTCCGTCAAGGTTGGAAAGAATATTGAAAGCGGTAATGTCGCAGGTCATTTTGAGCACTGCCCTAAACGGCGCGATTGGTATATATGATGATGACTTGTTGCTTACCCAGGAAAATATAGAGAAGGCATCGCCAATTGACTTCCATAAGTTGAATCCGTTAGGGTGATAATTTGTAACAGATAAGCCGGTCTCGATTGCTCGCTTCGCTGTTTCAGTGGCTTCCCCGAAAAATCCGGACTCAACTGCCTTCCATGCACTCTCAGTTAGAGTTTGTAGCAATGCAACAGATACCCCAAACTCCTCAATTCTCAGATGCGTGACATCTTCGTACATCGTTATTGCTTGCGCGTAATTCCCCAGCTCTCTTTCTAAATTCGCCATCATATACTTAGAATACCATATTTGTCCACGTTCAGACTCCGGCAAAGTGCATTCCAATGATTGCGCATTCCGGAATGCTCTGGTCGCTGCAATATATCTCCCTGAGTTATAATAGCTTTCACCTAAGCCCACCCAGCACTGGTAATCATTAGGTGATATTCTTAGTGCCGTTTGAAAATGGATAATACTCTTTGGGTAGAGTTGTCTGTTTATTTCAACAACACCCAAGACGGCGAAAGGCCAGCTATAGCCAGACCTCTTGGATCCTGGAGAAGGCTTTGCTTTTCCTGAATCCACAACTCTTTGAGCAATGGCCTCAACCAGGTCCCAGTCCCCTTGAGCAGCGAAATCTCGTGCTAAGCGCTCAGCTGCCAATATCTCAGAAGATGAGAGTTCCACAGCTTTATGAAAACATCTCTGGGATCTCTTCTTATCCTTCTTGTAATCAGCATAATACACCCCGAGGCTAGAATAGGCCGGTGCATAGTTCATATCGGCCTGAATGGAGGCAAGAAACTTGGAGTAGGCGCCATTGCGGTTTTTCCTGGCTGAAGGGGAAGGATCCAGTTCCCACTCACAAAAACCGATGCGGTATAAAATTTCAGCCCTTAAGTTATGCCAGCGTGAACCTGGGCGCTGAACCAGAGGCAAGGTTTCCTCGAACCCTTTCAAGGCAGCCGTCAGTTCTCCGTTTTGGACCTTGCACCAGAATAACTCGCTGCGGACCTTCACATTATTTTCATCTCTGATCAATGCTTGAACTAGTAAGTCTATAGCGGCAGCAAAGTCGTGGCTCTCCTCCAGGATCAGCCCTAGCCCGAGAAGGCATTTATCTTCTTGGGGCTTCCTTGAGAGTATATCTTGAAATATGGCTTTAGCTTCCGGGTGATGCCTAGGGGACTGATGTGGGATTAGGGCAGTAGCAAGCAAGATATTCAATGAGTCATCAATGTTCTGGAGTTCAAGTCCGGTGTCATGCCGTATTGTAGAGTTAATGGCCAGACCACTCCGAGAGACCTTGATAACCGTCTGGAATTCCCCAAGGTGAGAATATACCACCCCCATGATCCGATGAGCCAAGACCGAGTCAGGCGCTTGGTCTAAACCATCTGCCATTACTAACAGATGATCTGCTACCATATATTGGGCGTCTTCTTCACGTTTATCGGTCGTGTTCGTTCCATAAACATCATTGTATGGGCTTTGGTAAGGAAATGGGGAAAGGTTAGTATAGAGAAAGCCATTAAGAATCTTACTAAGGCCATGGTCGGGAAACAAGCGGATGAAATCCCTAAGCAGAGTAACATCTAGACTAGAGAGTTCTTCGGTGTCGGTCCAATCGAATGTGATTCTCCAAGCCAGCTCGAACGGGTGTTTGATAATTACCATATCGTGCGCCGCCTTCAGAACCAATTCTCTGCCTGTGAGTTTCTCATTGGGAGGAAGAACGCGGAGGTAGTCATAATGTCTCTGAAGCAGCTTTTCTTCATAGTAACGGCGTGTCTCGTCATCATGCGTCCAATCGACAATCCCTTGGTATAGCTCGTTGAGTACACTTCGGTTGAACGCTTCACGTTGTACTTCAGTAGTAACCTGGTCAATCCTTGCGCCTAGTCTGGTCCTACGCTCCCCTATCTCACGATTGATGAACTCTTTCTCTTCCTGCTCAGCAAGTTCCGCTACACGCAGATATGTCTCTGAAGGTCTAGGGGCCAACCCCTCCACACACTTGTAGATAGGGCTAGTAGGTAGCTGTAGTTGAAGAGCATGGATATATTGAAGCTTCGATCCTTGCAACTTCACAAAGTTGATATACTTTTCCAGCACTCCATGAGCTCGACCATACTCCTCACTAGTAAACGGGTTAGATATTTAATCATCATCCTTCAAGAGGTGTAGCGGGCATGCATACGTATCCGCAAAAATATTGCAGAGGCGCTCAACAGCTGTCTCATAATCCCCCAACCTTTTCCGTCCCTGTGACTCGTAGAGCGCTATCAGGCCCTGCCAGGCAGTCTTGTCACTATCTTTTATCTTGACAGCGGACTCATACGCTGTTTCAGATGCATCGTACTCGTTGAGCTTCTCTCTAGCTAGGCCTAAGAAGATGTGCCTTATAAGGTTGCATTTGAATCAGCAGTTGCATTAAGCAGTGACAGGGAACGAACTACCGCAGCAACATACGCGTGGTAATTTTTGGGATCCTGAACGCAAAGCTCAGATGCCTTTACAGCTGCCTGAAAGTAGTCTCCTGCATCTATATTCGCCCTGATTGCCTTCAAAGCGCTTTTAGGAGCCATGGTTCGTGGGCTGGCTCGCCTTTTCTCGCCCTTTGGAGAAGTAATTCTCGATAGGTAGTTAACTAACCCTCTGAGTCCCAGGTCCCACCTAATCCTCCAGCCTCGTAGCCCAGTTTCCTAGTGCATAATCCCCACAAATACAAAAGTGAACGTTTGAAGCTGAGTTGTTAGTTCACAAATCGAGTTGCCCTCTCGGTTCGCAGAAGTAAGTACGGAGTAGTTGATGCTTTGTCATCCATGTAGTTAGTTTAGGTAGATTTCACGTGGCACCTCTAAAACATGTCCATGATGGCTTAGTCACTGCGTCATCGGTGGAGCCCCAAAGCAGAAAGTGTCCACGAGCTGGGCTGCACGAGGTCACTCGGCACTTCCGGTGCAACCGCCAGTTTCTCCCTGGGAGAGACTGTTTCCCGTCCTCTTCATCTCCCTACCTACGCAGTATATACACGGCGGTGAGATGTGGTGCATGATATAGGATATTATCTGCTAGTTAATAGTTACGCTTTTTGTTTGTTCTGTTTTCTCTTTCGTTTGGTTTCCTAAACTACTTTGCTCCCACAGCTGGTTATCGAGTTGAGCTCGTCCGGCTGCCTGCTCAACCATACGCCCTTACCTGCCAGCCTTATTGTGTGAACGGGACGACCGATGGCACCTCTCAGACTCCGAGTCGAAGGAAACGTTTTCCGTGATTCTCATAACCGAGAAGTCATCCTAAGAGGAATAAATCTGGATGCAACAGCGAAATATCCCAGAATTCCCAATGTTCCGTCACACGAGGTCAACGGATTCTTCGACGCCGACGATATCTCCTTTGTAAATAGGCCGTTTACTCTTGAAGACTCGCACACACATTTCTCTAGGCTAAAGAAATGGGGGTACAATCACATCCGGTATGTGTTTACATGGGAAGCAGTCGAGCACGCCGGACCAGGCCAGTACGACGAGGAGTGGATTACGTTCACCATCGAACTACTAAGGATTGCAGGATCGTATGGTTTCTATGTATATATGGATCCACATCAGGATGTGGTAAGTAATTGATTCCATGCTTTAAATACAGCTCCTGTCCGTGTGATCTTCCGGCTAACTATCATTTACTAGTGGTCCCGTTTCTCAGGTGGTTCTGGAGCACCATTATGGACACTTTACGCCGCCGGGCTCAATCCACGGAATTTCCCTGATACGCAAGCTGCCTTAGTCCAAAATACGTATCCGGATCCTGCAGCGTTCCCAAAGATGATCTGGAGTACCAATTATACTAGACTTGTTTGCCAAACGATGTTTACTCTGTTCTGGGCTGGGAAGGACTTTGCTCCAAAGGCAATAATTAATGGGATGAACATTCAAGACTATCTTCAAAACCATTTTATTGCTGCCTGCAAGCATCTGGCGGTCAGAATCCACGAGACGGGGGACTTGGAAGATGACGTAGTGATTGGATGGGAGAATGTTAATGAGCCTCATAGGGGTATGATCGGAATACCGGATATTTCTGTCATTCCAGCCGATCAACAGTTACAACTTGGGACGTCTCCCACTGCATTTCAAGGAATGATGACAGGCGCGGGATTTCCTTGTGAAGTGACTCAATGGGAGTTTGGCACATTCGGACCACATCAAACAGGCAGAACGTTAGTTGATCCAGAAGGCAAATCAGTCTGGTTGAAAGTCGACCGTGCCGATCAGTATGGATGGAAAAGAGATCCGCAGTGGAAACTCGGGGAATGTATTTGGGCGCAACATGGAGTTTGGGACCCTACTACGCTTACTCTTTTAAGGAGTAATCACTTTGGCACCCACCCCAGAACTGGCGAGGCCCTCGATTATGAAGGTTTCATCAATACATACTTTCTAGAGCATTATCGAAAGTATCGTGATGCTCTACGAAGTGTTCATAAAGATACAATTATGTTCTGTCAGCCACCGGTCCTGGAAATCCCACCTTCCATCAAGGGAACTGTGGATGACGACCCCAACATGGTCCATGCTGTCCATTTTTATGATGGACTTACCCTGATGTCAAAACACTGGTGAGTTAATGTCATGAAAAACAGGCCACAGTTTTCCATTAATTCTTCTATAGGAACAGATATTATAACGTTGATGTAGTGGGTATATTGCGTGGAAAGTACTGGATTCCGGCCTTTGGACTTAAAATTGGTGAAACTGCTATTCGAAGTTCCTTTCGCGACCAACTGCATTACCTCCGCGAAGAAAGCTATAAAAATATGGGCAATCACCCGCTTTTGCTGACCGAAACAGGCATCCCTTATGACATGGATGACAAGTATGCGTACAAGACCGGAGATTATTCTAGCCAAATAAGTGCCATGGATGCAAACCATTTTGGTATCGAGGGCTGTGGGGGGAATGGGTACAGTCTCTGGACTTATGCTAGTGAGGTATGAGAAATTTCCTATATGTCTTAATCCAAGGCATAGGCATTAACTGTTTCTGGAAAATAAAATAGAATTCACATAAGTGGGGAGACAACTGGAACGGCGAGGATCTTTCAATCTACTCCCCGGACGATTTGGAACTGCCAATCGCGAAATCCCTAGACTCCGGTATGACTACGTTGGACCCTTCCTCTCCATCATTTTCGCAGAGCAGAGCCGACTCACAAGCTATTCGGGTTGAACCGAGTAATTTGAAAGCAGCTCTTCCTGCTGCCTCGATTACCACGAAGCCCCAGCTAAAAGAAGGTGGAGAACACCGGGGCTTTCGTGCTATTGAAGCATTTGTACGTCCTGGCCCAGAAGCCGTTCATGGTCGTATAACGAAACATGGCTTTGACCTTCAGAACTGCACCTTTACTCTATCTTTGACTGCCGACTCGCCTACCGCCTCCGGTGCACCGACTCTCATCTTCCTTCCGGAATTGCACTTCCCAAAGGACAAGTCGACTGTCACTGTAAGTGGAGGGAAATGGGAGATTTTCTCTCTGGAGTTCCAGCACGGAAGCATTCAATTCTTGAAATGGTGGCACGCCGAGGGAGACCAGACCATACAAATCCACGGTGTCAAACGAGAGCTCTCCGCCATCGTCAGTCCACATGACGACGAGGGGTACATTGAGCAGTGCAAGCAACATTCATGCATTGTAATGTAAAATTGGTAAGATCGGAGCTAGGTTGATATCTTCCAGAGTTTGTTTCGGTTTCCCCTCTTTCCATCTGGTACTTTTCCCCCGTTATCCTTTTCCCTTTTCACTTCCACATTCCGATATCTCCGCTTCCATCATGTGTCTTGTATATTTGTCTTCTACACTCTAGCGTGAGTGATAGGTACATACGAATAAATACTTGATGAACCACACGCAAGATGCAACAGGCTTTAGGGCTGTCTCTTATACACATCTGACGCTGCCGACGACTCCTTACGTGTAGAT
>OJKM01000004.1_pt1 | contig 24775 bp, 29 predicted proteins | sample 1596631 | NCBI WGS metagenome assembly OJKM01 (sample SAMEA3904683, study PRJEB24821) | metagenome | biome: Builtin; feature: hospital; material: surface | place: USA | collected 2013-06-06 | reverse complement strand
AGCGTCAGATGTGTATAAGAGACAGGTGTTTGTTTTGGCGTGTAAACCAGGGATGTCTGCGAATATCTGCCATGTTGAACCTACTGTTAACGTCCAGCTTTAGCATACCACGAAGGAGCGAGAGTGCATCCGAGGGGATGTCATTCCATAATTCATCCGAAGGCCTTGAGTTTGATTTGACATAGTCACAAAACTCATAGCTCTCGTCTGTAGGGCTATCCCATGGGGTATTCCCCACCAGCAGCACGAATAGCACAATACCACATGACCATGCGTCTGCGATATCAGCTCTGTAGCCCTGGCCCTTTGAGTGACCTCGATTGCTACACTGAATGACTTCGGGGGCAATGTAGGGGGGACTTCCACACAGCGTGGTGTTTAACTTCAGTTTCCCGCCATATTCAAATAGCGTAGCAAGCCCAAAATCGGCAATCTTCAGGTTTCCATCCACAGACAACAGAATATTTTCCGGTTTGATATCTCGATGGCCAACTCCCTTAGAATGCATAAATCCAACCGCATTAATCAACTGTGAGAAGTAAACATGCGCTATATCCTCGCCCACACCCTCATCAGCTTCAATCTTGTCAAATAAGTCACCACCTTCAGCAAGTTCCATGGCAATCCACCGCCAGGCCTCATTCTCCCCTGTATTGTAGAATTCTATGATGTTCTCGTGGCTGCCGATATGTTTATGCAGCGCGACCTCCATCTGCAACTGCTTTGCACTAATATGTCCATGTTTGGCGGCATATTCCTTGTGTATAAATTTCACTGCAAAGATAGGACCGTCCGCATTCGTGGGACAGCCCTTCTTGATGCTAGAAATGGAATATCAGCAGGCTATCAAGTAGAGAGCGCGTAGAGAAAAAAAAAAAAAAAAAAAAAAGGAAGAAAAAGCAGGCAGGAAATGGCAAACAATACGCATTGCAAAGCATATATTTACCATGCATAGGCCCCCTGTCCTATTGTCCGTGAGACTATGCGGAATGGCAGGTCATCAGGCAACGGCGCCAACTGCGAATGCTTCATGGCCAAACGAGCGTCAGGGTCGAAGAACGAGTGAAACAGGACTCTAGGATTGCAGCCCAGCCTGCATGAGACAGTCCTTTGCCAGCCTCTCTCGTCCAAAAGGCCTTGTCTTGTGCAGCTGAACCAACTGACTGTCCTCGACGCGGGACGACGCAGTTTCAGGTTGATCCCAGCGCGCGCAGGTCGAGTGGACGAGAATCGCCCTTCGGGTTTTCTTATCGATAAGCCGTGCGGCGGTTGCCAGGGAAATAAAACACAAACACAGCCAGCGAACAAACGAAGAGCGAACGACTTTCAAACCGCCCGGCGTCTGTTTCTTTTCTAGCTGACACTCCGCGAGGACGATACCACGGCGTTAGATATTGGGGGCCTGCTTTTCGTTTATCCTTTTAATGAGACAGACTCGAGTCCTAGCTAGCCAGGGCCCGATATTTAATACTCCTGCGAGACCACCGCTCTTCTCTTAATACTTCCATCGTCGACTCTCTTTTAGAGCCAGGTCGGATACCTTATTGAAGTGGATCAGTCGAGAGCAGCCATGGACTTCGCTATTGAAGATTCTCAGAATGCGGCTCCTGAGGGCCAGGCCAATGTCGAGCACTCGAAGCTCGGCGCGACAGCTTCCAAGGCTGACACCCAAAGCGTTACCAAGAGGTTTGTCTAATGGAGTTACTCTGCTTCCATCTTACTGTTTAGTTGGTTATTTCTGACACTCATGCTTACTGTTTTATCCGATAGACTCCAGAGTGAGCTCATGCAGCTGATGATGTCTCCTTCTCCTGGCATATCAGCCTTCCCAGACGGAGACGGAAACCTGCTTTGTTGGACCGCCACCATCGACGGGCCTGATGACACTCCCTATCAGAAGCTCTCCTTCAAACTCTCCTTTTCCTTCCCTACAAACTACCCATACGCTCCTCCTACAGTCTTATTCAAAACGCCAATCTACCATCCCAATGTGGATTTCTCTGGACGGATCTGCCTTGATATCCTCAAGGAAAAGTGGAGCGCAGTATATAATGTCCAAAGCGTGCTTCTCAGCCTTCAAAGCCTTCTAGGCGAGCCTAATAAGTTCGTCATATTCACGCTCGGTTATTAACCCTGGTTTACTTGTCTTCAGTTACTAATTTGTATCTTCTACAGTTCAAGTCCCCTGAACGGACAAGCCGCTGAGCTGTGGGATAAGGACCCTGCAGAGTATCAAAGGCTCGTTTTAGCTCGTCACCGAGAGATCGAGGCTGGCGAGTGAAGTTTACGTCTAGATCTTGACGATTCCTGGGAAACGGTCTCCGGGTCAATTCCAATATAACGAATTCCATTGCATTTGTCGGAAGGCAGGGAAGAAGGCATTTTTATTTACCGTTGGTCATTGGATTACTTTCATATTAGTTCGGTCTGGGAGCTGGAGTTTTCTCACTTGGTGCTGCATGAGAGCGCTCCAATGCGCTACAGCTCTTTGGAATGGACGAAGCTATAATTCTTCTTATTCTGCATAACCTGGTACTTTGAACACTGGCACTGTACGGCAAACTATGCCCTATAATGGACGAGAAGATGACAAGTGTGCATTGTATCTGGTGGATTTTTTGCTTCTCTTGTTTCTTTCTTCAGATGAATTCTATTAATCCAAGCCTGCTGCCATGCCTCTTTGTATTCGAACTCCGTCTCTAATATAGGCTGAGTAGCAAACCAGCGTATGAAGTTTATAGCTAGGCCCTTGTTTATCCGAATGCAAGCATCCGTGTATATGTCAATAAACACGAAGAAAATTGTAGGCCTTGAATTACACAAAATATGGAACTCATTCACAGTGGCACCACCCGTCCAGTTTGAATATCTTGCTAGAGGTTAAAAGTACTAATTAAAGGCAGCCATGGCCCAACTGTTAGTTAAGCTCTCGGATCTTGAAGTAGGTAAGTGTATAATCTCTCGCCAACTATCTGGTCTGATGATTTCTTGCTTACTTGTAATTCATTTTAAGGGGTTCGATGAGTAGCAGCTTCAGGGCTTAGGCTAACCATTATTCGGGCCCCAGAGACACGGAACAGGAGTTTTTACCTTCCATCATCATGCGATGTGTGATCTGCCGGTGTTACTCTTCGTTCAATATATCATTCAAACCATATGGACTATCTACTAATTTCAATGCTAAGACGCTTCTCTGCTGCCTAAGCCTTATTTAGCCCTAGAGACCTAATTCTCACGCGAAGCTCTCCCAAAAGAGGTCAATCACCTAGTTTATTGCCAAAATAACACAGCAAATTGGTCCTCTGTAGAGGAACGAGATTCCCAATTAAGCTTGAGTTCGATCTAGCTGACCTATTTGTTCAAAGACGGATAATTAATACAGGTTCCCTAGTAGACGAACTTAGCAAAGTCAACGCACTAGACGATTACATTGATTTCATTTGGTATCTCCTAACTAGTTATTGGTCATAAGAAACGGCCCACAGCAGAACAACCGTTAAAGACCCACGGCCTTAGGAAGTGTCAAGGAGTATATTGAATCTGGGGTATCGTGGCGGCGGCTGGCAAGAAGGTACACCAAACCGTGGAATCTCTAGAGTTCAGCTTATGATTTCTTATGCAATGTTCACCAATACTCGAGTCCCTTCTTGAAAGAGCCGTAAGCTTTAAAGAAGGCAATGCCATATAAACGAACCGGGGTATCAGTTAGCATGGTATTTGACACCAATGTAATATTTCCCCTCGTTTTTGCGACCCGTGGCCCCCTATGCAGGAGAAGACAAGGGGAGAAAGCACAGGTCAGGGGGTCAACCCTATAAGTAGGAATTATATACGGACGCTCGTGATGTATGACTATTTACAGAAATGAACTGTTCATATTATAATATTTCGGGAGCAAGGCTCTAATGGCCCTAGCTTGGCCGTGGCGTGAATTACGACACGTAATATCGTGTTCTCTTGGATATTGGAGTTTGAAGAGAGGAGAAATAAAAGCCACGTAAACACATAAGTAGATAGTTGAAGCTATGAACACCGGGTTCAGTTAGCTAACAGGCTCATATTCATATTGCCATGGTCGAGTTCATTCCCATGGCCATGTCCTTTGGTTTAAAGAACTGCTGTTGGTCGGTAACTAGGAGTCCAGCGATGCTGGCACTGGTGAATGTGCTCAATGCTCCTGTCAACATGGCACTCAGTGCAACCTGTGACACGTCTCCAATACGGCTAGGAGCCAATTGGGCCAAGACACCTATCTGATTGCCAAGGGATCCGATGTTCGCAAACCCACAAAGAGCATATGTAGCGATTAGTCGAGAGCGAGGCGAGAGATCGGCGTAATTAGGATCTTGCTGAAGGGCAGTATAGGCCACAAATTCGTTCTATGAATACTGGTATGAGAGAATGAAGCCGGACGGGGAGTGGGATATCCATCAGTTATAACTTACCGCGATAAGCTTGAGGCCGATAAGCTGGGCAACTTTGTAAAGATCGCCGGTTCGCGGGACACCTAAAAGGAAGGCAATTGGGTAACAGAGGTAACCCAGGATAAGCTCCAGGGTAAGGTCTGGCCCTTCGATTGTCAAATAGCGACCCCACCAGGTAAGAAGGCCGTTGATAAGACCGATTAAAGAAATGATGCACAAGAGAGTGGCAGCTATCATACTGCCGATCTTGAGACCCAGCCAGGCGCCGGTTGCAAATGCGTGAAGTGCGTTTTTCGCTTTGTGTTCGTCATCTTCTGGGACAACCACCCGGCCAGCAGTGAGAGTTTCTTCAGTTTCGGGATATCTCATTTTCGAAACTGCCAAAGATGCAGGAATACTCATAACACAAGACGAGATCAAAGCCTGAGGATTAACTCCTATTCCGACATAAGCAATCAATACACTTCCAGCAATTGTTGCGAAACCAGAGCACATGACTTGATGAATTTCGGCCATGGTGAGGTAGTTAATAAATGGTCGGATAAGCATGATCGATTCTCCTTGGCCGATGAATGGTGATGCTGCGGCAACAACAGCTTCTGCCCCAGAAACACGCATAGCCCAGAAGAAGAATGACGCGAATTTGACAACGAACCACTGTATGAAACCAACGTAGTAGAGCAGCTGAACCAGGGACACGAAGAAAATAATGGCGGGCACCACATTGGCCAAAAACCATTTTATTTTCGCAGCATCCGGGGTGGTAAGAAATTGGGTACCAAGTGACGCGAATCCCAGTAGATCTGTCGCGCGTTGAGAGATGAAGTGGAAGATATCATATCCGACCGTAGTTCGGAGAACAAAGATAGCAATGACGAATTGCACGAGCATTCCAACAATAACTGTCCGCCATACGATTTTTTTTCTGTTCTTGGACGTAATCCATAGGCAGAAGAGGAGTAGGGCAAGCCCAAATAAGCTAACTGCTCGATTTTCACGAGTGTTATCCTGGGACTCCTCAGACACAAATGCACCGATAATGATCACGCATACGACAAAAGCAGCAGCCAGAGGTGTTTGCATCTTCTGAGGGATCATGTTGGCGACAGGTTGAGCGGTATGGGACCATACCCAGTATATTGGTTTGGTCACTATGGAGATGGGTACATAGTTGAAAATGACCCTGAGAGTGACGCCGAGATAGACAAGGAATGGGACAACCCATCCGAGTTCTTTGCGACGAAGGATTAGACCAGCAATCCACCAGCTGAGCCACACATCGTCAGCAGAAGTTCATAGAAACCCACTCCCACGAGAAACGAGACAGCCCAGCATGTCAGCAAGAGACGAAGCAACTCACCCTGTGAAAATTAGCCAAATTCCTAAATTTACCGCAAGACGAATCTCTTTCTTGTATCGCGACCATATTGTACGCCTGCCGCCCTCTGAGGAAGTTTGTGCACTTTCAACGTCCCCCGTGGTTTCGACGACGGGCTTTTCGGTCGAGCTCGTTATTCTGCCACTGGTATTGGAAGTTCCTCTTTCAGCGGCGGCTCCATCTTCGATAGGCTTCTCATCATTCATAACTTGATGGACATGATGGGCATCGTGGTGCTGATGCGCTGGGTTCAAGGCTGGCGCCGGCGGGTTCGCTCCTGGTGTTCCTAGAGATGGCGAGCTGTGCGCAACCGGGTTCTTATCATGTTGATTCTCCATTGTTTCACCAGCTCTTGGTCAATTAATGGTGCCCCCCGACCGCCCTATAAAGTGGCTGGTGTTTTCTTGAGATGATGAGGAGGATGTTAAATTGCCTGAACTCGTCAGCCCTCCAGCTTTGGCAAGGGAGCAAGCAGGTTGAATGTACAAGCTCCCTTCAGCTCAAGATACAACGACTCGATGCGAGATCAATTGACGCGAATGTTGTCGGCCGGTATAGTGCGAAAACTGCCCACGCGTAGATTGAAAGAAAAATTATGGCAGATGTGTGGGATGATGCAGAGTTTGGGCGGAGTATCGGTGGCGGTCCAGCTCTCCCAACTTAAAATAGAAAGCCACAGAGCCGAGATGGTGGTAACTATGTTGGAGTTGCCTGGGGATCGGCCGGCAATTATGTAGGAAGGCGCAGACTCTCAAGCCAGGGACAGTTCGGCACGAATAGGCGAAGGCCGACAGGATTTTTCACTAAATTTTTACTCCTTTGTGAGGATCTCGGGCAACCCCAGATATAGAGACGGTCCCGTCCTGCCCTCGTGAGACGTGAGAGAAGCTCTCTTGAGTGGAGCCGAACCATGGTTGCATTCACACCTCGCCCGAGCCCAACAGCTGCCCCAAAAGCAGCGACGCAGGAGCGGACAGTGATAGCGTGCATGAGAAGCTGGGGAAGAGCACGTTGATTGGGTCGACCGTGCATTCCTGGCGTAACAATGATTTGGACGGCACATTCTTCTGCGCAGGCTGGGATGGCCACGAAGCCCACACAACGAGACTAGGGTTCGCTCGTCGTCTTTCATTTTATTGATCATTATTTCCCTTGCCCGAGCGCATTCAGATTGCTATGTATGTCAGTTCCAGGGCGCTTCTGCCCAAGTCATGTTCGTCCAGTAATTGGCCGACAATGGCAAGCAAAAACGTGAGTGGCGGGACGTTCCTGCGGAGGAATGGAACGTCGTCGTTTCTCTTGATATTAAAGGTCATTATTTTCTAGCTGGTACCCGCCACTGATGCGGGAGGGGGTTTCATACCGTCCAGGTGCAACCTCGGCGCTTTGGTGGCCCAGCGGCCAGGGATGTTTGACAAGGCATTCTCTGGCCCTAGAAGGCTGACTTTCGACCCCAGATTCGACCCAGAATACTTGAGTACTTTCCAGCGGTCTGGTCCCGTTGAGTCTTGGGTAAATTGTCCTCGTGCTCGCTGTTGTTCTTCAGATGAAGTTGAAATGAAAAAGAAGATGCCCTTCGATGTCTCATTTGTGATGGTCACGTGTCCCTAGTTACTTTAGTCCGATGTCTTCCTCGCCTAATAGCAAGGTTTGCATCCGATAGACGTCGACGACGATGCGTTTTGCGAAGAGGTGAATATATCGGTATACCTACGTGAGTTTGGGCTTCTAGATGAAGGCGCAAGTAGCCGGCTCTGCTCCCGTATCATGCGAATACAACTGACTAAGCGTGTACGCAGGTCGCCGTATCGATCAACTAGCTAATAATACTCTGGGGTTATGGCTGTGTCATGAATAATATAGATCTAAGGAAATAATGCTGAGAATAATTCCAGCTACTTATCGCACCTCGTGGCCTGGGGACAACACCATACACAACAAAGTGCTGTATTCTAAGATCCGGTAATCTCCACTCTATGCAGTTAGACGGGTGGAACGGGCAGCATCTCAGCAACCGGTTCGGCGTTTGACAATATATGGAGCAAATAGCTACTCTATATCCATGGCACGGATATAAGCCCGCCTTTATCCCAAAGAAGAAGCTCATTTAGTGGTGGGCCTTTCTTTGAATGGACGACTTTCAACAATAATAATATGACATCCGGTTCTTTGTGTTGAAGCAAAGCTCGGCCAACAAGGAGCACAGCGTGGAAATTCAGGCTAATTCGACACAACGCGGAGTATACCGAAGTGTCACCAAATCTGCTGGCATAGACGATGGCCTTTGAACACAGTATACAGAGTATATAGCCTTTTTAGTGATGTTTTCAACACACGGCCCAAGGATCTTGTGTAACCATCCACCACGTGCAGGAGATCTAGATTAAGCAGCGAGTATGAAAGCGTGGACTTACCTTGCCATGGCGAACCCTTTTTTTCCAATGAACTCAGTCGGTCAGAGTGAAGGGAAACAACACTGTCGTACATAGGGCTAGTTATACGGCTTATGAGGTGTGTTTTCCTGCAGCTACCCCTACTTCAGCCATGACAATTATGGATTCGGCTGAAACCACAGGGGAATCTAACCCTCACGATGTAAACATAGGACATTAGTGAGGTACAAATTTAGCGGCCTATGGAAACTTGCCCAAGATCAACCGTTGTCGGATATTCTTTGCCTGTCACCTCGATGGCCCATCGAGAGGATTTCAAGGAACCCACTCGATCAGCTGCAGCCCTGGAGTCACCACTGCGATCACCACTGCGGAGAATGTCCGAGTCGCACGATAACCCATTTGGGCTCCTTGCCTTTGCTCAACTCGTTACTGTATGCGAAATACTTCTCTGTTTAGCTATTAACCTGGACCAACCTAACCTTGAGTACTAACAGGAAGATTGGGATCCAGCGATCATCATTATCAAACATATGCAGAAGCAGGTGCTTGCTGAAAAGTGGGTTGAGTTAGATATAATGAAGTATTATTTATTAAATAGTGCTATCTTGCTAACCCTCCAGGATGAAGGCAGATATCGTAAGTACATAATGCATATTTTCAACTTGTCAGAACAGATCTGGGTTCAGCCTCCTACTCCAACCTCCTAGAATAGTCGCATGCCATTGATCATCCTAACGGCCAGTTTATGCGGCCTTGCAGTTCTCAGCAGCGAACATCTGGGCACAAGCGGGCAGTCGGTTGTTGTAGATGTTGTCAACAGCAAAGTACTTGTACTGCTCCTCGCAGTTGGTGGTAAGCAAGGGCAAGATGCTGGCCTTCTTTTCCCATAGAGCGGAGATCGCGCTGGACTGGAAGCATCCAAGCACCTCCTCCAACGTCTCATTCTCGGAGCCACATAGGTTTACATCGCGGAACTTTCCTCCAGAGCATTCTTTTGCCCCCTGGAACATGGTATCGACCATGTTGATGTAGTATGGGGCGAGAGTAGGGGCTCCCATGGTGGTACATTCATCTTCGAAGAATTTGGTGACGAATGGCTTGATCTGGGTCTCGTAGTTGGAAGGGATGAGGCCGCATCCTCTGCCGCAAAATTCCTTCTGGAAAATGGTTCCAACTTTGGCAGCATCAAACGATTGGATGACTGAGGGCAGCTTGAGGCAGGAGAGGGATGGAATAGCAACGACAGTGCTACCAGCCATTGTGATGGTGAGAATGCTTAAATCGGCGAAACGCATATTTATAATAGCTTGGGTGGAAGATTTTGACTTGGTCGAGGCTGATTCTTTGGCGGTTCAATGTAGATGAAGAGTAGCTTGGTTAAATAAGGAAATTTGAGGACCTAACGTCCAAACTGGAGGTAATGGCAGCAATTTATACTCTGTTCACACCGTTCAAATATATCTTGCTCCTGTCTCTCCCAAGATGATTATGTGCTGCCTGAGTAGACCCGCAGCCCTACTTCTAAGCCCAGTGGGGTACTATTTGTATCCAAGCCGTTCGGCGGAGTACGATCACCGTCCATAACGTCTTCAGTCAACTTGCCGGGAACCTGCAGTTCCACAAACTAGAGACAGCGGTATCTTTGTTTTGCCTTCATGGGGACTGTCCACCCGGGAAACGCTGGAAGTCCAGCAACTCTACTGGATTCGCCTAAAAAAGTAATTTACCCCTTCGCGTATTTAGGACAATCATCTTATTTGACAATGTCTCTATGGCTGACGGTAGATCAATTTTGATGTAGCCTACAGCGCAAATGGCAGGAACGTGTTTTGAGTGGACAGGCACTCTGCAGCATGATCTTCTCATCCAGCCCACAAACTCGTGCACGATTGGGACTCTGAATACGGGTTATGCGATTGGGGTCTGAATCAGCTTTCCTCGGTATTCCTATGTTTGCAGTAGCCTCGTCAACAGCAGTACATGGTTGGCATCTAGACAATTCGTTGTTTGTTACTCCGTAGAGCAGAACATCAACCTGGCACTCAAAACCTTTCACGGTTGCTGTCGTGAAGAAAACGTTGAGGCCAAAGCCAAGCTCTTCTGCCAAGATGACCAGAGCTTGGGGCTAGGCTGTCTTAAGACTAGTTGGCAAGCTTATGCCGATCATTTGTGGAGAAATCCCGATGAATCGTCGCAGGAGATATAAAATACTACATGTCACACGTCGAACTAGACAGATCGACCGGAAGGTTAACGGGTTTGCTCTCGGCATGGCTTGGAGCTATTGAGCATAGTGGTATCTGAACATGTATACGGTAGGCCTCACAGGGATAATGAGCATCAATGATCATGCGGCTGGCTTCAAAGCGTAAAGAAACCAAAAATTAGGCAACAAGGAAAGAAAGAAAAAGTAACTGATACTATTGCCCGGGCACAAGGTATCTACGGTGAATAACTCGTACTTGTTACGGAATTAGGGAGTACGGAGTTTTATTGCAGGCTCTAAGACACATCACTTGACGCAACGGAGCAGCTTCCCTCGCCTAAGGATAAACTACTTTGGATAGAATGCCATATGATAGCCCCATGCCGCTGGGACGAGAAGAAGGATGATGGACATGAGCCACTTGAAGTGATGGTTTGATATCGAGTCCCATAAATCCCTCGGCTCCCCTGTTGCTCCTGCATACAAATCCACTGTCGCCATCTTCTTCCTCTGCCAACCAAGTACTGCCAGAAACAGATGCCAGTACCTAAACTCTGGCCAATGTATGTTCAGAACTTCAATAACGGTATCTCTATGGCACTGCCAGAGTAGAAAGTCACTTAACCGGCAGACACCAGACGTCCGGATTAACACATCCAAAGGGGGATCATTGCAAATATCCATGTTGCTATCAATTGCCTCAGCTGTGATATTTTCCACGTTTTCTGGTGAGTCGTTATGGTTTCGCACCGTCATTTCAATCGCTCTTGCTATTTCATCGCGAGAAGTATAGGGGAAACAGACGTTGAACGTTCCCTCGTCAAAATCCGCAGTCTTCTCGGTCAACTTTTCAATAAGTTTCCTGATTTTTTCGGGGAGCAGTTCCAAGCGACCTAGAACCCGAAACCGGATCTTGCGTTTATTGGGAGAAGGATATAAATACTTTTGTATCCAAGTCTCAGATATGTCCATTAAATCGTCCACCTGCTCTTTTGGCCGCTTGAAATTTTCGATGCTGAATAGGTATGCCGTGACGCACTCGACGCCGGTGTCAAAGAAAAGGTCCAAAATCTAAAGCAGCATATAAGTCAAGATCCACGTAAGATGCAGGTAATATACATTACATTTTCCAGGGACTTCGCCCCCATCTGATGGCCGTTTCTTACATTAATCTCACGAGATTTGGCCCACCGTCTGTTTCCATCTGCAATAATGGCAATATGTTTGGGAACGGGGCCCTGTTGAACAATTTTCATAAGAAGGTTTAAAACAAATTGCGAACTCAATTGGTTCTGTAGTAGCTGAGCCAATGGCATATTGACAGATAGCAGTTGGGCCGACAGATGGTAAAAGCGAGTGTGGTTGGCTTTTCTAGGTCAAGTTGACACTGGCAGCCGGTGGTATTTATTTGCCCGAATGCTCCAAAGTGAATAATAGATCTATCAAGCCGTGGGTGATGGCACCTGAGCTGGCGTCCATGGCGGAGTCCTCGGCCCATAGTACAGCTTCATGGCAGGGGACGGTCAGAAAAACAAACAAGAAATATACCAATCAAATAAATAGTGATATAGATTCGAAGCGAACTTTCTCGCTTCCATGAACACGTGTCCGCCTTGGGAATCCTGTGGTATATTAGCGAGCTAGAGGCCGCGGCGATCATAAATATAGTTACACGCCATTTCGCATGTATGTGCGTCACAAAACTAGCAATCTAACTAGTTCGATTACCAACTGGGCAACAGCAGCATCCTTTCCACTCGTTTTATGGTATTAAATGGTATCAACGGCCTCCACGGAGATACCTCGATCTCGGCCTTGCCATGATGAAACTCTTCTGCTTCCCCCAGGACGCTGGCCAGGCGGAAAACCAGCTATTACCACAAAAAACCTGTGATCTTCCAGCAGAAGTGCTCAGGGATGCCGTTCCCTAGCAGGCTCAAGCTCCTCTTTCGAGCGAGCCGTCCAACATACTGGACAACAACTTTGATATTCTACCTCATCGGCCTTTTACAGGCAGGCTCATATCCCCAGTCTGTCCCAGAGATCATGCTCGCTGTTGCGTTCTCAGCACCTCTATGTCTAAGTAAGTAAACGTCAGTCATGATTAAGTTTCTCTCAGGCAGGTTGTTAACTAGGAAAGTTGTAATGGGTGGAAGTGATATCCACGACTATGAATCAGATATAAAAAACCCTCGGAAGGGTCAGTCATGGCTAGATGGCCGCTCTGTCGAGAAAGTAGATCATGCTTTCGTCCTACAGGCCTGTAAAGTTGCGACAATCAGTGTCATTCTACTCGCAATACCCGCATCTGTCCAGATTCCTCAGACCATGGCCTACGTTTTGATAGCCCTTGGTGCTTCATGGGCATATACCACTCCTCCAATTCGGCTCAAAGGACGGCCATTCCTGGACTCAATTTGTGCTGGAACGCTCTATTGGTCAATCTGGGCCAGCGGCTTTTGTTTAAGGGATGGTGAAGGAAGCACTAGCTTACAGGGCTCGAACCCGAGTGTTTGGATTTTCTTCTTCTGCGCCGGCTTGCAGATATTTACTGCCGTTCTTGATCAAAAGGCAGACTCTGCCGCTGATATTCGAACAATAGCAACAGCCTGCGGTGAACGGATGGCTGCCTTTTTATCGACAATAACCTTGTAAGCTCTCCCTTCCCCACTTTACATACTAGGTATGGGGAAATAATAAAGTGACTCTTCTCTGGCTTAGCTTCATAGCAGCCGTCTCAATGGGTTTATGGACGGGCCTAGGCGCTGGTACCTTCGTGCTTTCGCTTCTATCACTAGGCATTGTTATAGTGCCCAATAGAATAATCCCGGCAGCCTATCACATTGTTCCAGTTCTAGCTACCTTAAGCGTAGGGTGGGGGGCATATGGAATCTATAATGTCCATCAGGGGAGGCCTATCGTCTGGTGAATAAGAATAATGGGGCTAATGTTCAGTCTCCATTACATGCTCGAATACCTAGTGATCCCGTCACGATGTTAAATATAAGAGTCGTTATCCTTATCAGTTAACTTATACTGGTAGTCTCAGGCACCTATCAATTATTAACTGACTTGATTGGTAAATATTCATCTGCAGCCACCGGCCGAAGCTAAGTAAATAAGTAAATGCTATAGCTTCCTTTTATTCTTCTTCCTGACGCCATTTAAGCCAACCAACCCACCTCCTGGCTGCCATACGTCTTTGAAACCCTCAACCTGCCAGCTCCGTCCATAATGATAATACAAGGAAACAAACAGCAAGGGTGCTGTACAAGGAACAAAGGAAGTGTAGAGGTGTAAGAGATCTGTCTGTCGATGAAACCCTGGGTGATTTGAAGGACTGTTACAGGAGTATGCTTGCTTGAGTAACTGCCAACGTTTCATAACTTAAGAGTGGGGTGTCAGGGGAGTATAGAAAGGTAAAGGAGGTGTAGCATTTTGTATCATGGATATCAAGCGAAAATAATAGAGCAGGGATTTAATGTGGTATTGGATCTCGAGGTTGAAGCAGGGCGTATTTCCTATGTTGCAAGACACAGACCGGCTCCAGCTCCAAAGGGGAGTTAAGGATAACTTCCGTCACTGTAGCTCTGTGTGCGGAACCATATGTATGGTGTTATTGTCTTCTATAGTGGCCTGAGAGAAATGGACCTTCTTCTCAGCACAGTTAGGCAACCTTGTTAGTTCCGATACAAACGAATGACCCCAGAATGCACTATCAGAGCAATATTAGCTTTTAGGATCTACAAAAGTAATTGGTGGTTGAGTATACAAACCTGGTGTACTTGTTAATATATCTCTCCAACTTGGTATAGTTCAGCTTCCGCTTCTCCGGGCTCATGGTGACGGCTTCTTTGTAAGCTGCAGCCAGCTCCTCGGTATTCCAGGGGTTAATTATCAGGCTGCCATTAAGGCTTTGGGCAGCGCCAGCAAATTCTGACAGAATGAGTACGCCATTGCGATCCCGCTGAGTAGCAATGTATTCATATGATACAAGGTTCATTCCATCTCTAGTTGAGGAAACGATGCACACATCAGAGACAGCATATAAAGCAATGAGCTCGTCAAAGTTGACTGATTTATGCAAGAAGTGTATTGGCATAAACTCGACAGTTCCTAGAAGTATTCGTTGGTTAGGCAGCGGTTTGGTAGCCAGGAATAAGTTTAGAGTACGTACCAAATCTCCCGTTTATCCGCCCTACGAGCTCGTTTACGACAGCTCTGAGGTTCTGGTACTCCTCGACATCCTGCCTACTTGGGACAGCAACTTGAACCAGTACAACCTTTCCAATCCACTCCGGATGGTCGGTTAGAAACACTTCAAAAGCATGAAGCTTCTGAGGCACTCCCTTGATGTAGTCTAGTCTGTCCACGCCAACCATCAACTTGACACCCTGAAACTTTTGCTGAAGCGCAGCTATCCGCTTCTGTACTTTTTCTCGTTTTAGTCCCTCTGTGAATTTTTCGGGATCTATACCGATTGGGAATGCTCCGACCGTTACAATCTTCCCAAGGAACTCTACTCCGTTAGGTGTGGTTGGCAGACCTCTGACATATAATAGTTAGCAAGTAACAGTCAAGCCGCAAAGAAGTATAAGAAGAAACGACTAACAGTATTCGCGAACAACTACTTAGGAAGTGACGGGCGTAGTCGTATGTATGGAAGCCTATGAGATCACAGTGAAGGACCCCGAGCAAGAGCTCGTTCCTGACAGGCAAGATTCGATATATCTCGCTACTTGGAAACGGCGTATGTAGGAAGAAGCCGATCTTGACATCCTTCTTGCTATCTCCAATCTCTTCCCGTAGCATCGAAGGTAGAAGCATCAGATGGTAGTCATGTACCCACACCAGGTCACCGTCCTTGACATCTCTTGCGATTGCCTGGGCGAACAATCGGTTTGCTTCCTGGTACGCCTCCCACGCAGACTCGTCGAAGGTGATATCTCCAGGGTGGTAGTGGAAAAGAGGCCATAATATCGAGTCTATATCACCCCGCAGTCGCCTTGTCAGCACAGAGTTCGCTACCAGTTCTACAGCAATATTCTAAGGGGGTGGTAAAAAAGAGAAATAAGAACGACGGAGCTTTTTACGTACTGGAGAACCCGTTGTAGTGTCTATCTGCCAGATCGTTGTCGATAAATACCGGAACAGCATTATAGTCCTCCTTCAGCTTCTTCTTGAATATATCGACCTCGTCGAACGGCACCTCCAGGCCCGGCCACCCGTACCACTGAAACTTCGTTGTCTTGGACAGGCCGCTGAGACCGCTCACGAGACCCCCCGAGGACATGGAGGACTCATATTTGCCCTGGCTAGAGCGAGAGATGGTGATGGGCAGCCGATTTGAGACCAGCAGCAGCCTCGACTCCGCGCCGCTCTCTATTGCCGGCATGGCTCTGTGTGTGTGTGTGTGTGTGTGTGTGTGTGTGTGTGTGGTTGTGCTGTGGGCGGACTTGGAGCGTGGGGGGGAACTGGCGAAGAAGCTGCTGTGGATGTATCTGTTCACGCGATATCTTGCACTTTCTGGCGGGCAGGGCGAGGTTCAGGACCGACGGGCAGAGACGGAGACGTGGGCAGAGCAGGACGGTCGAAGCGGGCGATGCTTGGGCGCACTCAACGGGGTTTCGAGAGTCGTGTCAGCGCATAAGGGGAGCAGGACGACGGCGGGCAGACGGGCAGACGGCGCTCTTCTCTCGTCAGGGAGAGCTTGCTTGTCTTCTTCTAACGTCACGGCCGGAACAGGGCGAGCAGAAGAGCCACCTCCGGGGGAACTAAAAATAAGAGCCGGCGGGGACGAAGCAGGGAAGAAGAAGAAGCAACTTCTGTGACGCCACCAGCTTGGCGAGCAGCAGGACGGCGAGACAGAGCTCCAGGAACGGCGGCGGCGAGGACGAGAGGGCGCAAGAGGGACGGGACAGACGGGCTGGCTGGAGCTGGAGATGATCCAGAGCTGGGACGGTGTCGCAGTAACTAATAGCGAGCTCGTCGTCTATGAAGCAGTCAAGCTAACTAGTGAACTGTGCCGTCGAGCAGGACGTCCGGACGACACGACGACGAGGCAGACGGACGGCCGACGAAGCTCCTTTTTGAGGCTGATATAGGTTAACGACAGGCGCAGTATGCGAGGCAGCAGGAGAGCTAGCTGGTTCTAGCCTGGCAGCGGAGGCAAAGGCTGGTGGCCTAGATATGCAGGGACAGCACCGTCACCGGCATCAGTGTCATCACGGAGTGAACTGCTGGATATCTGACAGCCCTCGCTATGGCGCATTCCGATGAGCTTGAACAGTCCTTAGATGCGGCGCTGGAAGTCAGCCCGGGAGTCAGGCTTGCACCATTTATTTGCTCCGCTCGAATTGCTCGTATACAGCAAGAAAAGTCTGCGGGTTTGCTGCTGGGTTTGCTCTTCTACGTCTAGATAGCAGTTGCATTAAGCACTGCTTGCTTGCTGGCTTATCCCTGTGCTACGTGAGCTCGGAGGCAACGGGAATGGTTTCATTGGGGATTCGAGATGCAGCTATTTATTTGTTGACAGAAAACAAGCGCTTGCTTGCCACCTGGGGATTTTGATTCCATGGTTAGACGTGAAGCAGCAGGCTTGCAATGCCCCCGCCACAGATACATATATACATCGAGATGGGTGGATTGATAGTTAGTGATGGTCCAATTTCTCTCACAAGGCCGCTGTTTTACTGCTACAAGACCATCGGCCCGTTTGTTCATCGCTGGTCACTTTTCCTTCGTGCTCCAGCTTGTTCAGGACCTGTATCACTCCATGCGAAGCAGGAAGATGCAAGCTCTCCGGCACCGCTGCATATATAACTTTGACCAGCTCAATGGGGGTCCAGCCGGAAGGTTTCGTAGCACCGGGCTGGCTGCTATCGAGCGAACCGTACTTTAACACCCGCAGAATCTCGTCTTCCCTCTGCTGCCGGTGCCGGATATACTCTGTTATCTTGGACTTGCAGTTCTCAATCACCGGCCCGTGGCCAGGGTATCCTCTGGCATTAACACTGGCTTTATCACCCATCTTGTCCAGGCTGGCCATATATGTCTTTAACTCTTCAAAGACCGCCGTTCCCTGGCCCAGGACATCTTCAAGTAGACAAGGCAGGTCAGCTACGTAACTGTGCAGTAAAAACAGCTATACTCACTATCACCGGTAAACATGGATTCTTCCTCCTCCATCAAAAACACAATGTGGTCTCTCGTGTGCCCTGGCGTATGCAGTGCCTTCACAGTTGCTCCCACCACACTAAACACCTGCCCGTCTTCAATACCGCATTGCTCCTCGTCTTTCTCTGGATCATGCTTATACACCTGTACATCAGGGCATATCCGTCTCAAGTCCCGTACACCCCCGACATGGTCGTGGTGCCAATGTGTTAGCAGCGCGTGCGAAACAGTGGCCCGTTCACTGGTGAGTGTTTGCTGCAACGCCACTGACCACGATGGCTTGCCCTCCCCGGTATCGATGAGGAGGCGTTTAGCTCCACAGCCAAGTAGATAGGTATTTGTTCCTGGTTACGCAGTGTTTGTTTTTGGTTTTTCTGCATCATGCATCACTGTGACAGCAAGACGGGCGTGCATACCTTGGAGTGTGAACTGGGGAAACGGGTTACTCTACTGGCACCAACTATTGGCAAGTGAACAGACGTACCTTGCCGGGATTCCCACCTAGAATCCTTATCACAGAGGCACTAAGCCTCTCTACCTCTGCGAGAGGCACCAGTTGCGTTGCCATTAGCGGGTGTAGGGGTACGCGTTCTCCCTAGCGGATATGATAGATGGGTATCCTGCTTGCTGATTTCAAGGGTATATATCTTATCAGACGGAATAGATGGATGGTAATTTATTCATTCGATATATGCCTAACGAAAATCGAGATATCTGTCTACTTGAATCTCCTGATGGTTTCTCCCCAACGTTGGAGAGGCTGAAGCGGCTTCAATAACAACTTTACCTCGGCTGAATTGCCTTACTTAGTAAGCACCCGAGTTCAGACGAAAGGAGCCGAAGAGTTGAAGGATTGGATGAAATAAGGAACCTGAATAATTATTCAAGTAGTATATATACACATGCAGGCAAGCAACATGATCTTTGGCTTTTGAGATAAGGTATGACAAGCAAGTTGACAAAAAGAAAATACAACCAATGTGCAACTGCTGGTGATTACCTTCACTTCATCATCAACGGGACATGAACAAAAGCATCAGCTCGACAAAAGAGGCGCAAGGGGGTGTATTTGGTACATAGGAAAAAAGAGACAAATAATAGACCACATAGAACCGACAGGCGAAGAAGAACGAAGAAGTGCGGTAAACAGCGAAGGCAATATAGAAATCCCTCTCAATCCTCTATTGGCTGAAAATAAGACAACATTAGGCTTAAGTCAAGGAGGAGAGCTGTTTACTGAGCCTTCTTGGCCATGGTGTTCAAGGCGCTTCCGTTCTTGAACCATTCGATCTGGCTCTCGTTGAAGGTGTGGGAGAGCTTGACGTCGAAGGAAGCGCCGTCCTTGGGGTGGACACGGAGAGTCATTGGCTTGCCAACGGCGAGCTCGGTGCACATCAAGTCAACCATGGCAGTTGGTGGGATGCGGTCGTAGTCAGCGGGATCAGCGAAGGTAAGGGGAAGCATTCCCTGCTTCTTAAGGTTGGTCTCGTGGATACGGGCGAAGGAGCGGGTGATGATGGCCATGCCACCGAGATGGCGGGGCTGAAGAGCAGCGTGTTCACGGGAAGAACCTTCTCCGTAGTTCCAGTCACCAATGACAACCCATGGGATGCCGCGGGCCTTGTAGGCACGGGCGGTGGCAGGGACGGAGTCGTATTCGCCAGTCTCGAAGTTCTTGACGCTGTTGCGCTCACCATTTTCGGCGTTGACAGCACCGATGAGAAGGTTGTTGGAGATGTTGTCAAGATGGCCACGGTACTTGAGCCAGGGACCGGCCACTATAGCGGCGTTAGCAATTGATCTTATGATATTATTGAATTTGTTACTGGGGTGGAGAAAACTTACTGGAGATGTGGTCAGTGGTGGTCTTGCCCTCACACTTGATGAGAATTGGAATGCCCTTGGCGTCCTTTCCATCCCAAGCCTTGAATGGCTCAAGGATCTGGAGACGGTCACTGGATGGGTTGACGGCAACGCTGATGGAAGCACGGTCAGCTGGAGGAGCTTGGTAGGTGTCACGGCCTGGGTCGTAGCCATTGGCTGGCAGACCCTCACCGGTTGGAGGAGCGAGCATGAACTCGTTTCCGTCCTTGTCCTTGAGCTTGTCGGTCAATGGGTTAAAGTTGAGGGTACCGGCGATGGTGAGAGCAACAACGAGGTCAGGAGAGGTGACGAAGGCATGCGTGGCAGGGTTGGCATCGTTACGACCAGTGAAGTTACGGTTGTAAGAGGAGATGATAGAGTTGGCTTCATTCTTCTTGACGTCCTTACGATCCCACTGGCCAATGCAGGGGCCACAGGCGTTGGCAAGGATAACACCGCCAAATTCCTCGAGGGTCTTGAGTTGACCGTCACGCTCGATTGTGGCACGAATCTGCTCGGATCCGGGGGTCACGGTGAAGAGGGACTTGGCCTTGATGCCATGGTTGAGAGCATCACGGGCAATGGAAGCAGCGCGGGACATATCCTCGTAGGAGGAGTTGGTGCAAGATCCAATGAGACCGACCTTGAGTTCAGAGGGCCAGTTGTTTTCCTTAACGGCCTCCTTGAACTTGGAGATGGGGGTAGCAAGGTCGGGGGTGAAAGGACCGTTGATGTGTGGCTCTAGCTCGCTGAGGTTGATCTCAATGAGTTGGTCATACTGGGCGTTCTCGTCAGGGCGGAGTCCCTCGGCGTAGACGCGAGAGAAGTCACCAATGGACTGACGCTTAGTAGCCTTAAGGTAGTCGTACATGCGGTCGTTGAAGGGGAAGAGGGAGGTTGTAGCACCAATTTCGGCACCCATGTTACAGATGGTACCCATACCAGTGCATGAGAGGGAGTTGACACCATCACCATGGTATTCAATGATGGCACCAGTGCCACCTTTGACGGTGAGAATACCAGCAACCTTGAGGATGATATCTATGCGATAGTTAGATGCTGAAGATAAACTTTATTTAGCTAGAGGAAGAAAACCTACCCTTGGGGGCAGTCCAGCCAGACATTTGACCAGTGAGCTTGACACCGATGACGTTGGGGGCCTTCAATTCCCAGGGAAGACCAGCCATGACGTCGACAGCATCAGCACCACCAACACCGATAGCAGCCATACCAAGACCACCACCGTTAGGAGTGTGAGAATCGGTACCGATCATCAAACCACCGGGGAAACAGTAGTTCTCGAGCAAGATCTGGTGGATAATACCGGATCCGGGCTTCCAGAAACCGATGTTGTACTTGGCACAAGAGGTGGACAGGAAGTCGTAGACCTCCTTGTTGATCTCGTTGGCACGGGCAAGATCCTTGTCACCGCCGAGCTGGGCCTCAATCAAGTGGTCACAGTGGACGGTGGCAGGAGTAGCGACCGATGGCATGCCAGCAGACATGAACTGAAGGATGGCCATCTGAGCGGTGGCGTCCTGGCAGGCAACACGGTCTGGGCGGAGCTTGAGGTAGGACTTTCCACGCTCGATCTCCTGACCATGAGGGTCGTCAAGATGGGAGTAGAGAATCTTCTCGGCAAAGGTGAGTGGGCGGTTAAGACGAGCGCGCACAATGTCGAGGTTCTCGGCCATTTTCCTATTACCGAATGTAGTTAATATGACGCTCAAGCTAGAATTTCACCTCCCTGATTCAATGCGTACTTGTAGTTGATGTGGTTGCCCTGTAGCCATCAATTAGCCTCTAGCCGCTCCAAAACCTGTGCAATTGAAGTATTTACCTTCTCCCAGTTGGTCATCTCGACCTTCTTGTCAAGGTCAGCGGCAGAGGCAAAACCCCGCGCTCCGAGAAGCTATACAGGCACGGCCAGCGGTCAGACAACGTCGCGATGGAAGCCAGAAACGGGCCGACTACACTTACGAGGCGGGTTTTTGGTGCCTACAAAAACGATGGTTAGCATTTTGCTGGAATAGCGGGCGTGAGGAAGAAGGACAAAAAAGGACGCACCATGGCACTGGCACGAGCGAGTGTGGTGAGCATGATGAGAGTCGATGTTCCAGCACGACTTAAGAAATCAAGGTAGAGTCATCCACCGTCGAGGCCGCACTCGAGCAATGGCGCTGGTTATATAGAGTGGAGTGGTCTGGCGAAAGGGAGTTGGTGAAGAGAAAGGAAGAAGAAGAGAAAAAGCAGAAGTTGAGGTTTAAAGTAGCCAGGAAGAAGGTCAAACACTGGCCAATCAACGAGCTGCGAAATAGCTGTTACTAAGGCTGGTTCTGCCGAGGTGACAGCGCAAATCACGTGACAAGGGTAACTGCGGAGGCGGAAGAAGCCCAGGAGAAGATGACTAAGCTGAGAGATAAAAAGCTGGGGGAAAAATCTGCTGGCCTGCAGACGCGTTAGACCGAAACAAGACTAGCGTAAAGCTGGATAACCAAATCGGACGACGCTGGTTGGCTGGACTGATGAGTGGATTCCACGTGAGTTGGCGGCGATGGCGGCCGAGTGGATTACGGGGAAACACGGTCCGTCATGCTCCGTCAAGGCGTTCACGGGCCAACGCTTGTGAGGAAGGGTTCTTCCGATGGCGGGCTCTTTATCTCCGTCGTGCTGCTTGTCTCTTTGAGCCAGCATTTAGCATTTGTAAAGACAGCCGCACTCGCAGATTACGTACCCTGTACCTGAGAAAGCATCAAAAATAAACTGGATGATTGTTTGACGATGATACTAAATTGTGGCTCTTGCTCTAGAAGTCTGAGATCCGGTCCAGGTGAATACGAAGCTTCACCAGGGTTTCAGCTGTTGCAGATTACCCCCTCTCTCACAGGGGTTACATCTTTGTGTGCCACGATTGATGATCCATAAATAATGATACAAATCTAACCTACAGCACCTTCAGCCTTGTAAGATTTTTAGGATGAAGTTGTCGATGTCTCTGTCTCTGTCAACAATCCATAATGTCAAGTCAACAATGATGTAATAGAAGCAGATCAAACGCCAAGACAAAAAGCTAGGCATGGAAGAATGATTATCATTACGCTTATTAATTAACTTTATTCCCACAACTGCGAAAGAAATTTTGTTGCTGATAACGGAGATATCAACATCGATTAGACCAGCGTCAGCATTTATTCAATAATACGTAATCAATATACGACAATAATGGGTTCAATTCGCCGGTCAAAGACAAAGCGCCGTGCTAGGTATGCTCTACTCCCCGAGTCCGCTCGTCTCGTTTGATTCTAACCGCTGTCCAGGGACTACGACCAAGTCGTTGCTGATTTGCGTTCGCGCAAGCACCTCACCCAGTACCACAGCACAAAAGATGTCGAGGACCTTCCAGGCCTAGGGAAACATTACTGTATCGAATGCGCCAAATGGTTTGAGAGTGAATACAACCTTGTCGCTCATAGAAAAAGAAAGAATCACAAGCGAAGGTCGGGCATTCTCCCTTGGTTGAGCTGCTTGTCCGGCATGGGCTAATATCTTCTTGATAGACTACGAATGCTTTTACATGAACCCCATACACAGAAGACAGCAGAGGCGGCCATTGGACTCGGAGTAGACAATGGAACGAAGACTGATAGTAATGTCGCAATGGAGATTGAGACCGATGTGTGATGTATTCGTTTCTAGTAACAAAGCTGAGAACGACTGAATGATTGCGTTATTGGATATGGCCCGCATGGATGAACTGACTATGCGGTGGTTAACCCCCCGTACGCGCGGACAGCAATTACCCGCTCGCGGGGTTGACGGATGGGGAGTTGGCGGCGCAGGTGAAGTGAAATACGATGGAGTCGATTACAGCCCCTATCTCCGCATCAAAGGTGCGAACAGGAAATATATTCTCTCAACAGGCTCTGAACAGGGGGATATATTGAGGGGATAAAGACCACAGCTACTCCTGGGTGGATGATATAATCTTAACTGAAGGAGGAAATGATGGGTTCAATGTCTATATTGCTGCCGTAGCTTGTCTTTCATTGAACACCTTCATCATCCATTCGTATATTGCCCACTGCAAAGGAGGCATGGTCAGCTCTCAATATGAGTGTTGTGCGGTGAAGAAAGCTTACCTGGACAGCATTCACTCCAAAGGCTCGTAAGCTACATACCCCTAGCCCTCTATAAAACACCCGTAATCCGCTGGTCCTGTATGCTTCTTTACTTATTTCCCATGAATCAAGTACCCTGTGCCTTTCATGAAGCTTTCCTGGCGGTGACCCGCTCTCGACGGTAGCCAACATAAAGGATTTCTGGGTCTGCAGTCTTGTCTTAATGACATCCAGAGGAAATACAGATGCCCAAGTCACTATACCAGCTATTCCACCACATATGAGCGTTTTCAATGCCATCTCGTGCGCTGCTTCGTCATTCCACGAGGCCATGCGCTTGCATAGCTCGTATGACCAGAAACTACGCTTTTAGCATCTCCGTCGAATTGCATCCAGGGGAACAGAAAATGTACATACTAGAATCCGTATCCCACTGCATCTCTCGCGCTTGTAACGCCTCCACCAAAATATAGCCCCTTCACTCCATTACTTCGAACAATACTCTTAGCAACTTCCCATGAGGATACTGCTTCAGCACCAGTGCCTCTATGCACCTGGACTCGACATTTCACAAGCTCCGTAGGTGAGGAAATCAGCCAGCTAACCATTCCTCCAACTGCCCCGGCAAGCCATATTTGCCCTAGGGTAGCCTCTAGGGGCTCTGTGGGGTTCTGCACTCGTGGCTCCAAAGTTGTCAAGCTGCGGTTGTAGCTAGTAAATAGTAGGGCATTCAAGGCGCCATATGTTAGGACTGGAGCCGCAGCACCTGTATAAAACTTGTTAGAAAATATATCTCAGGATGGACACGGGGTGCCGTACCTCGAACTAACGAGCTTTTCGACTCAAACTGACGGGAGTAGAATGCATTTGATCCTTTTATTCCAGCTGAAGTAGCTTGAAGACGCACTTTAATTACATCAAGCGGGTTGCCAATGACTATCCCCACGGCTCCGCTGAGGTACCCAGCCCAGAAATCCGCAGACATTGATGCATTTCTCTACCAAGAACAGCCCATTCAAACGAATATTTACAACTTTGCAAAGTATTCCGGGGCGTGAGAATAATAGTAAGCGCACTTAGTGGGATGTGCTGGTGGGGACAAGATGCCGAGGTTAAATTCACGTCACGTGGAACCGCGCCGATTTGGTGATTTGACGCGTTGAACTATCTTTAGAAAACCAAACAAACGCGTTCGAACGTCCGACTTCCTCACC
>OJKM01000003.1_pt1 | contig 25029 bp, 29 predicted proteins | sample 1596631 | NCBI WGS metagenome assembly OJKM01 (sample SAMEA3904683, study PRJEB24821) | metagenome | biome: Builtin; feature: hospital; material: surface | place: USA | collected 2013-06-06 | reverse complement strand
GCATTCTGTGGTCCTGGCCCTCCTCAAGGAGGAGCTGGGCCAGGACCACAGAATGCTATGCCGGGGATGCCTTCTGGGATGCCAGATCTCTCCCCAGACATGATGCAGGCTGTGTTTGCCGGTATGATGGCCCAAGGCATGGACCCTTCATCGATGGACCCAATGACTTTCATGCAACATGCACAGGCTATGATGGGAGGTGGCCAGCCTGGCGCTGGTAACCCTCAGGTGCCTCAAACCGGATATGGAGGCCAAGCTGGGGGACAAGCTTTTTCTGGACAAGCTGCCGGACAGGAACAGATGGGATACGGGAGTTATGACCAACATGGAGCGTACAGCAATCCTGGTGCAAGGGGGAAGGGCATGCGAAGATGGTAGATCGAGATAAAATAGAATAGTCTATCAAATATGCGGAAATTACCCAGCCCTGTACACCACCAGCTATGAGATATGGAATAATTCTAGGAGTATTGCTCCGTGGCTGTCTCCCCCGTCTCTGATATAAACATGTTTCCTTTCTCGGCCTGGAGAGCGCTAAACCGTTTTCGATAACTATGGTGTCTTGGCATATTTTCTGGAAATTTCTTGGGGTTTTTTTTTTCTTAATCGCGAAGGTGAAAACAAAAACTTCTTCTCTTCTCCAGTTCAACTTTGGTGCGATTACAAGTTATAGGCATTCAATCCATTCAATTCGCTACCTATCCTTTTCTTTCAAACGTTGCCTTATAAATTTCTCTGCCTCTCCTATAGACATCAGCAATGGTGAGTCCGCTGTTCCGTCTCCGCATTATTGGGCTAGCTTTCTAATCAAGCTTCAATTCGGTGTATATCCAGGCTTTCCGCAGCGTAAAGAACCTCGCTCCTCTCCTCGACCGTGTCTTGGTCCAGCGTATTAAATCCGAAGCGAAGACTGCCTCTGGAATCTTCCTCCCGGAAAGCTCTGTCAAGGAGCTCAATGAGGCCAAGGTCCTTGCCGTTGGACCTGGAGCTCTGGACAAGGACGGCAAGCGAATTGCCATGAGCGTTGCTCCAGGTGACCGGGTTTTGGTTCCCCAGGTGCGTCAATACTGTGTTAAATGAGCTCAATGAAGTTGAGCCTTCATTTCTGGAAGTCTGCGTGACAAGTGCTGACCATCATTGCTGTTGATTAGTTTGGAGGAAGCCCCGTAAAGCTTGGAGAAGAAGAATACTCCTTGTTCCGAGACCATGAGTATGTTGATACGATTCTTCCACCGTTACACATCTCGTGATGAAACTAACCCATCATTCCATAGGCTGTTGGCCAAGTTCAGAGAGTGAATATACCCCGTCCACTAGACTTTGAACCAAATCGACACACGAAATCGGCTACACATAGTTACCCACTGAATGGTTGTTCGGACCGATTCTGTACAATAATATGTAATATAACGAATGCAACATCTATCGAACTTACGGAGTCGGTCATCCTAGCCAACTGAAGATGGCAGAAGAGAGCCAGCGAAAGGAGTTTCTTTTCATTTGTTCCTGTTTCTTGGTGTTTGTTGCCCTTGTCCATTTCTTTTTTTTATTTTATTTTTATCCACATGAAGAGATCTGAATCATGGAGCAAACGTACTTGAAGAATGAAGCTAGGGTATAAAAGCCTTACGCTATCTATTTTATGTACAAGCAGATGGCTCATTTTCGGATCCCGATGTGGCATTCTGCTACCTATCGCCTGCGGGTTCGAGAACCGGAAGAGAATGCATGCATACTAGGATATCTCCCCTCAACATTGATTCGAGCTATCGTCTTTGTTCCATCTCCATAACTGTGTCTGATTAACTAATTTTTATCCGTAACATGTCCCAACAGCAAGAGAGTATGGATATAGATACTACTTTCTAGCCTCTATTGATGTTGGGTAATCAAGCAGACCGGTCCAAACCTGGATGTTATCTAACTAGCTTTGGTACAAATGGGCTGAGAAGTATACGGCGTCTGCGATCCCTTACTCGCGAGAAAGCTCGTTCTCCAAGCAAGGATGCAACGTAAGCCTTATCTTCTAGCTTACCATCAATAAGACGACCTAGACCGACGGAGAGCCGTTTGCTCACTGGGAATGGAGTAGACTCCTCGCCCGGGAAGACCGCCGTAAGCAACAATCCCTGGTCTGTTTCTTGGGCTTGCTCCAGTGAAGGAAGCAGAATATGAACAACGAAGGCAGCAGCAAAACAGTTCAATGCTAAGCATTGTGTAAGAAACTGTTCGTCGAAGGTGCTGGATATAGGCTCAAGACCAGAGGCACCAGAGTGACGCTTTGGAGGTAAGCCGTTAAGTCCGCTAATGATGCGTTCAGTATCATCTTGTAATACCAAGTTTTGATGACGTTGTCCGAGATCGATAATCCAGTGAGCGAGATTTGTGACGTCCGAAGAGACATTAAGCACTCTTACTTTTGAATATATATTCATTGAGTTGCAGAATGCGCTAATTGTGGCCATTGCATTGAACATATTTTGCTTTACTGAGACCAGGGGCTTGACAGTTGATGGATCCGCATGGTGGAGAGTAAAGATATAAAGTTCGTCATACTTCTTGCAAGTTCGATATATTCTCTCCTGGAAAGGCGAGTTTAATTTTATATCAGATTCGAGTTGAATAGAGTGACCCGGCAGATGTAACTGCATGAAATCTATGGTAGTCGCCAAAAGCATCCCTACCGTGGGGGAAAGTGTTATATCTGCATCTCGCAAACATAATCCTTCACCCATATTATATGAATGGAGTGTAGAGCGGTCTTGAAAAATCAGGGTAGGTGGGTTTGTGAGAGTTTCCAGTTTGTGGACGAGCGGCCCGTGAGTTCTTAGGAGGTCTGCAGACATAAAGAGTACTATTGGCTTTTGGGAGCTACTAGGAGTGGGCAGTTCGTCAAGGGGAACGGTATATAAACCTGCCTCGGGTGAAGCTTCTCGCGGAACCAGAAACTCATCATTTGGCAATTGTTGGTCTGCCTTGGTATTGTGGCAATTGGACATGCTACTGTCATTCAAGGGCGGCCTTTTCCCATGAGCTTCCATGAAGCTGGAAACGCTGTCAGAGGCTGAGAATAGACCCGGCAGGAGAGGCCCTCGCGTTACAGCTGGCGAAAGTTGCTGGCCGGTAGTTGTGGCATTTTCAACAACGCTACTACGGTTGGTCTCTTTACTCTTCTCTATCCGTGGACACAGCTCGAACTTTTCTAGTTTCTATTAAGCCCAGGTCGCGTTAGTTAAAAAAAAAAAAAAAAATAGTCTGGCATACGGTCTGGTAATGGATGGGAACGAACATCATTCGGCTGGTGATGGTAGGTTGGTTTCTGATATTCCAACTTGCGCACTTTTCCATGGTTAAGAGTTTCCAGTATGAGTGAAGCTGTTGTAGGATGACACACGAGCTTTTCACTTGCAACTTCCTCTAGAATCTTGTCCCTCAGATTTGTGTAGAGAGTTGGAAATTCTAGCCCTTCATCAGATTCAACATTGAGCTTCTCTGACGGTGCTTGCAGGTTCGATGGATCAAGCTTCAAGAGCGTTACTGCAGATATGGTACCATGTGAAGCGTCTTGTTCAGGGATAGGTGGAGATATCTTCAGCTGTTCAACTTTGTACCAGTCTGGTAAAAGGCGATGCGAAAGAGCCCCAGGACTAGTGTTCGTGTATTCCTTATGTAGCCTAAGGACGTAGGATAACAATTCAGTGCTGGCTCTAGTTGCAGAAATCTTTGCAGGATCGATAGCCTGCATAAAATCCATGACCCCCTTTATGTCGTCACTATCGCCCATTTCCCAGGAATTGGGTGGAATAAGTCCATCAAGGGCCATATTGTGACTAAATATCTCTTGCTCCAGCGCGATTCCGTGATAACGGGCATACTCGAGCAACGAGGGTTCCTCTGAGCCTGACGCCATGAGGTTTAAAACGCCGATAGATACTTGGTGTTGGTTCCTCTGTCGGACTCTTCGGTTGTGTTTTGCTGGTGAAAGCTGTTGTTGTCATAGCGAGTATGGAAGTTGCAGATGATCTTGCTTAATAGTCAGTCGGTAAACAACGTAAGTCAAATTGGGACAAGCAACACAAACGGCATAACTCAACTCGGCCACTGACACGCTGACGACAATGCTAGGGAGCATGAACCGGACGAGGATGTGTAGTATAGCTAAGAGACTCTGGACACACAGTATTAGATGTGCATCTTTTCTAAGGAATTTTAGGTCGGGTATACCCTGGAGAAAAGGTGGAGAGTTAAAATACAGACTGGTATACACAATGTAAAGTACGGTGAACGGCTGGACGGCGTTTAGCAGTCCAAAGCTCCAAGCTAGATGGAAGAAGCTAAAAGAGCACTGAATGATCCCGGTCTATCTGTGTAGCCGATTTGCGTCGGCAGAAGATAGCAAAATTCAGGAAGTGGTTAATGTTGACACGATATAAGGTAGAAACGGGGAAGGGAGAAAGACGGGGTCGAAAAGAGAATAACATAGCATTGAGATATAAAAAGTCATTAGTACGCCCTGGATTGCCATCCATTCCCTATCCCAGTACCATTAACTCCCATTGGACCCAAAACTAATTCCTGGACCTCTTCTTTAGCAGTGCCAACTCTGCTAGCGACACCTAGGATAGCACTCTCAACATCTCCCAGCGTTGCTGCAAGTTCCCGCACACGGGACGATTGTGTACTCGCGGTGCTTCCGCTATCTCTGCCCCGCGAGGAAACAAGTGCGTGGATCTTCCGCTGAAGGGAATCTTCAACATTGTATAGGTGGTCTTCTATTTCTTTTAGGTTCTTCCGATATTCCTCGAGTACAGAGCCCATGTCGTCCGTCCGCTGAGAGAAATAATCAACGAGGCTTCCGGGTTCATTTTGCGAAGAATTAGTAGAATCCGCCTCGATCCCCTCCGGCAGTGCAAGGGTCCCGCCGTGACGAAGCCCAATGGTGGGCCGTAGCGGATGTTTGGACATTGCTTGACCTTGTTGGCCAGCTGGCCACCATCGTTCACCGGGGCTGGGTTGGTATTGCAGGGGTAAAAGTAGCGTATCTAGAGTGCGGAAGGCCAGTCTTGCTTCCGTCGCATCTTGCTTTGCAAGGTTACGGGCATGTTCGATGCCGTTAGCGTCATTTTCGAGGGCCTCCTGAAGTGTGTCTAGTTTCCCTTGTACAAATTCAACGTCGTTGGGGATCATCGCCCCCTGCGCAGATATAGTGGGCAGCAGGTCCGATACCTCGTTACACATCCGAATCTGGTTAAGAATGAAGGTATCTATGGCTTCGATTTCTTTCTTTAGTTCGTCACTGCAGTTTTCGAATTTAGTCGTAGGTACGAGATTGGACACGTCAATTTTAACGCCCGATACAACATTAGTTCCGGCTGGTTGGTCCTGTTTTAATGGCCCAGTTGTATTCCGGAATAGAGACAAGGTTGGGCCCTGCTGCTGCTGCTGTTGAGGCGGTTGCTGGACAGTGTTTCCACTGAATGGGTGAGAAATATGTTAACCCGGGGCACATGGATTGGGTAGTGTGAGGGGAGAAAAAAAAAAAAGGAAAGGAAAGGAAAGGAAAGGGAGGATGCAATGGAACTTACAATAGTCCCCCTGTATTTGCTGATGTTCCCGTAGTCTGTGTACCGCCTCCAAACAAAGATGGCTTTGCCTGTGCCTGGTTAGCGTTTGAAGCACCCAAGGAAAACAACGATGGCGCGCTAGTTGTTGCTGTAGTTTGCTGTGTCTGGGCGCCAGATGTTGTCGTCCTGCCGAAGAGTGAGCCGCTGCCGAGCGTGTTCTGCTGCTGGGGCTGCGATGTTCCCAATGCTCCAAACAAGCCTCCGGACGCTGGTTGGGATGTTGCTGGTGTTGAAGCTGTGTTAGCCGCACTGCTCCCAACGGCACCAAACAGGCTCTTCTGTGGCGTCTGGCTTCCGGTAGCCCCTAGCCCTGAGAATAAGTTTCCTGACTGCGGCTGTGATGTTGCTGCGGCTCCTAGGGTGCCTCGGAAGAGCCCGCCGGCCGATGTTGACGTCGTTGCCGTTTGGGGTGTTCCGCCACTATAGGCAAGCCAAATATGATAAGTATCTTTTCTTCGCTTTATGAACAGATCTAGTCCTATTCTTTGCGTAGGCGCTACGCCGTTGGTATGATGTGGACGGGTAGTTGGAGTAAACAACGATTCTCCGAGCAGTCCTTCATCAACGATAAAGTAAAATGCATACATAAACTGGCAAGCAGCTAGCAGCCCAGCCCAGGTTGACTTACAATAGAGAGTTTGCAGTGGAGGTATTCACTGTCAAGCCGCCGGTCGTGGCAGGCTTCTGGGAGAACATGGTGTCAGGGCAGGGGAGTTCGGTTTTCTGCCCAGGAGAGGGCCGGTTATCGCATAAATTGGTGCGCGGGAGGGCGGCGAGAGGAAGGAGAATATGCTGTCGCTGAGTACTGGCCTATCCCTTCCTTTCTCTTTTCTCTTCTGGTAAATAATATGCAAAGTTGATCCTTTTGGTCGAGATGGTTTTTTTTTGATGTTTTTTTAAGCTGTTTTTCTTTTGCTTTTTCGGAGCTTTCGCGATGTCTTGGCGGCAGATGTCTTGGCAACATCGATCGCTTCTTCCAACGTCAACTCAGCTTCCACACCACATCTACAACCACAACCACATCTACAGCTACAGCTCCAGTTACAGTTATATCTCATAGTACGCACGGCTTCTCCCCGGTGGCATGTTGAGCGGCACGATATATGACGCAAGGAAGTACTCTATGGAGTGAGCCATGCAGCAATCTTCAATCGATGATGGACCAGGGATAAAATGTGTGGCCTGCTGGGCCAGCAGTGATGAGCTCGCAGATACAGAGAGGCCTGTAGAGCATGGCCCTCGTGACTGGTTGGCGTCTAATTACTTTAAAAATGCCCAGTGGTAAGGAGGTATTCTTATCCGTGGAATTATTAAAGAAACAAAATGCTCACTGCTTCAGGTCCCCAGATGGAACTACGATCATCACCAATTCGGCTGATAATCATTTACGATCATTTATTTTGTATGTTTCCTTGTGTCACTAGAGTAGCGTCTCCTGGTTTAGTATTGCTAAGTTATGAGAAGGCCTCCGGATCTTCTGGAAGACCGGGATAAACCCCATCTCCTTCAGCCGTATCACACTATTCCCTCCAAGGAACCTATCTATTCAGTGGCATTATACCCGTTCTATGAGCTCCAAGATCCTTCAACGGCTTGCTTGCTTTCTGGCCTTAGGGACCACCCCATCCGACTGAATTCCGCCTTGTACCCTGGACTCCTTGGGTCCTATAGCCTCATATCACCGACAACGGAGGCCTTTATAACTCCCCACTCTCTGCTATACCCCTCTAGCCTTGGCGGCACGCATTTCTTAGCTGGATGTGACAGTATGATTTGTCTGTTTGATATATCACGTCCGGGAAAGGAAGGGCCGGTTTCTAGGTTGCTCACGATCCCTAGTAAGCGAAGGAAGCTAGTAGGAGGAGGCGTGGGTATGAAAGGGATAATTTCAACAATGTCAATTGACAATAGCGGCAGTGGAATTCTTGCTGCGGGCACATTTACCAGACATATCGGCCTCTACGGAGATAATGGAGTTGGTGACACTATAGCGACCTTTAGCATTGCAGATACTGCTGCTGACAAGATAATCGGTGGCAATGGTGTGACACAGGTGCTCTGGAGCCCTTGCGGCCGATATTTATACGTCCTGGAGAGGAAGAGCGACGGGGCGTTGGTATATGATGTTAGGGTAACAGGACAACTCGTGGGATGGCTTGAAGGCAGACGAGCAGATACAAACCAAAGATTAGACGCTGGATTTATCGACATCAATGGGTCCTCGGAGCTCTGGGCTGGTGGAACCGATGGTGTCGCGCGGATGTGGAAGCAGCCGTGCCATGCTGAAGGAGGCTTATGCCCAACATGGAAGGAGAAGGTCCATCATGGTAAGTCTAGTCCTCTCTCCCTGATAATTAGCCAACTGTATTCGTCTCCTCCGCTAACTTATACATGGATGTAGACCCTGTAGGGAGTACAATTGTCCACCCAGCGGGGGGAGTCCTGGCTACGTGCTCGGGACAAAAACAGTATCCCTCTCTCTCCGAAGACAACACTAGTGAATTAGCGTTTGTGGACCGAACTGCACGTCAAGTGGACAACAGTCTAAGAATATGGGCACTTACTTGACTGCTTCTGTTTACCGATCTCAATCTGAACAATCGCCCCTCTCGCAGAAGCATCAAGACAATGGCTTCCTCACGCGCTTTCTCCCTAGAGAGCACAGAATCTCCAAGGGCTGATGTACCAAAGTTGACTAGCCAGCATTGTGGTGACCTTTTTGGCATTGCCTTCAGCCTCAAACTTCCCTGGCGAGTTACAGCAAGCGTGCCCGTAGTTGAGAAGCTGGTACAGCTTGATTTCCTAGGAACTACTCTGCTGGTGCTTGGAGTGGTCTCCCTTGAGCTGGCACTTCAGTGGGGAGGCCAAGCATATGCTAGCAGTACGCTATTCAAGGGACTACTTATGCAATACCTATGGATCAGTATGATATAGTCCGCGTCTCTTACAACGAAGCACTGCGAAGCGTATTCCAGGTTGGGCTTATTGTTTCGTGTATATCGCTGTTTGGTGCCGCCACGCTAGAGTGGAAGAGCATCAACAAAGTGCAGAGCGGGCTAGATACCGAAACAAAACCACAAATGGCGGTTAAAAAGCTGGACAGAAAACCGAAGCAATTAGAAACGAGTAACTATAGCGTTGCTTTATAGAGCAGTTGGCTTACTGCTGAGAACTTTCATTTCTTCTTTAAACGGTTGTCTGTACTTCTCATGCGAATATGCCTCGGGGTCATGCCGGAATATCCACTTTGGAAGGCAGACTTTGACCTTCCCAGGATCCTTTTTTATGGCCGCTATATTCGCAGCACCAAGGCTCTCTGAATTGAAGCAGGGCGTCTTATATACATAGCTGGCCCACTGATACCAGAGCAAGTTATAGATATGAGCTCTAAGGGATGCGCCGCCTAACTATCTACTACAACACGCAAGCTAGAAGCAAGCCGCCAGTTTTACAGTATCTTCGATAGTGAGTGTTTCCCCACTTATAGAGGAGGGAATAGTGGTATGTGATATATCTCCAACCTAAACTACTCGGCTGGCTTTCGACGTCCACTCATCGCATAAGTTCCTCCGCAGAAGGGAGCTAATAGACCGTTGCTCCTTTGGGTATGATGTGGATTAACCCTTCGATCGCCGGATCCTAGCCTGGGATACGGTGAAGAACTTCTAGGACCTCAAGGTCAACGTCTGAAGCTCATGACTTGATCGGCTCATTACCGTCTGGCTGGAGGAAGTACTCGCGTGGCATGAGCCCATATGCCACAAGTTGTGGTGAAATGACGTACGGAGTACCGTAGGCAGGCATGAATGGACTGGAGTTGGGTATTTTATATTCCCGCTGACCAACATTGAAGTCAGTTAACTAGTTTAAGTAGAGCGGTCCAACCAACGCGCCAATAAATAGTTAACGAACTAACTAACTCGTTAGCCTTTCGGCCGCACTCCACAAGGAGGAGACAAGCGGGAAAAGAAAAATTAATGCAAGTTCGCTTAACCACGTAAACTGTGCATAAAAGTTATATAGTTATATGCATGGGCATGGGCATGGGCATGGGCATGGAATCCTGCTATATTCTCTTACCCGGGCCTTCTAGATCTCACCAAATTCCCAGATCCCGAATAGAGTTCCTAAGCTACATAAAATTAAGGGGTAACGAAGGGTTAACTTGTTAGTTGTAACTAACTTTATGACAATTAGTTATTTATGTCTGTTAAACTAGTTACGGTACCTTGCAATGCCCTTAGTAATCTGAGGCAACTGGTTAACCGGCTACTTTTAAACCAACGTCAGCTTTCAGTAGTCTTTCTTTTTCACGCCCTTCTTGATGAATTTCTAATGGCGGAATTCCAGATATACTAGTCTACACTCGATAGTACTGTCTATTGTACTATTCTGACGTGAGTTAGCGAGAAGGAAAAGCGGCGAGATCTGTCGCCTAATCCGGATGTGGACGAGAAAGTTAAAGAGTTTAAATTAACCTCCCTCGTTTATCATAAACAACCGAAGCATCAAATGCATATCGCAGAAAAAGCGACACTAGCTAGAGAGTAAAAGCTGCCGATTTGAGCTCTCGCTAGCGATAGATATCAGAAGCAGAAGCAGACAGCATGATTCACTCGATTAACCCCGGAAGATACCCTTGGAAAGCCTCAGCTCTTGTTGGGTTGTCTACCCGCTGCCGGCATTTCGAGATATACTCTATCAGGTCTCAGAGTGTACCGTGCTCGCTAACAAAACTTAATGATCTGCCTTGCGCCATGCGCATGAAGCCCTGATCTGGGAATGACACCGACTTGGAGACGAGCTTATTCAACGAAAAGCAGCACAGGCAGCTACCCTATTGCTCAAAGCACGCAATCATTCTATCCCTTTTGGTATTAGCTAGTCAAATGTCGACGCACGAACCGCTGCAAGTGAGAACTGCTCGAAGATGGGGGCGGTCGAACCTCTTTGTTGCTTTAGTGCAGCTCTGACCTAGGCCCTTTGCACAATAGCTGTCAATGGATGTCAGCTGGCCGAGATGTTTATTGAGATTTGGGTACTCGAAGGGATCTCCCGGTACCCGGCTATTGATCTATTATTGATTCATTGAGCTGAGGATCTGATAACTCACCCTCGGGAACTTACGCATGCGTAGGTAGGCGGGTTTGATGTACGAATTCCCATAGTCTACGGCGGTGATGTGAGGTCTACATTCACGACTGACGGAAATCCGGGAGTGGCTGCCCGCTCAGACAGTGAATGGTCAACTAGACAATGAAGACCCCTCGACCACGTCTATATCTTCATCTTCAAACTTCTTCCAGCTCCAAATTATTCTTCTTCTTCACCACTCCTCATCGTACCAACGTTGCCGCTTCCACAGCCCGGATGCTATCCACTGCTTGACTTCTCTATCTCTCATCAGGACTACTCACTCAAACTACCTGTCTGCACGCTTCGATACCTGCACCCACCGTCTACGACAAACGGCTCGAAATATTTTGTCGGCTAGCGGGTTCACTGACATCCCAATAACTCACTAACTCTTACGGTCGAGAAGAAAGGCCTTCTCCAAGCTAGTTATTCCATCTCCTCGGAAAGTTCAGGTGATCTCTTAGACCTGTCCCCCTGAATACCGTGGACTTATAGCCCGTATTCAATTCAACTGCCATCAGCGACTATTTTCCATTTCATGTTCGAGGATACATGCTGATGAGCGTGTTTTCTGACAGCCAAAATGAATCATTCCAATGTTTTCCGCGGAGAGGACACGTCAATATTCGCAAATGACGACGTAGCAGGTCTGATTGCGCTGCATAACTATGCGTAGGTTATTCCGAGCTATATGATTACTCTAAATAACCGTCAGTGAGTGCTTATCCCTTAGTAGGTACGATATTGACCAGTCCGGCCCTTCGCATGACCACGGGGGTATCGTCCATGGCCAGAAATCTACAGAACCAGAACTCAAAGCAGAGAGTCAAACTAATGCTGTAGATATTGAAGGCGGTCAAGGTGTGTTCCCCTGGAATCAAGATATACGTCATATATGGTAGACTACTATTATAGAATTTGACTTATTCTCACCTGACAATTGGCTTTATAGAAATTGTTGAACAGGAACAGGAGCACCAGGAGCACCAAACTACAGACAGTAACCCCTTCGAATTCGATGATTTATTCAACCTGGCTGGCTCGCCAGACAGGATGTGTGACGCGGACCTAGCTCCAAAGAACCCTCAGACACATCATTTTGAGAACGCCCAGGCTTCATCTTCTGAAGTGACCTATAATACTAATCCAGTTCAGTCGAGCCAGCAGCTCCGGACACCACAGTCAGCTACTACAGGTGGAAGTCGAGAGCTAAAGCAATCACCTCATGATTGCAATGCAGATTTGGACATTGAGAATGCAGAAGACCGGGCTTTTTACGAAGCATTTGCAGCCTATACTGCCGGCCCACAAGTTGAGCCTTCACAGCCGTGCCCAAATCAGAATAATATGAATACTGGGGTAACTCAAGGTTTGCAAGCGGCCACCGGCTATTCTACTTCCAATGCGTACAGCTCATCGCCCCCTTCTGGCCAGGCTCCTGGAAACTCTGCCATAACCCGACCAGCGCTTATGACATGGAGTCTCCAGAATGATCCAAGCCGCAATGATGGTACAGTTGAGATCAAGGACGAAAGGCAGAATTATAAAGACCCCAGTGATACAGTCACCCTGCAGTTTTCCTCCTCAAAAGAAGCCAATGACTATCGCCCAGATAGGCGGCCTATGCCATTTGATCCCACCATTCCACGAACTACCTATGAGCGGCAGGAGTGCGTTATCAAACTCATAAAGGCTATGAGAAGTTTTGAATGCGCTACAGACAATTGGGGAATGATTAAGCCCTTTGCAACTAAAAAATTTAGTGACAGAAAGATTGAAATATGCAGTTGGAACATATTAGTATGTTCATCTTATATTTTGTCAAAATATAACCTTGAACTGACTTCCATTAGGATTGCTGTATTGTGCGACAAGAAGCTGGGCCTTTCCTTACACCAGAGGAAGAAGCTTTGAAAAACAAAACTAGAAAGAATAAGCAGAACTTCGCGGAGCGTTTTGGCGATATGCTTCGCATTTTGAGGGTTAGATACCTTTTCCTTGCTCTATAACGATCCAAGCTAACTAACCTACTCTGTTAGACCCGCAAGACAGTCTGCCGCCATTTGCTAGACCCTTACTATCTACTCCAATTCGTGGACGACCCGAACTCGTGTTTAAGCGTGAGAGTTTCCTATACCTACTCCGTCCCGGACTGAACGGATTTAGCTGACGGATATATAAACAGCGTGTTGACTCCAATAAGACCCTAAATGCGAAGAAAAAGCAGACTATAGATGCCGGCAAGAAGGTCATAGCCAAGAGAGCTGCTGAGGATGACGGAGCTGCTGAGGATGACGGAGCTGCTGAGGATGAAGCTCGACGTCCCCTTGCGAGTCCTTTCTCTACCCCGAAACAAGAAGTCTTGGCTAGCAGCAGTTCATCTAACCTAGCATATGTGAACCAACAAATCCCTCCAACAGTTCAGCAGCATCTGAGCCAACCCTCTTCTGCTTTTCATCAACCGAGCCCTCAAGCCAGTCCTATGGTGCGTTTACAGCCACAGGTTACTCAGCAATTTGCATCCGGGTCACAACCAGCGTACCACACATACCCCGTTGGGAACTTTGAGGCTAAATCATCCGTCGGCTTCCGCCAAGATCAAATGTGTACTCCTGAAAGTGGAGTAGTTGGCAACATACCTCAGTCCAACATGAATACCATGGCTAGCCCAATGGATTCTAATATCCTTTCTCCTCCAAGGTCGCCTTGGGATCAGACATATCCTAATGTCGATCAATCTTCACAATATCCTCCAAGAACCCCAAGCATGCCATCTGCAATGCCTCAGTTTCCATCTCCGTCTATTTCTGGCGAATTTACTCATGCATGTCAACCGAAGCCCCGCAGGCCCTCTCGGAAAAGATCTGCTGACACCTCCGACCATCCTGAAAGCCCCTTGAAGAAGATGCGCTATTGAAAAATCTCAACAAATAAGCATGAAGTGTTGTTCTGCTATCGCCAAGGGCGGTACAATGCTTTCTCGTCATAGCATTTATACGCGTCCTTACTAGAATTCCTCAATTTGATATCCTCGCACATAGCTCTACTCTACGGGCCATTGTCGTATTCCTTACAACATTTCCAAGCCTTTGGTTTTAGATCATGACAATGATAGTCGCCTCAGAGGGTAGGCCGGGTTCAATGGGCGTCTCTTTTTCTACGGAATACCACCATTTCAAGTCTTATAGATTTATTTCTTTCAAGCACACTAGGTCATTTTAACGTCTAGGGCTTTCAGAGAATATCCTTTCACGCATCTTCCATCAAACATCTCGTCTGTACTTGGCTAGGTATATGGACAACGCATGACTCAAAACAGCTTGTGGGATTGTCGATTCTGACAAGTTGGAGAAATTTGACCGACATTCTTCTCCCTTTTTTCTTTTAGCATCAATTTCAACTTCTATCAATATTTCAAGAAATAAAATCTTGGGTGCTTTTATCAATTCACCAACTATAACCCTGAGGGGGCTCCTTTGATTTTGGGCCTTTTCAGTCCCCTGCCGTACATTGCATATATCAAGTTGCTACTGCCCCTAGAAAAAGGAAAGAGAAAAAAAATTTCACCAGATATCATTATGTTTCTTTGCCTGACTGAACACCGCACCTTCAATTTTGTTATTTATTTTTTTCCAAGAGCGTTATTCTAGATAATAGATCTCCAGGAATTGCAATACATTTAAACCCAGCCAACTATTGATCTATTACTACGTGTCACACTTTGCATCTAATCCGTATAGACAGACAAGGCAAGACTCTACGTAATATGATGGATGCATTGTTTTTAGATCGGGTCTATAGATATGATAAATTTTGAAGAAGCCTATTCCTTTTATTTGGACGGATTTACCGGTTCATTGACCAAGTTAGCAAGCAAGGGCTTGGGGTCATGTCGTCGTAAGAAGTTGAAATAAACGAGGGGAATAGGATATCAAGTAACCTTGATCCCATATTTCTCGTACGGAAAATTTTCCAAAGTGCGTACTAATTCTCCCCAGCCATCATTTAGGCTGCCCGGCTTGCCTGAATTGGAGGCAGCAGGGGTATCATGTCCGTTATCCTCTGGGTCCTTATGTGCTCCCGTCAGACCAGCTAGGACTTCTGGCACCTGATTTTTGTATACTTCAAGCAGCCCTTCATAAGGACACCAGACAACTCTCATACCAGCTCTCCGGCCAGCTTCTACACCAGGAACAGAGTCTTCGAAAACGAGACATTCTGCTGGGGTGATTGGGCGTTCGCCCTTTGCCTGAATTTCCTTGTTGATAATGCTAAGTGCCAGTAGATATATATCAGGCAATGGTTTCCCTCGCCCGGGGGCTATTCTGGGGTCATCTCCCACGATAATCCTGGATGGGGGAAACTGGGAAAATAGACCCGAGAGGTGGGAGGTTTTGAGTTTGAAATTTGTTGTAGTAGAGGATGTAGCCAGTGCAATGTGTACAGGGGGAGAGTTCGATGCGGCGCGGGATAGGTTGCTAATCAGCTGCATAACACCAGGCAGCGGCTGTGTCTTTGGGAACTGGGGCCGTTGAAGTGCAGCGATTTTCTTCTGTAACTCTTCCTGCGAAATGGGTAGCTGGGCCCATTTTTGAAACACTTGACCAGACTGTATACGGTAGGGAAGAAAAGTAAATTAGAATAAACTCCTTTCCTGTAGTGTTTATGCCATATAGTGAATGCTCCCCAGAATAATTGTGTAAGAATTGAAACCGTACCTGTGGCTGGGGACGGCCCTGCAGCTGCGCCTTGATAGACCAAGGTAGATTGGGTTTCCCATATTCATGTAAAATCTGGTTTATCACGAATGTATATATGTCCTCAGAGTCGATAAGAAGGCCATCCATGTCAAAGAGACATGCCCGAATGGGAGGGAGTCTGCGGTTCAAGTGATAGTCAGCCATGATTCGGAGCACACAATAGAGGTTCAGAGGAGTGACTGGTCAGTTGGCGAAACAGGGTGATCTTCTCTCACTCATTCTGGGTAGACATGGCGGCAGATAGAGCAGGCCTTTATAAGTTGTCTGCTGATCTGGTCTCGCCAATTGGCAGGATTCAAAAGTGTTTGGAGTTTTTGATATCAACCTTTGCTTTTGCAGTTTTCTTCCCCTGAACGCTAACTAGTTCAACTAATTAACTTTAACTAGTCCACCTCGCTCCACGCTTAGCCTCGGCTATCTATAACCAACGTGATCCTTAGCTGTCCATGAGTTTGTTATATAAGGGATCGAGTGGAGGTCTTGTATATATAAACCGCGGGGGTGAGCTATTATTATGCAGCGGTCACACAGCCATCTCACCTGGCAGTCATCAGGGTGAAAGATTTGGGAGAGACTGCGCCAGGAATTTAATTAAGACATAATTATCTTACCGGGCCGACAGTCGTGGGGTTTAGCAGCGATCAACTCAGCTGGCTTATTTACACCAGTGGAACGGCTACCATGTGAAAGGCGTAACTCTACGGAGTATGACAGCTAGGGCTCATGTCTCAGCGGTTCCAGCATTGACATAAAAACACAAGTACTTAAGTAGAGAACCAATAGACATAAATTTTTCCCAGTGGCCTGAGGTCATGTACCAACTAGCTGTATGTCTTACATATCAAACCCCGTTTCAGGCTTGTAGGTCTTAAAGATGATTTAGAGTGGGATGGAGCTTTCAAGCTTATCCCCACGTTCCTCCGGACCGATAGCTGAGCAATCTAGGATCCTTCGAGATTTCTTGAGCAATATTAACCAACTTCGGATGAGGAGCGACCTTTGCCCGGCTCGAGAGGGCTGCAGGTGGTGTTTCAAGACCCTCAAGTCCGTCATGTGGCCCGAGAACAGCAGGCTTACTGTACGATTCACTGTTTCTTAAACATTAATCACCCAATTTGAGGAATGGATGATCAATCAGTTCGCGGGCTGTCTTCCTTTGATCCGGGTTCCAGCTGAGCATTTGGCTAGCAAACGACAAGAACGCGTCTCTCTCTCTCTCCTCTAGAAACGGTACCGTGCTCTCTAATTTTCGAGACGGTACAAGCTCATTATGGTAGAATTCGCCTGAAAACACAGTTAGCATATCAAGATTTTGTATGTTAGGTTTGATATTAGGTTACCTTCAGAGCCAAAGAAAGGACCACCAAAAAATTCTTGAGGATTATTGCAGAGTTTACCAGTTTTGCTAGTGACATGTTGAGGCCAAATATTCCCAGAGACAGCTTTCGATCTCGCAATTAATGCCGTGGGGGGAGCTCCAAGTAGAGCGATCATTTCAGCAAGGTGTGATTTTGCATCGTACAGGCCGTCTGGGGCATGTACCTGCTGGAACAGCTCTTTTCCTCCCAGGATATTCCACAACTTATCAGACAGAGATATTAGCAATAAGAGCTATGAAGTGGTTATGAAACAATAAAGAGCAACCAAGAAGAGTAGATATAATACATGAATTTTCAGAAGAAGTGGTATAGACTTACTAATACACCAAAGTTCCAGATATCTGCCTTTTCATCCCAGCCACAGCCAAGGATTACTTCGGGAGTACGGTAATAATCAGGCTGAATAGGATAAGAAGATAGCTTGTTCGTTCCGTCTAGTCTTGTAGAGAGACCAAAATCCGTTATTTTGGGGATTAAGTTCGTAAACTCTTTGCCGTTAAGGGGGCCGAAGTCGTTATTGCATCAGTAGATAGCTTGGCCACTCTTTTCATCTAACTTACATCCCATCTGCAGTTTCTTTTTTACGAAGCTAGTAAGAATTTCGTCGCTCTCGAAGCTCATGAGAATATTGTCAAGTTTTAAGTCTAGCAAGGTATTAGTTGAAGTAATACGAAGGTAGAAAGGGAACAATGTGTCACCTGTGTGGACGATCTTGCACTCCGAGTGAAGATAATCGAGGCCAACAAGAAGGAAAAATATATACGTCTTTGCAATAGGTAAAGGGATCTGGCGACTGATAAAGCGTTTCCGGAAAATCCACAGAGGTTCCCTCATCGGTTCATAGACAAGGCACATGTGTTTTCCTTTAGGACCAATTAAATCAAAAGCATCAAGGCATGTTCGTAGGATTAGGTGTCCTCGGTGTTCTGGATTTAGATGTGCAATATGGTATTCGATTTCCTTTTCATGCTGTGTCTCTTCAGTGTTGTTATTATTCGTTATCTTGACGGCGACAAATTGCTCAGGCTGCCATTTATTCCTTGATTGCTGTTGATGGTTACTGTGCACAAAATCAATAGCAGGAGTGCAGAAGGATAAGTAATTATTACCTGGAGATATTTCGGGCGAGCCACACGGTTGATTGTGATCCCCATCCAATTTTGTTAAGTAACTGAAATTTCTTGATAAGCACTTCTCCTGGCTTTGCTGGATAGAAGGAGGCTGGGTTATATCCAGGGCAAATTTCTTCATCGACAAGTTCATGCTGGGGAAGTGAAGGCCCTTGGTTAGACGGTATCTCCCATGGAGACTTTTTGATAGAGAACATGGTGCGCCGCGGTTGGGATGCCATGCGTCGAAGGAAAGACATCGTGCGGTTCAAGCTGTGGAGAGGGTAGCTAATTAATTAGCCAGGCGATGGCCAAGCTGTCCGGAGAGCTGCGTGAAGCATATTTTGAATGAAAGCCTTGGAGTTAGTTGTACGCGCCGCCAAGGCTGTTCCTGGAGGTTGCTTATCGATAAGTGAATAAATACAGTCACACATGACGATTGGACGGCGCGCCTAGCGCGTCTAATTAACTAACCTAATTATTTAACCTTAGTTCGACTTTCTAATAAGTCAACTAGGACAACTGCAATTTGAGACAGGGAATAACTATTGCGGCCAGCAAGTCGCAGAGCACGCCATGACGGACGCACCAAATGACAATCACAGTGAAAGCGATGGGGACGAAGACGTCTTTCATGATGCTCGTTTCCCCCCAGACGAGGAAGCCGTAGGTGCCCACAAAACCTGCAGATGTCGACCATCGCTAACTGTAACAGAACCTGTTAAGCCAGTCAAATAGCTACAAAGCCGATGCGAACACACTGTTTTCTGCTTCTAATTATTCAGAGGCTATTACTACATACGATAGAGCCCTTGCCGTTTGTCCTAACTACCTCGATTATGAGGTGGCTGTCTTAAAGTGCAATATTGCTGCATGCCATATAAAGTTGGAAGAATGGGAATCGGCTGTAGATGCAGCCACCTCTAGCATAACATCTCTGGACCGTTTGGTTCCTATAGCCCTCACTACAACCTCTCAAGCTAGTAAGGATGCGGATACGGGTTCGAATAGGACGGCGGATGCCACCCCTAGGGTTGTCGAACTACCGGACGATACGAGCCAAGGGCAGGAGGACGAGGCCCTTCGAAAGTTGAAAGAAAAGGATACGCATAGGGAGGACGTACTACGTATAAGAGGCAAGTCTCTTATGCGGAGAGGGAAGGCAAGAATGCAGTTGGGCGGATGGGCGAATCTCCAGGGTGCTGAAGAGGACTACAAGAGCCTGCTGGAGCTTGGGATTCTCCCTCCGCAAGACACTAGAGCGGTCAAGACTGCTCTAAGAGAATTGCCTGCTCAAATAAACGCAGCAAAGGATAAAGAAATGGCCGAGATGATGGGTAAACTAAAAGATGTAAGCACCCCCCATCCTCAAAGAGTATCTGCGTATGCAGCTTTTTCCTTTTGTCAAAGGCCTCCTCTGATGGAATGCCTGTCGCTTATAGCTCGGAAATGGGATCCTAAAACCATTTGGCCTGTCTACGGATAATTTCAAGTTCGTCAAGGACGAGAAAACCGGCGGCTATAGCATGGGGTTTGAGAAATGATCCCCATGTGGGCGTCATCAGGATCTCAGATTAATTTCCCATGACAAAGTTTGCATCAGAGGAAAGCTCGAGTCGACATTTTGGCACAGCCTCATACTGTGCTACCAGCTTTAGCAATGCTGATTTGAACGTCCACCAACTATCGCACTAACTGTGGCGACACTTCCTCCCGACCACTATAATGTCACCCAGAAGTCCACATCGGCGGGATGGAAACATGTTTGTGGCCGTCCTCGTGTCAAGGAACCAAATGCGCTAATGTTATTGGTCAAGTCTCCACTACAATTCACAGTCGGCAAGTCGGCAGGTTTTATGGCCGACTTGCCGACACTCGCCATGTCAGATGAGTTTTGTATTGAAAATGCTGTTGGGTCTAGGAAATATAGCTAGCAACTTCGGCGATCACATTAACGCGACAGCGAAGACACACTCCGTCATCTTGCTTGACCGGCAAAAGAAATATGTATAAATCTTCCCCTTGTTACCAATTACCATGACCCTTGGGGCCTGCAAGAGCCCGGCCTCCGAGATGATAACTATGGCTGGCCCATCGTTTCATGACGCTGAAAGATGGGATTCTTCTTAAATGACTGATATCCCCTCAAGCTGGCCTTTTGTGATTGACCTGGTTCTGTCGACTTTTTTCGTTACACCTTCAAAACAGAAATCTGGAAAGGTACGGAGTATCTATCGTTGAAGCTGTCTTATCCAACGCACTATTATGATGTCCAGCTCTCCAGACATGGCGCATGGCCCTCCTGGGAAGGTAAGAATGGTGAACTCTCATTGCTATTGAATATCCCTGGTCTCAGATGGTATTAACATTATTGAAACAGCCTGGTATAGAGGCACACGGGCCTCCTTATCCTCCACCAGGTGCTGGGCTTGGTGGCCGCCCGACACTATCAGTAGACGTTGCTGTCTCTGCCGTTTTCATTGCCATATTCCTCGCTGGAGCTGTTTCGCATTTTACCCTATTTCGAAAGAACCTGAAGCGCAATTACAAGTTCATCCCATCTGCAGCAACTGGGGGATTCTGCATAGCCCGTATTGTGGCCAATACCCTTCGAATTGTGTGGGCCGCGAAGCCGATGAACATCAATGTCGCAATTGCTGCACAAGTCTTCGTTGCCGCTGGGGTCTTGATACTGTTTGTGATCAATTTGATATTTGCGCAACGTCTGCTTCGTGCTAGCCATCCCGTCGTGGGATGGTCTCGTCCAGTATCATACGCCTTTAAAATACTCTACATCCTTATCGGGTTAACATTGGTTACCGTCATCACAGCGACTGTGCAAAGCTTCTTCACCCTGGATCCTAATACTAGACGGATAGATCATGACTTACAGCTTTTCGGTGGCAGTCTGCTGACTTTCGTTGCTTTCCTCCCGATACCAATACTTGCATTTATTCATCTGGCTCCTCAAAGGCAACCACGTGATCAATTTGGGTCTGGATCGTGGTCAGCAAAGGTCATCATCGTAACCGCTGCAGCTCTCCTTTTGACGCTTGGTGCAGGATTTCGTATCGGAGTCAGTGCCTCCCCTATCCGAGCCGCTAACAATCCTGCGTGGTATCATCATAAGGCGTGTTTTTATGTCTTCAACTTTGTCCTCGAAGCTATGGTCGTCTTCATATTCCTCTTTGGCCGAGTCGATCGCAGATTTTTCGTTCCCAACGGGAGTTCTAAAGTACGCAACTACTCTGATAACCGGATAGAACCCAAGACATCGGACAACGACGAAGAGGGCCAAAGTCAAGTTGTCATACCATGAAGCTATGTACGAAAACCTCGTTATATTCCTATAACTTTTCCTACCTGCCCACAGCGATTTTCCCTATCAATGTGGGTTTTCTCGCTCTTAGCTATGGGTTGTTAGGTTATTTGTGACACAGGACTGGTTGATGACACCCTACTAGGCAATTTTTCTATTTGATATATACATCCTGTTTTGATCTATCTCTTCACTCCTCCGGGAAATGTATAAAAATTCACCAGCTTTTGAGGACCACGTAGTCACGTCAGTGACCTTCTAGCTGGGTGCTCAAATACCTGGAGCCTCCATCGGCCACAAACTCGATGCCAGTGGTATATGTGGCATCGAAGCCCAAAAACAAAGCGGCCTTGGCAATTTCTATGGGCTTTGCGATTCGACCCATTGGCGATGTCTGGGCGCCAATCTTCGCAAATGCCTCCTTATCCTCCTTCGTTGCACCAATAATTCCCATGGTCGGCGTGTCGACGAAGCCGGGGCTGACTGCGTTGACCCTGATACCCTCTTTGCCGCTCTCCCCACTAGCCAATTCAGCAGCAAGCGTCTGCACAATCGAGTACACCGCTGCCTTTGATGCGGAATATGCAGCCATACCCGGATATCCGGTGCCGATGGATACGCTTGTGGTAAACACAATAGACCCACCCTGTCGAATGTACGGTATCAGCCGCTGGGCGATAAAGAAGGGCCCTCGTGTGTTGGTATTGAAGTGTTTGTCGAAGTCTTCTTCGGTAACAGACTTGAACGGAACGAGATTGGCATAGGCAGCGTTGATAAAGAGGAAGTCGATGGAGGAGTCACCATCGACCAGCAAGTGCTGTTTGACGAGATCCTCGAGTTCCCCATGGCTCTTCATACAGGTTATGTCTGACTGAACAACAAGAGCAGCTCCGGCAACTAGACCATCGAGCTCCCTTGCCGCAGCCTCAACCGGTTCTGCGCGCCGTCCGGAGACGACCATCCTGGCGCCTTGGGAAACGAGGGTTTTAGCAACTTCTAGTCCAATACCGTGACTCCCGCCGATGATGACCGCATTTTTTCCACAGTAGGTAGCCATTGCGATGCGTCTTTATGGAAGTTGATAAAATGGAGAGTTTGAAAGATTGGTGTTTTGATAATATGCTGGATTGTGTTATTTGACCTGCCCTCGAGTCGGCGCTGACCACAGTTTATATACACCTCTCAACAGCTGCATTAGATAAACCCACCCTGTATGTATCTTTTACATTGATTTTTAATCTGTGTTGCTTTTTCAGCTTCTGTCCTCGTGTACGCTTCGTATACTTACAAATATGAGGGCTTGGTCAGTTTGTATCTGGTATCTTAAGGGTGCTAAAAGGTATTTCCTTAATTTGTAATGTTTGCATCATTTTTCGAGACTGCGTGTTTGCATAGTTTGTGTTTGCATTTGTGTTTGCATAGTTTGGACTGTTTGCATAGCTGAGTGTGCTTTGTCAGCAATCCCAAAGCGGTAGTAAGTTGATGCGAGAAAAGACGACGAAGATGAGGATGAAGATTAGATGAAAGAAAAATCGCCAGTAGCGGAGAATCGGCAGGACATTTACTGTCCCTGTCCTGGTTTGGTTGAAGACGATAGAGTTAACTGCGGGAGGGCTGCGATGCACCCTGCCGAGACGAACCTATGGGGAATTCCACGAAAGAAAGCTACCACTTATATGATATCGGGTTATGGTGTACTATTGAGGCGAAACACTTATCATATTCATTTGCAATTCTAGTTCTTTTTCGTGGGAAGTTCGGGTATTCTAATTCTTTTTATCTCTCCTTTTATGATGTTCCAGCAGGCCATCTCTTTCGTCAAGTCGCCCGAGTTAGTCCTATCCTTTCCATGTTCAAGAGGGGATCCGTTACAACCTAGCTCGGGAATCTTTCGCTCCTTCGGCATACGCTAGCGAAAGGAGGCAATGGATGAAACAGATAATGAAAGAGGGTGTCTTTAAATAAGTACGAAAAAAAAAAAGAGGAAATAGAATATTAGGAATGCCGTATACAATCCAGTCATGTGGTGACAACAACGGGAAGTAGAAGTAATTCATTGAAGATTGCGGGAAGTTCAGGAGGTGGGACACTGTGAGACAAACTGGAATGCAACAGGCTTTGAATGTATTGCAGGTCATTTTTCTCGTATCTACAGGAAGTAGTCCGGCGTGCGACGAGACACCATTGGTTCTCCTGCACGGGGACAAGGATCGAATTGAAGGCTAAGATGTCCAAGTCAGTAAAAGAAAAGGGGTCAAGCAAGGCGTGAGTGACCTACAAAGTATATTTGAGATTCTCATCTATCTCCATAATTGCTGCTTGGTTTCCGCACCTATAACAGTAATTTGGAGCTGATCACATTGACGGGGTTAGCATCATTTGCCAAAGGCCGGAAGGAAGTTGAAAGCATAGACGCACCAGAAAATATAGTTACTACATTTCGGTCCTGAGACCAATTATAACCTTCCATCACCAATTGATGTGCTCTCGCGACGAGGGTCAAGCCATTGTTATGGTTGAATGCCTCTGAGATATCCTGACCAAAAGTATATCCAGCCCCACGAGGAGAGATTCCCCAGCCGCACCTGTCGTCTGGGTCACTCCAGAGCAGATCACACATGGGACCTTCATGCGGCACCTCTTGCATACGATCGAGAGATCTGATGTTGTCCAATGTATCGATTGAAGGGCTGAGACCTCCGTGAAGACAGAAGATCTGGTTGTCGATGAGAGCGGTGAGAGGGAGGAAATCGAAGAGGTCAGTGAAATATTTCCAAACATTTGCATTGCCGTATTTCCGCAGGCACTCGTCGTAGAAGCCGTAGACCTGCGTTATCTGACGTGATTCGTGGTTCCCTCTTAAGATGGTGATGCGGCCGGGATAACGGATCTTAAGAGCGACAAGCAGAGTGACTGTCTCGACGGAATAGTAACCACGGTCGACATAGTCGCCTTCATATCATTTTACATAGAATATGTTAGACTGGCTGTACTCGGCGGGGAAGACACGCATTGTCTTCGGCTCTGGGGTTTTGAGTATTGACTTACCCATGAAGAGGTAGTTTGTATCTGGATTGGGGCCACCAATCCTGAACAGCTCCATCAAGTCGTGGAATTGGCCATGGATGTCTCCACAGACCGTTACTGGACATTTCTGCAACACACCAGCGGACATCAGTACATCCCCTAGATTGCTCTGGAACATTTCACATGGCCAGGCGGGGAAGGGAAACATACCACTGGCTGGACATTTGACTCTTCTTGCAGAACCTCTCTGGCCTGTTTGTAGATAAGTTGGTTAGCCTCAAAAGCAGGCACATCAAACAAGACTAGCATAAAAACGGGCATCTAATAGCAACGACAGCGACGGCGTCAAAAAAAGAAAGGAGAAGAAGGGAATAGCCCGCGATGGACAAAAGCATCGAACTTCAAAGGAGAGAAATCCCACCCGATCGCATAATCTCTGAACATCGATCTCCGCAAGCTGTTTGCAGCTCATGAGGCTCTCGATCCAGCCGTCTAGGGTCGGTATTGACTCCGGGTCGGTGATGAGCGAGAGGCCGTGGGGTTCAGGAGACCGCCCTGAATCGATCTCCATCTTGCTTTCCATGGAGTAGAACTCGAATCGATGGCACTAGAGAGACGGTGGACGGGGCGGTGGTCCTGGAACTGTCTCTTATACACATCTCCGAGCCCACGAGA
>OJKM01000002.1_pt1 | contig 26847 bp, 19 predicted proteins | sample 1596631 | NCBI WGS metagenome assembly OJKM01 (sample SAMEA3904683, study PRJEB24821) | metagenome | biome: Builtin; feature: hospital; material: surface | place: USA | collected 2013-06-06 | reverse complement strand
GATCCTCTCTGGTCTCGTGGGCTCGGAGATGTGTATAAGAGACAGGTATATAATAATAATTTGTAAACCTAAATTAGAGTAAAATAAATCCATAACGTTATTAAAATTATTATCATCAATCATACTTGAACCTGAAGTAAAAGGACCTCCAGATGAAGATGTATCTTGATTAGAAGAACTAGCATCTTGATTAGAAGAACTAGCATTTTGATTATTTGAATTTATTTTATTTTGAGTTAAAGAATTTATAGCATTAACAGCTACAGTTGTTAAACCTCCTACAGCTCCAGCTGCTACAACTGTTCCTATTTTTACACCTACTGGTAAAGCAGAACCTTTAATTAAATTAACTCCAGCATTCATACCTGCACCAACAGCAGCACCAATACCTACGTTAGCTAAAGCTTGACTAGGTACACTAATATTAGGATTATTTATATTAATATTATTATCTTTAACATCAGCTTTCACAAGATGTTTTTCTCAATCTTTATCACTACTTTCTAATAAAATAACATCAAAATTACTAAAATATAATACGATTAAAATTAGTAAAATTAATAAAATAAGTAATGGTATATATCTATCAATACTTCTAATTAAATTAGATTGTAATAACATAAAAACAAAAATACCAATTGAAAAAATAATAATTAAATTTAAATTCATGATTAAACTAAAAAAAAACTAAAAAATACACAATACTAGATAAAGTTCTAGTTAAACTAATTAATTATTATTTATAGATAAATCTTTAAAAATTATAGTATTTAATATAGAATTTTTACTAAATATTAAAAATTTTTGAATATTTTATATTTTTACTTTTATCTTTAAATATTTCTTTCTCAGCCTCACCAATTTTAAATTCATAATTTAAACCTTTTAATTTTAATATATTATATGTAGGATTTAAATTATTAATATAATATTCTTCTTTTCTAATAAGTTCAATTAGTTTACAATATTCTAATATATCCAATTTAAATTTAGAATTATTATATTTTAATACTAGATTATGTATAATATTAATTTCTTTTAATTGATTATTTTTTAAAGAATCACTAAAAAAATAACCATTAAATTTATCTGAAAGATTAATAGCACTACCTATATAAAATTCATAAGTAATTAAATTAGTTAACATATAAATACCTGTTTTTCCTTTATTATCTCTTAAAATATCTTCTTTAAATAAATTTATATTAGGATAAGAAATAACGGGAACTTTTTTAAAGAATTTACTATCAATAAAATTTGTACAATTTATAAAAGGATTAAACATATTATTGATTAATATTCATAGATACACAATATAATATTATATAAAAATTAAATTTAGTTTTATTAACCTAAATTTAAAAACAGCCCAATAAAAAATTAAGTTATAAAAACTTAATAAGAAATAGGTGATTTGAACACCTGACCCTTCGTGTGTAAAACGATAGCTCTACCACTGAGCTAATTTCTTGCAACCCAAGAGAGACTTGAACTCTCGCACTAACAGTGAAAATGTTATGTCTTAACCAACTTGACCATTGGGTCAGCCCAGTGCAAGTATCGCACTTACTTAAACCGATTACAAAACGGTTGCATTACTTTTATGCTAACCGGGCTAAATTTATATATATAACATTTATATATATAAATTAAAATTTATATAAGTATTATATAAATTTTAATATATGTGTTATATTAAGTATAATAATAAATTAGTACTTTATGTCTAAAAAAAATTAAATTTATTACAACTAAAGCCTATTACGTAATATTATATTACGTATATAAAAGAGTATAATATAATAAGCTTCGCGCTTAAATGCTTTCAGCACTTATCTATAATTGACTTAGCTTTCCTGCCATGCTTAATAAGCAATCATATACACAATATCATTCCTGAATAAGGTGTATATTCATAATTTTTACTTTAGTGATAGTAAATTAGTTATAAACAATATTAAACAACAGGTAAACCATAGGTCAACATTCCCAACTCCTTTCGTACGAAGGGACTATTTATCTTTTACTCTGTATCCCTCTAGAAGATAAAAACCATACTGTCTCACGACGTATTAAACCCAGCTCATGTAACTCTTTAATCGACGAACAGTCGAACCCTTCATGATTTCTACATTCATGTGGATGAGTTAAGCCGACATCGAGGTGCCAAACCGCGCACTCAATTTGTACTCTCTTGCGCAAATTAGCCTGTTCAATTATGTTATCATAAAAGTTTTTAATCTTTTATTTCCTTTTCTTTCAAAAAGGTTCAGACTATTTCTTCATCTTTATATTTTTTTTTTTTATTATTATTTACCTCCTACTCAACCTTTTATACCATATGATCCTATACGTGTTGTTGAATTTAATTTAGTATATTCTAAATTTGGTCTAAAATTACCTCTTATCAATGCTGATGATTCAAAATTTTCTGATGATTTAATATTTATTAAACTTCCTTTATATTTTAATTTAGATAAAGATCTTGATGCAGTAAAACGTTTAGTTAATCTACCACTTGCTTCTAATCTTACACCTGAAACTCTTTTATATTTAATATTATCTAATATTATACCTTTTAAATATTTTGAATTATCTATAACATTTCTATTTTCTATTACTTTTACTTTTTTTATAGAACTTGATAATGATTCTAATACTTTACTTTTTATTGCACTTAATTTTAATAATAAAACTTTAGTAAAGATATCACTATTTAAATAATGGTATTTAAGGTTTATAAAATTAAATTGTATATTTTTTTTATATATTTTTTTTATTAAATTTGTTAAATTATGTAAATAATAACTATTAAATTTAGATTTATTAATAAAAATTAATATAATTAAATAAAGATATATAAATTCTTTTTCTAATGATTTTTCTAAAAAGTCTTTATATACATTTAATTTTATATTATTTAATTTATTTTTATCTTCTATAGTTTTTAATAATAAATTTTTTAATTCTGATTCTCTTTTAATTATTTTTAAACTTAATTTTTTTATTAGTCTTAAGTTTTTTTTTATTAAAAAATTTTTTTGTTTTAAAAAATTAGAATATCTTTTTAATATAGAATTATAAGTTATTAATTGTCTATTATAAAAATAAATTGTTATATTAATTAAATCATTTGTATGTTTAAATTGTCCAAGACTTATTAATATTTTATTTTTAGATATATTTACATTTTTTTTAAATGCATTACTACTTCTTATTTTTTCTTCTAACTTAAAATTATATAAATTAAAATAACCATCAATTAATTTATTTATTAATTTATTTGCTTCAATAATATTATTTAAACTATTTTTATTAAAAGTATAAATACTATTTTTTCAATCTCTTACAATAGGTATAAATTTATTAGGTCATAATACTTTATGCTTAGAATTTAATGATATATTCTTATATGAATGTTTTATTTTAGATTTTATTATATTTAACATAAATTTTTAATTTGTTATCAATTAAATAATAACACAGTTTAATAATAATTAAAACTATTTCATTAATATTATATTAATAATTATAAAGAAAAAAAAAAATAAATTTATAAAGATGTTGGGTACTTAAAAAAGGATTATTATTAGCATTATTCACCTTTTAGTCGTTGAACGTATTTATTTATATATAAAGCTTAAATAAATTTCGCTTCAAATAAACTTAATAATGATTAGACAAATTAAGTTATTTTTGAAATTAACCCAAATTATTACCAATATTTTAAAATATTGGAGGACTAACAAATAATCCCTAGCGTAACTTTTTCATAAATCCAAGACCTTTCCTTTATGAATCTTGTGATCATATGCCCCGCTTACGCGACTGATAGACTTGTAAGTCAAACAGTAAAGCAAGATTAAGCCATTAAACTTTTAAAGTAAAAAAAACATCATAATAATAAGTAAAATTTCTCTATTAATATGACTAAATAATAATATAGTTATATTATTATTTAATTTACATCTATTTACCATATAGTTAAAATCTTACTTAAAAAAAATTAATAATAACTAACTTAATATAAACAATAACTGGATAATTAATAATAATTAATTACAAATTAAATAAAAAATTCAAGAAATAAAAATATTTAATGAATTTTTGTAAATAAAAATCTACAAAATTACAATATGAACTTTGGATATACCCAGGTACTTTTTATGGGATCTGTGCCCCGCATAAACTGCCTTCCTACCATAAAGAATATAATAGAACAAATAAAGGTGTTTCAATTTCATAACTATTACCTTATACACTGGAAATTATCAAATTATATCATAGTAGGTAACAGTAAAGCTGCAAAGGGTCTTCTTGTCTATCTAGAGGTAAGCAGCATCTGCACTGCTAATTCAATTTCACTGAGCCAATCATCGAGACAGCTGTTGTATCGTTAAGTCATTCATGCAAAGACCGCATTTAACGGCCAAGGTATTCCGCTACCTTAGGACCCTTATAGATAAGGCCGCCATTAATCGGGGTGTTCATCAAAACCTAATTAAATAATTAAGTAAATCTGTTACCCTACCGACATCGGGCAGACATCACACTCAATACTTAGATTTCTATCTTGGCAGAGTGCTTTGTTTTAATTAAACAGTCGTACAACACTATTTTATGATTCCTTTTACTATTTGATACTTATGTATCTATAATAATGGTCCTCCTTATCCCGAAGTTACGGTAGTTAATTTGCCGAGTTCCTTAATGATTGTTCACTCAAACGCCTTTGTATACTCTACTTGCTTACTTGCGATAGTATTTAGGTACGGTTTATAATTATTTTTTTTTTAGATTTTTGTTACAATTTCCTGAACCTTTATCACTAAATAAAGATTTTGTTTACAAAAAATAATTATTATTATCATCATATAGACCCTTTGGGGTATATACTTAGATACCGAAATTTAAAATAAACCATAAGCTTAAGGCGAGGAAAATAAAATTTTCCTTTTTCGTTACTCATGTCAGCATTCTCTCTTGGATTATCTATTATTTTTTTAACTTAAAAAAGATAAAATCTAAGATTTATCCAATGTTCCGCTACCCCGTATAATTATACGTACAAGGTTTCGGTATATTATTTAGATCCGTTATATTTTCGGTATTAATATCTAAAATATTTAATCAGTGCTCTGTTACGAGATCTTCAAAAAATGGCAGCTTCTAAGCCTATTTCCTGATTGTATTTGATAATAACATCCTTAATTTCACTCAATAATAATTTTGGAACCTTATTACTCTTGTTCTGGGCTGTTTCCCTTTAGACATACAACCTTATCGCACTATGTCTGATTATTCAACATTCATCTTTGCCATTCCGAGTGCAAATACTCTCCGATAAAATCTACACGATCCCCCGATATATACAAAAATAAATTTTTGCCAGAGATCACAGTTCTGTACCTGCTAAGATGTTAGTTAAATTACCTACTTAAATAGGTTTCGCGGAAAACCAGCTATACTAGTCAGTTTTATCTTTCACCAACTTACCACAGTTCATCGAATATCTTTACAACGATAACTCGTTCGGGCTTCATTACCCTGACCATGGTAAGATCACTAGCTTTCGGGTCTATGTTTAGAAACTATATTATTTTTTCATAATTGGTTTAACTGGGCAATATTTTATTGCTCGCTTCTAAACATAACTTGCTGACCCATTATGCAAAAGGTACACTCTTTTTTTCGAGCTGCTTATAAAACTACTAATTCAAATTTTCCCTCACGGTACTTTTTCACTATCGCTTATATATTATATTTAGCTTTAGAGGAAGGTTCCCCTTTTTTCAAACAAATTTTTTTCGTTTTACTTATAAGCTTATTTATTAAAAGAATTTTTAATAAAATCTCGTTTGATTTCTTTTCCTAAAGTTACTAAGATACTTCAGTTCACTTTGTTTATTTAATTAATTTATCTTAGATTTTAGATTTATAACTATCTATCTTTAATATATAGCTAATTATCCTTAATAGTTTCTTTACATACTTTATATATCTTACATATTTTTATTATTTATCAAGTTATTATGAATCGAACATAACTAATCCTCAACCCAAATGAGGTGCCTACCCAGCCGGCTCTAACCTGTTTTTTCAGAGAATATCCGATTTGAACGGATGTGATTTTTTTAAACCAAATAAGTCTCAAGCTTACCACCTTAAACCACTCAGTCAATTCTCTTTTATTCAAGAGCACTCAGATTTGAACTGAGAAGGTGGAGGTTGAAGCTCCATATTTTACCCTTAAATTATACTCTTATTGATTCCTTAGCGAATTGAACGCTAATCCTACTCTTATCAAAAGTATACTTTAACCTATTAAGTTAAGGAATCTTACGGAAAAGAGATGATTCGAACATCTAAGTGTAACTACACAATATTTAGCAAATATCTCGCCTTGCCTATAGCAACTTTTCCTTTTACGGGTTAAATCGGCTACGATCCGATATCTATTTTCTCGACAAGAAAATCCTTTGCCAATTAAGTTACTAACCCTTTTTTTATGGCTAGTTGAAGTTGAATCAACACATTTCACATGGTACGCGAATAGTCTACCGTTAACCTATAGCCATTTTTAAGACTTACAGGATTCGAACCCGTACTATAATGATTAAAAGTCATATGTTCTACCATTGAACTAAAGTCTCAAAAGTTTATTATCCCTTTATAAACTATTTATTGATTTACGTGAAACATATAATCTTACTATTCAAGGTAAAATATATTTACTAAATACAAAGAATATAAAACTTAATGATATTAATGTAAAAACTACTTGATTAAAGAAAAAAAATGGTATTAATTGTGGCATATCTTTATTTACTTTTTTTTTTACAAATTAAAGTTAAAATGAAATTATATTAAAAGTAATTGTTAAAATAAATTTAATAACCTCAGAAGTATATACATACATATAATATTAATCATACAACATCAACAAAATGTCAGTATAATATACCTGATTCGTATCCTAAATGATGATGATCTGTTAAGTGATAACCTAATAAACGTCATAAACCTACACTTAAGAAAGCTGTTCCTATAAGAACGTGGAATCCATGGAAACCAGTACTAAAATAAAAACAAGAACCATATACACCATCTGATATTGTAAATGATGATACTGAATACTCTATTCCTTGGAATATTGTAAATACAATAGCTAATAATATTGTAGCTACTAAACCATATAGAGCACCTTTTCTATTACCTTGAATTAATGAATGATGACTATATGTTACTGTTACACCTGATGATAACAAGATTATAGTATTTAATAAAGGTAATTCAAAAGGATCTATAGCATTTATACCTAAAGGAGGTCATTGTGCTCCTAATTCTACATTAGGTGATAATGAACTATGGAAGAATGTTCAAAATATTGCTAAGAAAAATAATGCTTCTGATGCAATAAATAAACCAACACCTAAATTTAAACCTCTTTGTACAGCATTAGTATGATTACCTAAATATGTACCTTCAGATATTATATCTCTGAATCATAATGTCATACATCAAACTAAATTAATAAATGCTATAAATAATATTATATACATATTACTAAATCCATGCATAGTTAATACTCCTGATGTTGTTAATATAAATAATGATAAACTATTATAAAAAGGTCATGGTGAAGGTGATACTAAATGATAAGGATGACTTTGAAAATTAGTTCTTTGATCTAAAGACATTTATTTATTTTATTTTTTTTAGTTTAAATTATCTACCTATAGAAATAACTATTGAACCTACCATAGCTAATAAAAGAATTAATGATATAATAATAAGTCATAATGAATAACTACTATACATTATATTACCTATAGCACTTGTATGTGTAATATCTATTAAATTAGTATCTCAACTTAAACTATTAGAATAATTTATCGATTCTTTAAAACTTTTTTCAAATAAAGAAGATGTAAAAGAATTTAATATATTAAACTGTACTACATTAGTTATTATTTTTTGACCTAAAATATATACTAATGTAATCATACTTAATATAGCTAAAGGTATATAATTATTATTTGTACTAACTAATTCAGATATTCTTATATTAATTAACATTAAAATAAATAAAAATAAAATAGATACTGCTCCAATATATACTAATAAATAAGATAAACCTATAAATGTTAAACCTATCATTATTAAATATATAGAAATTGTTGAAAATAAACCTATTAAAAATAATACAGAAACAACAGGATTTTTACTTACTATAGTATAAATACCAAGTATTATACTGATAAAAGCTAAAATATCTAAAATATTTGAATTAAATCCATTATTTATTTTGTCTACATATAAATCTAATTGCATATATAAAAAAATTTTTCCCATTTTTAAATGGAACTTAAAGATTACCAATAATAAATATAATGATAACTAGGAAGAGAAGGAATCGAACCTTCGATGACTCAAAGTCATTGAGTTTACAGCTCAACTCGTAAACCAACAAACGAAGCCTTCCTAAGGGGAGTTCGAGTTTTTAAATTTTTTTGTTTAAGTTTATTAACCCCGTGCAATTTCCATTACACGAACCTTATTTCGACTTAACACCAATTAAAGTTATACATTCGAAAATAATATGAATATAAAATTATAACTATTTATATATTTATTTATATTCACAAATCAAACTTATTGCATTTCTTCTTTCAGCGCCTGACGAGTGGTTAGTACCTAATTGAGAAACGATTCACCGTTACGTGATGATTAACGATTACTAGTAATTCCTTATTCATGTAGTCGAGTTACAGACTACAATCCATATTGATCAAATTTAAGGATTAGCTTATTTTCACAATATAACATCCTTTTGTAATGAAAAATGTGGCACGTCTATAGCCCACAATATTTTGGCCATGATGACTTGTCTTGATCCTATATATATAGTCCGATCTAGTGGCAAGGTATATTATACATATAAATAATACCAAGGTTTTCGCTAATTGTAGGAATTAACCTAATCTCACGACATTAACTAAAGACAGCCGTGCAGCGCATGTAATATAATTAAATATTATTCAAATTGTGGTAAGATTAATCGCGGGTTATCGAATTAAATAACATACTTCACTACTGGTTTCAAAGACGGCCTAATGATTTCAGTTTTAATGTTGCCATTGTACTCTTGAGGTGGAATGCTTACACTTTTATTTATAAAGTTTTTTAATTTATGACATTCAGAATTTTCTGCTTGGACTACTAGGGTATCTAATCCTGCTCGTTACCCAAGCCTTCGTACCTCAACGTCAGTTTTTATAAAGAAGGTCGTATTAACTGCTACCTGTCTTTTTGTTATTTGCAAATTCTATCTTTTCTTCAAAAATTCAATTCTTCTTTTATAAAACTCTAGAAAAAAAGTACCCTTTTTAAGGTTTATTTTTCCGTCTATGTACACTTTAAACCTAATTAAGATGACTTACACTTGTCTCTTACGTCTTACCGCGACTGCTGGCACGTAGTATTGGTCGAGACTAATAAATAGATAATTGTCATTATCTTTAATCTATTTAGAATTTTATACGTTTACACGTTAATTGTATTAATATTTTTAATACATTGCATTCTTCCAAGTTGCTGGTTCAACCGTTAGGTCATTGACCAATATCCCTCACTGCTGTACTTAAAGCGCATTAGGAGTTTCTCATTCCTAATGTGGTCGATCAACTTCTCAGTTACGACTACGGTTTTGTTAATTATTTATTATTTAATTATTACAAACCGAAATATTTATTAACATCTTAAAGCGAAAGAATTTTCTTTGATTATAAGGGATTTAACCTTTCTTTAAGGTAGTCAAAATATTATATACTCACCTGTTTACCACTTCATTATTTTTATTTAATGACGTACGATTAGCATGTGTTAAGCACTTGGATAGCGTTCAGTCAGAGCCATCATCAAACTCAAAATTTTATTAGATTAGGAATTATTTCCTAATAAAATATTTAACTTATTTTTTGTTATTCTTTATTCTTATACTAGTTTTTGTTTTAATAAGATATAATTAAGCCATATTCTGTATTTAACCCCTAAAAAAAAAGTGTTAATATAGTTATATATTTTATATTAGTTAGTATAGGAGTAGTGCTCGATATATCAAATTAAAATTTGATATTTGTTTCTTCAAATAATCCAAAATTCTTAATATTATATTTATATATACATTATAACTATGGACTTTCCTTTTTATATCATTATTTTTAATTTGAATTTATTTAATGTAATTCTAATGAATCTCTTATGTAAGAACAAGTTAAAACTATAAATACTTGACTTTGTATAAAAGCTATACCTAATTCTAAACCTGAAAAAGCAAATATGAATGCTAATGGTATTAAACCTATTAAAAAGTAAAAGATACCTGAACTCATTATTTTAAATGTAAAATCACTTAATATTACTAATAACATGTGACCACTTAAAATATTAGCACTTAAACGTAAACCTAATGATACATTACGAGCTAAATATGATATTAATTCTATTAAAACTAATAAAGGTAATAAACCTAATGGACAACCTGATGGTACAAATAATGAAAAGAATTTTAATTGATGTTTTTGGAAACCTAAAATTGTAGCACCTAAAACTACAGTAAAACTAATAAAGAATGTTAATATAAAATGTGATGTTGAAGAAAAACTATATGGTATTAAACCTAATAAATTATTCATTAAGATAAAAATAAATAAACCATAAATAAATGGAAAATAATTTTGACCTTCTTTAGAATTTATTTGATTTATTACAACGCTATGTACAGTTGCATATATTGATTCTTTAGTTAATGTTCATGAATTTGATATTAATTTATTGTTATATGTTATTAATAAATGTAATGTTAATATAATTATTGTACTAATAATTATATAAAAACCAAAATTTGTTAAAGACATTTTTAAATTTATAATATTAATATTTAAAGAAAAAAAATCTTTTATTTCAAATTGTTCTAATGGACTAATTATGTTATTAAACATCATAGTATTTGTATTTATATAAATATATATTTAATTTAAACTAACTACTAATTATATAAAACTTTATATATTGGAAAATTTTAGTTGTATTATCTAATTTATTATTAACTTAATAATCTTATAAAAGTATTATTATAAAAATATTTAATTAAAAGAATAATTTGAGTTAATTTATTAAAAGATATTATTAATATGAACATTAATAAAACTAATTATATAATTGTTATTTATTAAATACACTATATAAATTAACTTTACCAATAATAAAAAGATTATGATTGCAATATATTATTGATTTATTTATTTATTAATTATATATTAAACCTGATACAGAATAATGTAGACCATCTAATATTACTGCAGGATATATACCAAAGAATACAGCAGGTACTACAAGACTAATTAATAAAATAAATTCTCTTTTACTTAAATCTTTAACATAATTAAAGAAATATGAAGAAAATTGTCCACCAAAAGCTATTCTATTAAACATAAATATAGTATATGCAGCAGAGAATACTATAGAAGTACTAGCTAATACACCTAATACCGAGATTCTTTCAAATATACCATAAAGAGACATAAATTCTCCTATAAAGTTTAAAGTTAATGGTGAACCACAATTACCTAAAGATAATATATAAAATAATATACAGAAAATAGGCATTAATTGTGCCATTCCTCTATAATATGTTATTAATCTTGTTGAAGATCTATCATATAAAATACCTCCTACACAAATAAATAAACCAGATGATACAAATCCATGTGCTAAACCTAAAGCAATTGCACCTTCTATACCTTGTATTGTATTACTAAAAGCACTTAATAAATAAACAGCTGCATGAGAAACCGATGAATAAGCTATTAATTCTTTAATATCTATTGTTCTTAATGTACTAAAACTAGCATAAAGTATAGTTATTACACCTATAACATAAACTATATATGTATAATCCATACTAGCTTTAGGTAATAAAGGTAATATTAATCTAAATATACCATATAAACTTAATTTTAATACAATACCGGCTAATATAATACTTCCTGCTAATGGTGATTCAACGTGTGCTTTTAATAATCAAGTGTTTAAAAAAATTGTTGGTGTTTTAACAGCAAAAGATATAAATATTCCATAAAATAAAAATAATTGAGTTATATAACTAAAATTTGCTTTAGATAATGCATCAAAATCTGTAGCACCCATAATAGAAGACATAGTTATTATAGAAAGTAACATAAATAATGAACCTAATAATGTATATAAAAATAAATAAAAACTAGCTCTAACTTTATCACTAGAACCAAATAATCCTATTAATAAAAATAAAGGTGGTAATATACTTTCAAAAAAAATATAAAATAATAATATATCTAAAACTAAAAAAACAGCTAATAATAATGTTTCTAATAATAATATTATTATTACAAATGATAATACATTTTTAGAATCTATAGAATTTCAATTAGCTACTAATGATATAGGCATAATCATAGTTGTTAATAATAAGAAATAAATAGAAATACCATCTATACCTAAATATAAATCAAAATAACTTATTTTATATATTTCTTCTAATTGAATGTATTGAAATTGTTTGCTGCTGAAATCAAATAATATAAATATTATCATTGATAATATTAAATTAATTATTAAAGTTGTTAAACCGATAGTTTTAATTTGATTATTAGATTGTTGATATGAAGCTGAAAATATAATAAAAAATATACCTATTAAAGGTATTAATAATAAGGAAAATAAATATATCATAATATTTTGAAAAAATAATAATAAACTAACAATAATTTAATTAACATCTAATATATCTATTAGATCAATAAAATACTAATTAATAATACATACTTTATAATAATGTTATATTAGAAGGTATAATATTTAAACCTATAACTATACAAGGTAATAATACAACATAAGCTATAATAATAGGTAATAATATTGTTCAACATACTGACATTAATTGATCAAATCTAATTCTAGGAAATGAAGCTCTTACTCAAATAAATACAAATATAAGGAAAGCTGTTTTTATTGCTAAATTTAAACTAGATAAACCATTAATTAAATAATCAGAAAATAAAGAATTAAAATCACAAGCATTATAACCAAAGAATACTATAAATGTATTAATAAAATATAAAATAGTATTTAATGGTAATATATTTAAATAACCACCTAAAAATAAAACACTACTTAATATACAAATTAATACAATACTAGCATATTCAGCTAAAAAGAAGAAAACAAATATAACAGCTGAGTGTTCTGTCATAAAACCACTAACTAATTCTGATTCAGCTTCTGCTAAATCAAAAGGAGCTCTATTAGTTTCTGCAATACAACCTATAAAAAATATAAGAAATATAGGTAATAAAGGTAAAATAAAATAAACAACTTTTTGACTTTCTATTATTGTTGTTAAATTTAAACTACCTGTAAATAAAATTACTAATAAAATTATAGAACTTAATAATAATTCATAACTTATTAATTGAGCTGTACTTCTTAAAGAACCTAAAAAAGCATATTTAGAATTAGCAGATCAACCTGCTAATAAAATACCATATGTTGCTAATGAAGATACAGCTAACATATATAAAATACCTAAATTAAAATCTGATATAAATAAACCTGATCCATAAGGTATAACAGCATAACCTAATAAAGAAAAAATTAAAGTTATTATAGGACCAAGAAAAAATAATATTATATTAGCTTGTGTTGGTGCTACATATTCTTTTAATAATAATTTTAAAGCATCAGCAAATGCTTGAAGTAATCCATAATAACCTACAATATTTGGACCTAATCTTCTTTGCATACTAGCCATTGTTTTTCTTTCTGATATAGTAACAAAAGCTACAATAAGTAAAGCAGGTACAACAACTAATATATTTTCTATTATTGATATAAGTGTATACATATTTTAATAAAAACTACTATAATTAAAATTTAATAATTTTTTATCTATCTAATTATTATTACTAAATATTTTTTTTTTTAATTTTTACATAACTATAGTTAAATTTTGAATATATTATAATATTTAAATAATAAACATCTACTATTTATTATAGGAGTCATGGGAAATCGAATCCCTGATTATAGATTTGCAGTCCTAATACAGAACCATCTGCTATAACTCCAAATTAGTTTTAATTATCTTATTAATATTTTTATTTAATATATTAAAGAATAACCATTTCATATTTTTGTATTAAAATTATACATTTGTTTACTATCTATTTTTAACGCATTTTTACCTAATTCAAAAGCAAAACCTAATGTTAAAACTAAAAAAAATACAAGCATAATTATTAAACCATATAAATTATTAAAATAAGCACTTACAACATATGGGTAAACTAATAATATTTCTAAATCAAATAAAAGAAACAGTAAAGCAAATATAAAAAAAGATATACTGAACTGTGTTCTATTTTGACCCAAAAATGAATGAAAACCACATTCAAATGCACTATCTTTTTCTTGGTATGGATTATGTACAGATAATAATAAATTAATTACTAATAATACACAAGCTAATATTGGTATAAATAAAAAAAAAAAAGTTGTACTTGTCATATCTTATTTATTAACATAAATTAATATAAGCTAATAACACTTTAAATTTAAGCAATTAAGAAAATTTAGATTATTATGAATTATTCGATGGAGGAAGCATTCGAGTCTGATCTATAGAATTATTTTGTTGAGAATTATCTAGTTCTTGTAATAAATTATCTCGTAAAAAATTAGTTACTACTAAATTTTGTTCTACACCAGATTTATTAATTAGAAAATCAAATTCTGAAGAACTATCATATTTAGCTATTAGATTTCTATCCGTAGTTTTGTTAAGTTGGCTAAAAACCTTACTTTTAGATCTATTTAGTTCTATTTTACTATCCATTATTTTTTGTCAGAATGATCTTTCAACAGGCTCCGGTACTTTTTCAGCAACTGGATATTCAACTTGACTATATGGATATAAATTATTATATTCATCCGTAAAAATTGATCCATTAAAACTTTTATAAGATACACCATCTAGCATTAAATGTGTAAGAAGAGGTCTATTTTTCGCAGAATCTCAATTTTCCATTCGAGATGTATGAATATCTAAAGAACTAAGATTAAAATTAAAACCTTTACGCTGAGCAAAAGTAAAATCTGGATCTATAACAAAATCAGCATGTGTTGTAATAAGTAATCATGGATTAATTTTAAAAATATTACTTATCCCTAAATCATTAAATGCTTTTACTATACTACTTTCATAAAAATTTCAATGTTGCATTTCTACACCATTACTAATACATTCTAATACATGCTTATCTCTTAATTCATAGAATATATTATATTTATGCATTAATACTCTGTCTACGGTCTCTTTTAACGTTTTTTTATCATTATCTGTTAATCTATCCTTAAATTCTATTAACATATGATCAGTATTTTTATTAAGAATTTCATGTGATTTAGTTATAAGCTCATATCTTTTAACTAAACCCGGAGAATTTTCAGGATTTAAACGTACTATACCATTAAAAGAAGTATGATATTGATCTATTAAATATTGATGTAAAATTATTTGATTTTGAACATAATTATTATACGCTGCTTGAACATGAGGATGTGTTATTAAACTCTCGAATTCTTTAGAATAATCATATAAGAATAAGCACATATTACTCACACCATATTTTGAATATAAAAAAATATCAATAGCTATAAGTGTTTGCATACAATTAAAACATAACACTCCATAACCAGATGCTACAGTCAGAGCTGTTGTATGTGCTAATAAACTAGATAAGGCATCTAAAGGTGAATTTCTAATTAGTAATTCTTTATTAAAACATTTTTTAATAATATTTAATATAGCACAACAAAAAATTATACAGAAATAAATTACTACTAAAAAAATCCAACATACGTGTAAATTACTATTAAATAATACAGAAATTGGTATAAAAATTAATGAAAATATAGCAATATATTTAATGATATTAGTATGAAATTCTATAGATTTTTGAGTAAAAACAAAAAATAGTGATTTTTCTAAACCTCTAGAAATACCACTATTTACTCTGGCAAAAGAATATCCTTTTTTATTACTATATTATAATATTTATTAACTATTTCATTATTCTTTTTAGTAGCTATATCAAATAAAATATTATCAAATATACTAAATAATGGTGTAATAATAATAAAGTAACTAAAATAAAGTGTAGTTGATATTTGTCCAAATATAATAAAAGGATCTTCTACATGTTTAGCACCTAATATCATTAAAACTAAAAAATTAGCAATAAAAATATAAAAAGCTATTTTACTTAAAGGTTTAAATTGCATACCTCTTATATTAGATTTATCTAAGTATGGTAATGCCATTAAGATAAGTATAGCACCTAACATTGCAACAACACCTAAAGTTTTATCAGGAATAGATCTTAATATAGCATAAAAAGGTAATAAATATCATTCAGGAACAATAGCAGCTGGTGTTTGCATAGGATTAGCCATTACATAATTTTCACAGTCACCTAAAGCATTAGGCATAAAGAAAACAAATATAGATAAACCAAGCATAAATAAGAAAATAGTAACTAAATCTTTAAATAAAAAGTAAGGAGCAAAAGGTAATCTATCATAATTACCTGAAATACCTAAAGGATTACTAGAACCAACAGTATCATGTAATGCTATTAAATGCATTAAAACTAAAGCAGCTAATATAAAAGGTAATAAATAATGTAAAGAAAAAAATCTATTTAATGTAGCATTATTTACAGAAAAACCTCCTCAAATAAATTCTACTAAATCTTGACCAATTCAAGGTATAGCACTTAATAAATTAGTAATAACTGTAGCACCTCATAAACTCATTTGACCAAAAGGTAAAACATAACCTAAAAAAGCTGTTACTATCATAACTATAAATATTACAACACCTATGTTTCAAGTTAAACTTCTTGATCCTTGATATGAACCGTAATAAATACCTCTACCCATATGTAAATATACTAAAAAGAAAAAGGCTGAAGCTGTATTTGCATGTAAATATCTTATTAATCAACCATTATTAACATCACGCATAATATGCTCTATTGAATCAAAAGCATCTGTTATACTAGGTGAATAATGCATAGCTAAAGTTACACCAGTAACAATTTGAATACCTAAACATAAAGCTAATAATGAACCAAAATTTCATAAATAACTAAGATTAGTTGGTTGTGGTGAATCAATTATATAAGAATTAACTAATTTTAATAAAGGATGACTTTTAAAAATTCTCATAGTTAAATTTTAAATTTTAAATTTATTAATCTTTTTTTTTTTTTGCTTATTTATAAATTAATAATTTTATTATATAATATTATATGGTGTAAATAATATAAATGATAAAATATTAGAAATATCTAATCATTGATCAGGCATAAACATAAATAATAAAATAAACATTGTTAAAATTGATATAGGAACAGATAAAGAATTGGATAAAGAAATATTAGATTTTAAATTAAATGATTCTATATTATTTTTATTAATAATTTCAGCAGGTATTTGAAAATTAAATAATTTATTACTAAATATATAAGAATGATTATTAAAAAACATAATTTTAATAACATTTAAATAATAAACAGCACTAACAACACTAGTTAATATACCTATTAAAGCTAAGAAAATAAAACCATTTTGTAAAGCTGAAGATAAAACCATTAATTTTGCAAAGAAACCAACAAGTGGTGGTATACCTGCAAATGATAATAAAGTAATAGCTAAGCTTATACTTAATATAGGATTTATATAAAAATAACCTTTTAATTGATTTATTAATTGAATAGGTGAATTATTCTTATCTAATAAATTGTTATAATCTATATTTTTATTAATATAAAAATATAATGTATAACCTATACCAATTAATATAAAGAAAACATTTAAATTTGAGATACTATATTGTATTAAATAAAATATAAAAGATTGTATAGACTCTACACTATTGATACTTAAAGCTAATAATAAGAAACCAACATGTGATATAGTACTATAAGCAAATAATCTTTTAATTCTAAATTGTGTTAAACCTAAAACAGTACCAATAATTAGAGATAAAATACTACTTATTAATAAACTAGATGTTCAAGAATATTCTATAGATATGTTATTAGAAAAATGTACTAAATGTAATAAAATTATTAATATAGATATTTTTGGCATAATAGCTACAAAAGTTGTAACAATAGTAGGAATACCATCATAAACATCTGGAGATCAAAAATGGAATGGTGCTGCAGATATTTTAAATAAAAAACCTACAGTTATTAATAATAAATAATAAGATATATAAGTAGAAATATCATTATACATAATATAATTTAAATTATTATCATTTATTAAATTAGATAAATTAGTTATAATATAAAAACTATCTAAATAAGTTGTACCTGAATTAGCATAAATTAAACCAATACCTAATAAAATAAAACAAGATGATAAACCACCTAATAAGAAATAAGTTAAACCAGAAGATGTAGAAGATTCAGAATTTCTATATAAAGTACATAATATATATAAACCATAACTTTGTAATTCTATAGATAAATATACTGATATTAAATCACTACTAGATATTAATAATAAACTACCCATAACTATAAATAATAAAATTAAAGTATATTCTATTATTGTATATTGTTCTCCTTTTTTATTAAAAATATTTGAAACAAATAATTTTAATTTATTAAATAATAACATATTTATACTTAAATATTTATTTGTTCAATATTTTCTAGGATAAAAACCTGTTAAATTTAAGATAAACATAGTTAACATAAATATTAACATATCAAATATTAGATCTAAAGATGTTATACTAAATAAACCACCAAATAAACCTACACCTGAATTTAAATAAGAAATAAAAAGATTATTGTAACAAAATAATATACAATATAATTGTATAATTATTCCTATTCTAGAATAATATATAGATATATCTCTTCTTAAACTAAGAGAATTAGATAATAATAATAAAAAAATAGAAGTTAATAACATTATTTTTTGTTTATAGTTGAAAATATACCAAATAATAATAATAATAAAATATTATTATCAATATTTAAATATAATAAGAAAACATAGAAAATTAAACCAATTAAAATATATAAAGCATAAGATGTAATAACACCAGTACTTAAACTACCTATATTTTTACTTAAATTTAATAAACCTTTTTCTAAGCCATAAGGACCTAATAATTCTACAGAACCTTTATCTAAAACTTTAGTAGTTTGACCACCTAATTTTAAGACAAAATTAGTAATATAATTATTATAAAAGAATTCAATTAAAAATCTTTGATTAAATAAACTAAAAATATTATAACCTAAATTAGTAAATTTAAATTTAATTAATAAATTACCAAAAAATTCTGAAAACATTATACCAATAATACTTAAAGTAATAGTAAAAAATAAAGGTAATAATTTAAATAAAGTTGGAACTGCAAATTCTGTATCTAACATAATTTCATGAGAAGGATGTATAAAAATACTATTATCTATAAAAAAACTTGTACCTAAACCTATAAATACATCTTTAGTTAAATAACCAAAGAATATAGAAAAAATAGCTAAAATAATTAAAGGTAAATTAATAAAAATATTACCTTGATCTACATTTTTATAATTATTTAAAGGTCCATTAGGATTAGTTAAAAATGTTAAATATAAAACTTTTACAGAATATAATGTAGTAAACATAGCACCAATTGTAGCTATAAAATATACAATAGTACTTGAAATATAAAATTGACCATATGCAGATTCTAAGATAAAATCTTTAGAATAGAAACCAGACATAAAAGGTATAGCAACTAAACTTAAAGAAGCTATTAACATTATTGAATAAGCTAATGGTAAAAATGGTTTTAATCCACCATATTTTCTAAAATCTTGATTATCTGATACAGAATGTATAACTGCTCCTGCTCCTAAAAATAATAAAGCTTTATAAAAAGCATGGTTAACTAAATGAAATAATGCTAAATTATATGATGATAATCCTATAGCTATTACCATCATACCTAATTGACTCATTGTAGAATAAGCGATAACTTTTTTAATATCTTGTTGAAATAATCCTATAATAGAACTAAATATAGTTGTTATAGCACCTAATCATAAACAAAGTATTAAAACAGTTGAACTATATTCTATTAATGGAGATGATCTCATTAATAAATATACACCTGCTGTAACCATTGTAGCTGCATGTATTAAAGCAGATACAGGTGTAGGACCTTCCATAGCTTGAGGTAATCAAACATGTAGACCTATTTGTGAACTTTTTGCCATAGCACCAATTAATAAACATATACCTATTAATGTTATAACATCTTGATTAAAGTATGGAGCTAATGAAAAAACAGTTGAATAATCTAAATTACCAAAAGATCATATTATTATGAACATACCTATAGTTAAGAAACAATCACCTACTCTATTAGTTAAAAAAGCTGAGATTGAACTTTGATTAGCTGCTATTCTAGTAAATCAGAAATTAACTAATAAATATGAACAAACTCCTACACCTTCTCAACCTAAGAACATTAATAAATAATTATTAGCTGTTACAAGTATTATCATCATAAAAGTAAATAAACTTAAATAACTAAAAAATCTTTGATTATGTGGATCATGACTCATATAACCTATAGAGTATATATGTACTAAACTAGATACTATTAAAACAGGTATTAACATACTTACTGTTAAACTATCAAAATAAAAACCTCATAATATATTTATTGATTCTGAATCTATTCATCTAAATAAATTTATTTCTAAAGGTATATTATTATAACCTACTTCAAAAAAAGTTAAAATAGCTAACATTGTTGTTATGATAATAAAACTTGATGTTATTAATTGTGCTCCTTGTACACCTATTTTTCTACCAAAAAATCCTGATATAATTGAACCTAATAAAGGTAAGAAAATAATAACTAAATACATTATTTATATTCTATTGCTATACTTCCTCTTAATCTATAAAAAGCTACTAATATACCTAATCCTATAGCAGATTCAGCACCTGCTATTGTTATTATATATATAGCAAAAGTTTGACCTAATATATCGTCAAAATTAAGTGAACTTATTAATATTAAAAAAGTAACAGACAATAACATTATTTCTATTGAAATAAGCATTAGAATTATATTTTTTCTATTTAAAACAAAACCTAAAATCCCTATTAAAAATAATATTAATGATAAATTCATTAAACTTTACGATTAAGATTATTATATATACTTATTTATTATTATTAATTAATTAATCACCTAATTGATCTCTTAATCATAATAAAAATTTTTTTAAACTTACTGATTGTATTACTATAGGCATTGAGCTATGTAATATACCACATATTTCTGAACATTGTCCAAAATAAGTACCTTGTCTGTTTAAATATACTGATGATTGATTTAATCTACCTGGATATGCATCACATTTTATTCCTAATGATGGACAAGCAAATGAATGTATAACATCAGCAGCTGATATTACAAATCTAGTATGTGTTAATTCAGGTATTATTACTCTATTATCAACTTCTAACATTCTTAATGTACCTTCTTCTAAATCTGATTCTGGTACTATATATGAATCAAATTCTACAAATTCACCATCTGCATTTGTAAAATCTGGATATTGATAACTTCAATATCATTGGTGACCTTCTCCGTATATTACTAATGATGGATCCATTACTTCATCCATTAAATATAATAATTTAAATGATGGAAATGCTATTAATATTAATATAACAGCTGGTGTTATTGTTCATATTAATTCTATTAATGTACCATGATTCATATATTTATGTGATATTGGTGATTTTGTATTTACAAAACTTTTTATAATAGTAATCATCATTCATGTTACAGAAAATAATATGATAGTTAAATAAAACATAATATTATTATGTAATTCTTCTATACCTTCCATTTGAGGTGTAGCACTATCTTGAAAAAATAAACCCCAAGGTGTTGGAGCATCAAGGTTTATAGTATTGTGATTAATACTTAAACTTAATGATTGAATTCAAATAAATAAATTTCTTATCATATTTATATATATATATATATTTCTTTATAACAATAGTAAATAAAAAAAAAAAGTATCAATATACCTAAAAAAAAAAATATATACATTTTTTTTTTAATTATTAAAATAATCTGAATTTTATTTTAACTTATAGTTATTTAGGCTACGTATAATAATAAGAAAGCCATCATTAATGCGAATACGCAAATTAATTAATAAAAAATTAATAATTTTATTACTATTTCTAATAAAACATTTAACTTTTTTGTTGTTTTAGACTATGTCTTCATTTATAAATGTAGGATTTATAAAATTTTTGTTTACACTACTCATTTTTAGTCGTTGAACGTTATTAGTATAATATAATTTATACTAATATTCGCTGCAAATTTATCTTTAAGATATTTCTTGCAATTAACCCTATAACAGATCTATTCGCTTAAACCTGTAGCTTCTGAGAAAGCAAAACCTAAGATAGCATATGAGAATAATTGACCTCTAAGTGAAGGGTTTCTAGCAACACCTAAAATTAAAGCACCAAAAACAACACCTATTCCAACACCTGCTCCTATTAAACCTGTTGTAGCTAATCCTGTACCGATTATTTTAGCTGCTTGTATCATTTTATATTATTATAAATTATATTACTAAGGAAACCTTTATCCAAATAAATAATTACTATATAGTAAAAGTATTAAACTTAAAAGCCCTCAAGATGAATCGAACATCTATACAAATATTAACAGTATTTTGCTCTACCGTTGAGCTATAAGAGCTGAAATTCTTATCCTAGATTCGAACTAGGATCAAAATATTAGAAGTATTTTGCTCTACCATTGAGCTAATAAGAATAAGCAACATGTATAAGATTTGAACTTATATCATCGTGGCCGTAACACGGTATTCTAACCCTTAAACTAACATGTTGCTTAGAATATATAATTATTAATGTTTATATTAAACTAAAATATTTAAATAATATTTTAATAAATTATATTAAAAAAACTTAAGATTGCACAGGTAAACTTACAAATGCATGTGGTTTTGGTGGACTATTTAAACATCATTCTAAAGAACTATTATTTCTAGTAAATAATGTTTGGAATAAATCACTGAAATATTGAGGAGTTAATCAAGGATATCTTGAAACAGGTGAACCTTGAGTTAATTGTAAGTATAAGATATTTAAGAAATATCATGTAGCAACAACACTTACAATAGAACCGAAACTACTAATTAAATTTCAACCAGCAAAAGCATCAGGATAATCACCTATACGTCTAGGCATACCTTGTAAACCTAAGAAATGTTGTGGGAAGAATGTTAAATTAACACCTACAAATAATATTCAGAAATGTACTTTACCAGCAAATAAATCATAAGATAAACCTAATAATTTAGGTATTCAGAAATATCAACCACTAAATAAAGCAAAAACAGCTCCCATAGAAAGTACATAATGGAAATGAGCAACAACATAATAAGTATCATGGAAAGCAATATCAAGTGAAGCATTAGCTAAAACAACACCACTTAAACCTCCAATTGTAAACATAACTACAAAACCTAAAGCAAATAACATAGCAGGTGTTAAATTTAAAGAACCACCATAACAAGTAGCTAATCAACTAAATATTTTTATACCTGTAGGTACAGCAATAATTAATGTAGCAGCTGTAAAGTAAGCTCTAGTATCAACATCTAAACCAACAGTATACATATGATGACTTCAAACAACAAAACCTAATATACCTATAGACATCATAGCATATACCATACCTAGATAACCAAATACATTTTTACTTGAATTTGCAGAAATTACAGTACTAATAATACCAAAACCAGGTACAATTAAAATATAAACTTCTGGATGACCGAAAAATCAGAATAAATGTTGGTATAAAATAGGATCACCACCACCAGCTAATTCAAAGAAAGATGTATTAAAATTTCTATCTGTTAATAACATTGTTATTGCACCAGCTAATACAGGTAATGATAATAATAATAAAACAGCTGTTATTAATACGGCTCAACCAAATAAAGCTAATTTATGTAAACGAATACCTGGACTTCTCATATTAATTATTGTTGTAATAAAATTCATAGCACCTAAAAGTGAACTTATACCACTTAAATGTAAACCAAAAATAGCTAAATCTACACTAGGACCACTATGACTTTGTATACTTGCTAATGGAGGGTACAATGTTCAACCTGTACCTGCACCATTTTCTATAATAGAAGCAAATACAAATAATAATAAACTAGGTATTAATAATCAAAAACTTATATTATTTAATCTAGGAAATGCCATATCTGGACCACCTACTAATAATGGTAATAAAAAATTACCAAAACCACCTATTAAAGCTGGCATAACCATAAAGAATATCATTAAAATAGCATGAGCTGTAATAATACTATTATATAATTGATTATCAGCTATATATTGTACACCTGGAGCTGATAACTCCAATCTAATTAAAACTGAGAAAGCTGTACCAACCAAACCTGAAAATAATGCAAACATAAGATATAATGTTCCAATATCCTTAGCATTTGTTGATAAAAATCATCTTTCTTTTCACATTGTTATATTAAATATCTGCTGAATCACTTGATTAGATTTTTATACTGCTATTTAGCATATTTTATTTAAAGTCTATTTAATATATAAGACAAAAGGGTGGATACCTTGATTCGAACAAGGATATACTATGCCACATACAGCTGTTCTACCATTGAACTATATCCACCTTAATTAAAAAAAAATTTTTTTTTTAACTAAAATAAATAGCCTGAGGAGAAAATCGAATTCTCATTCTTAATTCATGAAATTATTGTTCTACCATTAAACTACTCGGGCTAATTTAATTATTCATAATTTTAATACATAATTTTTAAAAATAATAATTTTATTATTTTACATTATTATATAATTATGTTGGAGCGATTCGAACACTCATAGCTAAATACCAAAAATTTATGACTTACCTCTTAGTCAACAACATAAAATATTAATATATTATTAATCTAAATTAATAGAGGTAATCTAATAATTGATTAATTCAAATAAATTCAATTAATATTTATAAGTTTAGACCTATGGATAATAAGACTTGAACTTATAAAGCTTCCGCCACCATGATCTAAACACAGCCTGGTTACCAATTTCAGCATATCCATAAAAATAGTTGCTCGAAATAAGACTTGAACTTATAACCTAAACATCTTCAGTGTTCCGCTCTACCAATTGAGCTTTTCGAGCTAAATTTTTGGAGTTATCAGGAATTGAACCTGAATAAAGGACTTGCAAAGTCCTCGTTTTACCAATTAAACCATAACCCCAAATATCCGAGGAGGGATTCGAACCCACACGAGTATATCAATAAAACTTAAGATTATCCTGTCTACCAATTTCAGCACTCGGATTAAGACTAAAATGATTCGAACATTTATAAAAACTATTATGAGCAGTTGGCTTTACCATTAAGCTATAGCCTTAGTATACGGATTTAGGATTCGAACCTAAATAAATTGATCATGAGTCAAATATGTTACCATTACATTAATCCGTAAAATTAGTTTTAATATAACATTAAACCTATATTAAATTTGTAATTTATAGGTTTTTAACATAATATTTAAAATCTAATATTTCCTATTAAATTATGTATATTTTTAAAAGAAAAAGCTTTTCTAGGTAATCGTTCTTGGAATTGTACAGTTCCATGATATGTATGATAGTCTAAATGATTATATAGACTATCTCTATAATCAATATCTAAATTATTTAAAAAGTGATTCATTGTATTAATCTGACCCCTTCAAGCTTGAGGTCCTTGACTTATTATATAACCTGATTTTCTAATATCAAATAAAAAAGCATTTATATCTTTAATTAAAAATAAAGTACCGTTAATTAAATCAATATCATCATCAATTTTACAATAAGGATATATATCTGTAAAACTTTTTAATTCTAGTTTTTGATAATTCTTTTTAACTATATTATTAAATACTTCAATTAATTCATCATTATTTAAAGCTATTGTACTTTTTTTTACTAGATCTAAATAAAAAAAGTTTTCATACTCTTTATTAGATTTTATATATTTTAATTCTTCATATAAATACACATTAAAAGAATTTATATATTTAAAAATTTCTTTTACATGATCATGTATATTTAAACTATCATCTATAATACATAAAAAATCTCCAGATTCTCTAAATGTTAAACTTTTAATAAAATTATCTCTAACAATAAAAAACATTATTAAACTATCTATAAATTCTTTTGGGTAAAATATATAATTATATATTAGTATATTAGTATCTTTTTTTAAAAATCTAATATTTATTAAAAAAACACCTGGTTTTTGTAAATTCATTTCTACATTATCTTTATATAAACCTAAATGAGTTAAATATAATTTTTCATATAATAACCCGTTAATAAAACATTTATCTCTTCAAAGATTAAACATGGCATATTTTTTTTTTTCAATTTAAAATACTAGATAAAGTTCTAGATAAACTATGATTAAAAAATATAATAATTCAAAATAATAAAAATAATAAAAACACTAAATAATATAATTTATTTTTATTTATTATTAAAATAATAAACAATTTCTGAGATATAGTTAATATTATTAAATATATATCTGTCTCTTATACACATCTCCGA
>OJKM01000001.1_pt1 | contig 30462 bp, 36 predicted proteins | sample 1596631 | NCBI WGS metagenome assembly OJKM01 (sample SAMEA3904683, study PRJEB24821) | metagenome | biome: Builtin; feature: hospital; material: surface | place: USA | collected 2013-06-06 | reverse complement strand
ATAATAACTAATATGCAACTAGTTTGCTGCATGCTTGACCGAGCTCTGATAAGCCGGATTGAAGTTATCTGGCCCGGCTATTTTCTCTGGACTATTTATGGCCGGAAATTACAACTGGTCAGGTCCTCCGCACGCCCTTCCAGCAGAGCATCAGTGGAAGCTACCTACGTATAACTATCAAAATGATCATCTCGGTAACAGAGCCGGGGGTCCGGCATTTTCACGGGTAGATCATGGGTCAGCCATGGCTTGCTGTTGTTGCCGAATGTATGGATTGGATAATCTATAAAATTGGAGGAGTGACTCACAGTTGAATACGATCACAGATATATATAACCGTTATTTCTTCTCTATACTTCCATATAGCCCAATCTTAACATTATAAGGAAGTATGGCTTCTCCAAGTGTGCTGGTTTCAAGCCCCAAGGTTGCGGCCCTCCTCAAGAGGCTCCGCGGAGAGTCTGGAGCCCAGGAATCATCGTTCTCCGTCGTGTCATTTTGGCTTCGAAAGAAGATAATGACTATGATTCTTGGGAGCCGTAGATGGAACTCCGCCGATGACGACTTCATGAGAGACAAATATATCTGTCTAGAGGCCGACAAAAGTGAACTTGTCTATCTCCTAGCGAGATCTACTGGTGCTCTGAACATCGTGGAAGCAGGTACAAGCTTCGGCGTCTCGACAATCTACCTTGCTCTCGCAGCTGGACAGAACGCCGCAGCCAAAGCATCTAAGTCCATAACACCAGGTCAAGGCGCGCAAGTCTTTGCAACGGAAAATGAACCCACTAAGGCGAAGAAGGCGAAGGAGCATTGGAAGGAGGCTGGGGAAGAGGTGGAGCCCTGGATTACCTTGCTGGAAGGCGATCTTCGTGAAACACTACCGGATCAAATGAAGAAGGTCGATCAAATTGACATGTTACTGTTGGACAGTATGTTGACCCCCATTCTTCGCTCACCCTTCCACCACGATTTGCTAAGTCAATAAAATATAGTCTGGACTCCAATGGCTCTCCCGGCACTCAAAGCAGTTCAACCAAAGCTCCGTACGGGTGCACTTATCATTGCAGACAACACTGTCATGGCTCGCAGTGACTACAAGGACCTATTTGATTATATGGACGATCCTAAGAACGGCTTCAAGCACATGACGACCCCGTTCAAGGGTGGCTTGGAAGTCATTGTCTACCTCCCTTAAGGCCTTCGGCATAGCTAACATGGCCAGTGCCACCTATTCTGAGTGAATCACATATCTACTAGCACGATAGCAGATTTTAGCGCTCATTCACTATTTTACATCTGTTACTTCATTATACCTCTCAGTTACTTGTCTCTATAATATCAAGTTTCATCCATCGCGAATTGCAATTCTCGAGTTAATCTTTTGCAGCAAGCTCCACACATTGGTAAAGAATCTTCCAGTCATAAGAGATAGAATATAGTACAGGTCTAATAGGCAACATGCTACTCCAAAATGTCGAAAGGATAATAAAAGTTGTACAGGTTGTGCAGTGATATACATAGCAGAATCGTAGGTGAGACTGACAGGCAACTCCCCAATGCGCGGCTACGGGGAGATCGGGTATACTGGTGTTCAAAGATGCAAAGTAGGTAAAACACCATTATCGTTTGCGGGATCTCTGATCGCCTCCTCCGGCCAGTATACGCTTGGTTCGGAGATAGTTGCGCACGATATTTTCCACACTTCCTATATCGTGAGAGGGTTTTCTATAAACAGAAAAATTAGCAATGAACACCAGCAGAGGTAAAAAAAAAAATTATCCCCATATGTTCTTTGCGATTATTATGACGAAAAGCAGCGAGTAGTCATACCTCATATATGTCAATTTCGCACGTCTCTTTCTCTTCTCCGTGCGCTGGACAACCTCCACACCAACCACGTTAGGGCTATATGCCTTAACCCACATCTCACAGCTGATTCTCGTCAATTTGTTTCGCAGCAAAAATGCGGTATCGACTCCTCTCTGGCGAATATTCAGGCATACACCGGCGAAGGGATCGCCATTCTTAAACGTAACACGCAGAATGTCACCAACTTTGGCGCCCTGGCGATTTTTCGGATCGAAGAGCGCTTTTCTCTCGCCAGTAGGGTCAAGTACAGACAACTGCTCAGCCGTAAAGGCGGCAATAGGGTCTTTGCATGTGTCGTATGGGAAAGCTGGAGGAGGGTGGACCTTGAGCTCCTTGGTGCCTGTACATCACAAGCCATGTCAGTGACCAGCAACTCCAGTAAGCCGTAGTATGTCGAGAATATATGGCTAGATCATACCTTTCCCAGGCCGGCAGAACTTGGGAATCTGTGATATGAATTGTTCCGGAATAGTGGTAGGGAACGCGATCTTCTCTTTCCGGGGGGAGTGGACGGTATGGAGGAATTGACGGCGAGGCACCTGCTGCCTCAGCTCCTTGATTGCATTGGCACAGCAACCAATCGGTCGCAGCGCCGACTTCACAGAGGCCATCGTGGTGAGAGTCTTCGTCCTTGCGTGAGTTGTGCTGGTCTTCTTCTCTTCTTCCTGTCGCTCAAGTCTGAATAGAAAATTGAAAACCATCAAAAAGGTGGTCCGTGCCAAGCCAAGACATGAACTTTTTTTCTATCTTCGACTCTTTGGACGAAGCAAGAGAGCAAAAAACACACGATCAACTACAGAACACCGAGTCGAGCATTTACCTTGCGTTTTATACCCGTCAGTTTGAAATTATCACTCTATCAAATCGTCTGGTTTTGTCAGATTAAGCCAATGGCGCACCCACGGCTGGGGAGGGCTTTCGTGCGCGGGTGCATCTCCCAGAGTACATCCCTAGGTCAATACAGAGCCTTCTCAAGCTCTGCCAGCCTTTGCAAAGGTATGCTCTAATATCGCCTAGTGATAATGCAATGCCTCTGCTAATGGTATATTTGTGCAGCTCTTGTTCCAAAATTTGCTCCTACCTCATCCCCCGAGCTCGATGGCTTGCTCCAAAAATTTCGAGATAAGCTCTTTATTCCGGCATGGCTCCCATACGAAGACAAACGAGCCATGTATAAGAAGTCGAAATCACAGGAACTACTCAGCCACCCCGTAGTAGTCAATGTTGGCACCGAAGATGCAGTCGATAACTACACACTGCGACCCATGCACATCGCAGACGCTCCGAGTAACAGCGAGGTCGCCAGAGTCATTAGACTGTTAAAAACAGAGGAAGATTGGAAGAGTCTCATTCCATTCCTCAGTGGACTCCATGCATCGAAACGGGACCTCACCCCACATACCACTGAGATGCTTATACGGAGAGCTGGTGATCTTGGGATGGAAGCACACGTTTTGCAAGCCGTAGCGCAAGCACGTCGAACAGGTCTGCTCATGCGCAATGCTGATTTCACTCGAACGCTTCTATTTGCTATACGACTAAAGGCAGAAAAGGCAGGATTTAAGGGACCTGATGTTCATCTTGCTCTTGGACAGGCAAAGGAACTAGTCAGGTTGCTGAATTCCCCAGAACACACACACCCGGTTGCTGAAAAGGACCCCAAGAGGCTTCCTAGTGTTATCGGAATGCTACTCGAGTTGAAGGCAGCTTACACCATGGATGCGTTTAAAGGCCGTGACGAAGACCAGGGGGTTCGGTCATATGCCAATAAACTTATCAGCACATGGCCATTAGAGAAGTTCACTGTGCCATCGGAATGGCCAACGGCCAACTGGAGACTACGCACTTACGTACCCCTATGGCATGGAATGGACCTGGCTTTGCGGGTTGAAGAAATCAAAGCCCAACCGGATATTCGACAAGGCCTGGAAGCTCGAAGGGACGAATTTGCTAAGGCCGTTGAAAGTTGCCTCCAGACTGTTGACAAGCACCGCCAAGAGGTCACCCACACTGTATCTTGGACGAAGTCATTACTGCATAAATAGGGGATTTCTATCTTCACCTAGAGGATATATGTATTCAATCACGGCGTTTTGATTATGTTGGTCTCCAGAGCCAAATCATTTACTACTTGTATAATAGAAAGTTTTATATCTGTTACCCAACCCGTTCATGTATGAATCATATCTCTTTTTGCATCTCATTCTGATCACGCTAGTGATAAATAATTTAGAGGTTTCCCATTAGAAGTATCCCAGTATGGGTTTCTAGCTCCGCTCATTGATTTAGTACCACAGAAATGTTGCTTGTTTAAAAGAAACAAAAAATGATCATATCTCATAAGTATACGTTCAAGCTAGGAGAACAAGAGTACTGTCCTCCTGGAATAAGCCATCAGCTTCAAGCTTGCATTCACCAGATACCACAGCGGGTCCAGATATGTGGATCTATGACAATGATTAGTATACCTTCAAGAGAAAATGGAGTTGCGTAATTATTCTTATGATCTGTTCTCACCTTTCCCTCTATGGCTTTCTCATTACCTGACTTTTCATCGTAATCAACTAGTTTGACCTCCACACTATTCAGGGGAGGGCCAAAGTGGCTGAAACCCCGCTGTCCTCTGTAATCATATGGATTTGTCTGACAAACCGCTCCAGCTACCTTCCCAGTAGTAAGCGCATATGCGAGTCGAACACCTGTCATGATCCTGAAATCTGTAAGCTGGTCACTGGTGAGCTGATTGTTTCTATCTCCTTCAGCTCGATGAGAGACAAGAATCAATCTTAAATTTTTTAGCGCCTGTTCAGAGACAGGCCCACTTCCGCCTAGAGCAGAGAGAATGTTGCTTGATGGCATCCTTCCTGACTCTAAGGCACGAGTTTGGAAGAAGCGGCCAAGTTTCACCAATGGGTTCAATTGAGGGCCCATGTATTGAGCATGGTAATCGGACATAGTGTGCGATGAGGCGATGATAATCGTTGGCGAGACTCCGGTAGTTGCAAGAGCAAAGTCGACGATTTCTCCTGCGACAGAGTTGAAAGCGATTGATGCATTTGAGTACAAGGCGGCTAGAACGAAACAAAGGGTATAAGAGTGTGCAAGTGAATCAATTGACAAGACCAAGTCTGATGACTTGAGCTGTTCGTTGCGAGGTAACGAAGAACCCAATGCAGCAACACCAGAGATAATGTTCTATGTATGAGACTTAGTCCCCAAATTACTCAAAAAGGGAGAAATAAGAACCTTACCTCTGAAGTATATTCGACAAACGAACCTAGGCCCTTCTTAGAGGGACATAGAGTGGTCAGAGAGGGGGTTGGGGATTTAACATCCCATTCGGGTACTTCAGGGCCAACTGAGCCCTCCTTCTCATTGACCAATTCGTGCCATGTTGACACTTCGATCTTACTACCAGCCCCTTCAGGGACTTCATTCCAGTCCATGTGTCGGCTGCCCTCCTGAGCAACCCATATTCCATGTCTCAGAGCAGGACACATTTTCAGCAAAGTAGTAACCTCCACAGCACCAGCTTCAGCAATGAGAACATCGACCTTTGTCTCCTGAAGATAACCAGCAAGTGTTTGAGGGGGGAGATTATGAGGAATAATAACAATCGGAAAGCCATAGAAAGCGCTTGCTGTTGGACACATTAGTTAACAGCATCGTCATAATCTGAGCCAGTGGATTCATACCGAAGATAGTTGCAAGCATCTCTACCGAGTCAGTGAGACATATAGCCACTCTTTGTGCCTTGGTATCACGGATATACTGTCCAATGATCTTGATTTCCCGGGAAATATCATCAACACTGCGTTCTTGGGCCGTGTTTCCAAACACAGTGAAGATGGATCCCTTTTTCCCCGATGGTGTGCCGTCACTATTCAACTCCCCGCGGACAACAGCTTTCCATATATCTCGAAGGTCTCCCCGTCTGCCAGCAGTCCATCTAGGAGTGTCTGGATCACGAACACCAAGTCCAGCCTTGAGCGGGTAGCCATGGGGAACGTCCATGGCCCGTACAGACGCAGACTCCCCGCGCTGTCTGACGGGTGCTACCATTCCCTGGCGGGCCAGTACATATGGGTGAGCATCGGGGTCTGGTGTGAAGAAGAGCGTATATCCGATGTACGAGACGAGGACTGTTGCGAGCAGAGTCGAGTAGATATTCCAATCGGAGAAGAGCGCTTCCAGGAGCGCATCTGCCCTGGCCAGCATCGAGTCTTCGGCCGCCATGGTGAGATGTGGGTGTTTGACTTGTTCTGTATCCAAGCCTGGCCAGCTTGTTAGTTCTTATACCTCGCTGAAGCAGCGGCGCTTATAAGTGACGTTGTTTGGGTGGGATGAGTACGAACTCGGTTTCAACTGCACAATCACCTTCCAAGCTCAAATATGGGATCTGACAACGTAGAGTGACATAACAAGCAGTGTGATGTGTTAATTACCGTAATACAGGTCTCTTCTCGTATATATATGGCTTGCTTGCGTGTGCCGTAATGTTGCTGTGATATCTCGATACGCGACAGCCGCCGGTTTCTCTGGTAGCGCGGTAATTTTGGCGCCTAAATGAATATCAAGCCAAAAATCCAAACAGAATAACATTGAGAGTTTAGGAACTTCTGCAAAGCGACAGCGAGGGAGGAAAGCCAGCGTTGGATGAGCGTACCATGATATGAACCAGGAAGAGATACTATCCCTCGATATTTCGATAACTGGAAGGTAAGTAAGGTAGGTCTTTTTATCCAGGTGAGTTTTTCCATACATCCCCAACTGAACCATGAGCGAGGAGCACCGGCTTACCATGCTGCTAGGCGTTCTGCTTCATTCGCTGCGTTTTTTTTCTTGCTTACGGCGTGCATTCCTTCGCATCAATGGCTCCTTCATCTCTCCCGTCGACTCCGCGGATGCTGGATGCCAATGGTCCGTCAACAGCTTCCCCAGGAAAATGGCGACATCCACGTTTGAAAGAGATTATTCGACGACAAAATGCGTCCAGCGTCAATGAGAAAACAATTAGACGGCTGCTTTTAAATGCAGGCACATTGATTTTTACTGGCTTTATTGGCAACACCTACAAGCAATAGTATGAGACGGCCAACTCCCCCAGACAAGGAGAGCAGAGTGCATGCTAACAGGGTGGTGATAATAGCTCCCTAGCGATTGGATCTTTTTTTCAAATTCCGACCTACCCAGACATCGTACTGCTTGTCATCCGCCTTTTACTGTTTATCAACATTGCCATGATTCTGTACCCTATCTACCGGGCACCTGACCAGGTATCCGACATCCCGCTGACACCATCACAAAGAGCACTGCTGGGACTCGACCCAAATAGCACATCTCCCGCTACACAGGGCACCGAATACATCACCCCACCGAGATACCGCATATCATCAAGTTCGCGCAGGAGAAGCTCGGGTTCATGGGGCAACTCGCCCTTCTCATACTCGGGGGCTGAAGACTCACCCACGAGAAGCCATCCCGACAGCCCGCCATTCACTCCTTCTGGTAGCCCGCTGTTCCACAAGGGGATTTGGTCCGGTGGCCGGGACAGTGGCCGTAGAAACAGCTTTGGCTCGCCTTCGCCGCTGGGACGGTCCAGCATTGGAGCACGAGATGGAAGCTCCCTGCGAGCTCCCTCGACGCCCACGCCGTTTGGAAAGGGCACGTCCCCTGTTATGACACAGAAATGGCTGTTCGAGAGAAGCCGGATGTCCTCGTCCGGCAGCAGCGTGTTCAGCCAGTGATCTATGATGTATTGTTTCTGGAGGAAGCTCAGCTAGTTACGGTGTCAGGGCGTTTGAGGATTGTGTGTATTTACACTTCTTTTTTTAACTTCTTTTCCTTTTTTGCCCTCTCTGCTGCTATCTTCTTCGATGTTTCCTTTTCCTCTCCCTGAATTAGAGAGCGCAGCATCCGGGATAGCAGCCCAGCAAGCTTTGTTTTTCCCTTGCTGTAGCTCGAGATAGGACATACGTCCCTTTTAATCTGACCTGGCCAGCCCCGTCCGGCCAGCCTGTACCTCCTGATCGAATAGCTTGCGTCTGTTATCTCTGTGCCAGGTCGGAGCAGCTGGCATGTACCTCCTGATGCGCGTACAAGGATGTTTGCTGGGCGGCCGCGGAGGTTGGCCTTCTCTTCTGCGCTTCCTCTTCCTCTTCCTCTTCTCCCGCCGCTTCGCCTGGCCACCAGCTCAACTACCATCTCACCCGGCAAGACAGAAGACAGACGGCTCTCGCAGCAGGAAGACGCCGCCGGAGAGAAGAGCTCGCTGCCGTCCTCGCTAGCTAACTACCCCAAGCCCGCCTCCAAGCTTGTCTCTGGTCGTTCCTTGGTGCGGCCCATCGCAACAAAGCTGCCAACTTCGCTTTGAGAGAAATAAACAAATATTGCGCCACCTCCAAGTCCAGCTGCTCACTGTTGAATGAAGCCTACTATTTAATCTACCGGCCTGCCGTCTCGTATCGCCTTTTTGTTTCTTTGCTGGCTCGACCTCGCGCTCGCTTTTCGTCTCATTCTCTGCGATCTGCTCCTGTGGGACTCGGGCTGTTTACCTACGTCATGGCGTCTCCTCCTCGCCGGGATGGCGCAGAACAGCCGAAGAGAGACGTGAAAAACCACGTCTTATTCGAGATTGCGACGGAGGTTGCTAATCGAGGTTCGTCTTCGCTTTTCCATTTATCTTATTTTCTTTGCTGCTGTTTTGCTGTGCGGGGCGTTAACATGATATTACAGTTGGCGGGATCTACTCGGTTCTCAAGTCCAAGGCGGCCGTGACAACCGCAGAGTATGGCGAGCGATATACGCTGATAGGCCCCTTGAACCGGGCGTCGGTATGTAGTTCACTTATGTTGTTGCTGAAGACAGCTGGACCTGTACTGATTTTATCTTTGATACCAGGCGGTGGTCGAAGTGGAAGCCCTCACGCCAACCAACCCGCATTTGATCGGGGCCATTGATGCAATGACCGAGCGTGGCATAGAGATCGTATACGGTCGATGGCTGATAGAAGGTGCTCCCCGCGTTCTCTTGATTGATACTGGTGCAGGATACAAGTATCTTGACGAGTGGAAAGGAGATCTTTGGAACGCTGCTGGAATTCCGTCACCTTCGGCTGATTCAGAGACCAACGAGGCAATTGCATTTGGATATCTTGTTGCATGGTTTCTAGGAGAGGTCAGTTCTTGTGCACAAATCTCCTGAAAAAGCCAAAATTTACAGCTGATTTTCTCGCAGTATATATGTCGAGACACCGAGAGGGCTGTTATAGCTCATTTCCATGAGTGGCTCGCAGGAGTTGCCTTGCCCCTGACCAAGAAGCGGCGGATGGACGTAACGACTATCTTTACCACTCATGCAACTCTTCTCGGACGATACCTTTGTGCCGGCTCAGTTGACTTCTACAACAACTTGAAGAACTTTGACGTGGATGCAGAGGCCGGGAAACGAGGAATCTACCACCGCTACTGCATCGAGCGAGCTGCTGCTCATTCTGCTGATGTCTTCACCACAGTCTCTCACATTACAGCCTACGAGAGCGAGCACTTGCTCAAACGAAAGCCCGACGGCGTCTTGCCTAATGGATTGAACGTCAAGAAATTCTCGGCTGTTCATGAGTTCCAAAACTTGCACTCTCATTCAAAGGATAAGATTAACGACTTTGTACGTGGTCATTTTTACGGCCACAATGATTTTGACCTGGAAAATACCCTATATTTCTTCACCTCCGGCCGCTATGAGTACCGAAATAAGGGTGTTGACATGTTTATTGAATCACTCGCGAGACTTAATCACCGGCTGAAGGTATCTGGATCCAAGACTACCGTGGTAGCCTTTATAATCATGCCTTCCCAGACTTCCTCTCTCACTGTTGAGGCTCTCAAGGGACAAGCTGTGGTCAAATCGCTACGAGATACCCTGGAAAGCGTGGAAAAGAGTATCGGGAAACGGCTGTTCGAACGCTGTCTGGGCTGGAAAGAAGGTGACAACATGCCCGATGAAAAGGACCTCATGACAAACCAGGATCGTGTGCTTATTCGTCGGCGTTTGTTTGCCATGAAACGGCACAACCTTCCTCCAATTGTCACTCATAATATGATCAACGACTCTGAAGATCCCATCCTTAACCAACTTCGCCGAGTCCAACTCTTCAATTATCCTACTGATCGCGTCAAGGTGGTCTTCCACCCCGAATTCCTTAACTCTGCGAACCCTGTGCTGCCTTTGGACTACGACGATTTTGTCCGTGGTACCAACCTTGGAGTTTTCCCTTCATACTATGAGCCATGGGGCTATACCCCTGCAGAGTGCACGGTTATGGGAATCCCAAGTATAACGACCAACCTTGCTGGTTTTGGATGTTATATGGAAGAGCTGATCGAAAACTCAGCCGATTATGGTATATATGTGGTTGACAGACGATTAAAAGGCGTTGACGACTCGGTAAACCAACTTACGAGCTACATGTTCGACTTCTGCCAGAAGAGCAGACGGCAGCGAATCAACCAAAGAAATAGAACAGAACGACTGAGTGATCTGCTGGATTGGAAACGCATGGGCTTAGAGTATGTCAAGGCTCGCCAGCTCGCTCTCAGACGTGGTACGTGTTCATATTTCTCCCTTTTATCCAGGTGAAAACCCTCTAATTATACAATCAACAGCATACCCTACCTCTTTTGATGCAGCAGACGATTTCCACGAGGCTATCGGTCATACAGAACAAAAGATATCTCGACCACTATCTGTCCCAGGTTCTCCTCGCGATCGGACGGGTACCATGACCCCAGGAGACTTTGCTTCCATCCAAGAAGGCCACGAAGGGCTAGATACCGAGGATTATATATCCTACAAACCTCCGTAAGCGATGCTAGTTTTAAACCGATTACTTGAATCAGTGTCAATGGAGTTAATGCTAACACCATACCTAGAGCCGGTAGCGATGATGAGGAAGAGGATTCGATCCCCGTTCCTATTAGACCGAAAAGGCAATCCATCTCCCTCAAACTTGGCCCAGCTCCTAACGGACATGGAGCTGGAAGCGAAACTAAGGCTGCTTGATGACTAGATGAAGAGGATGGCAGTGCGTGATATTATGTTTGCTTGATACATAGTTTGCCGAGAAGGGTTCGAGAAGTCAGTGCTGGGGAAGTGGGATGGTCATGGATGTGAATAGCTTTATTGAGCTATTAAATATATTCCTCCCTCCGTCTATTTGATTTATTATTTGGATCTTTCATTCTTGCGCACGAGTAGCGATTCTAATAGCTATTCAAAGCTATGTTCAATGCTCTGTATTTTTATGTCTTTCTATATCACTTTTCTGGGTAATACAACAACTTAATTACATCTGATGACATTCTGGTGGTGAACTGTCCCTTAAAATGGGAGGGAAAGAAATATTAGGCTGCACGGTTGTACTGTATTCATTAACTATTACATTTGTGTTCTTGCTGGTGTTGATTTTCTAGATTTCTATGGGTTGGTCTTAAGCCTCATAACTGGTAGTCAGTGGTATTTACATCAGAAAAGGGCCAGAATGATTGCTTAGCAAAGCTTGGTTTACCATTAGTGAAAATAGGAGTGTTTCTTGGATTGTTAAGGGGGATCATATCTACTTGTCACGCTTGTAGATCTTAGCCAGGAAGATTTCAAAGACGCTGCCCTTGAGCCCCTCGGAGGTATCAATGGACGCAATCATGTTCTTCAACTTTGAAACTTGCTCTTCCTCAAAGTCATGGTAGACCTTCTGGAGATTCATCTCGTCGAAAACAGCCTTGACCTTGGCTTCCATGGCAGCATCTTTTCGGCCATAGCACTCGTCGAGGACCTTGCGTTGAGCAGGAGTGCAGCGCTTCAAAGCCTGGTTGACCACCCACGAGCACTTGTTGTCCTGAATATCGGTTCCGATTTTTCCAATTTGCTCAGGCTTTCCGAAAACGTCAAGGTAGTCATCCTGAGCCTGGAAGTATTGGCCCAACGGGATGAGGATATCATGAGCCTGACGAAGGTTCTTAGGCGTAGCAAGCTGGAGGTAATGTAGAGCAAGAGCAACTGGAAGGTAGAAGCTGTAGTAGGCAGTCTTGTAGATAACAATGAAGTTGAACTTGTCCATGTTGAAGTTGTTCAGGTCGACCTTATCTTCAGGGGCAGTGATAAGATCACATAGCTGGCCGAGTTCAGTTTGGAAGGTAATCTCGTGGAAGAGCTCGACAAGGTCGACATATGCAGTGTGAGAGCGGAAGTGTTTCTTCAAAAGAACGTAGATAGAGGACTCGAGCATGAAAGCATCATTGATTGCAATCATGCCGACTCCTGGGCGGCGGTACCAGCATGGCTCGCCACGGCGAGTGATCGAGCTGTCCATTATATCATCTGAGACGAGGAAGAAGGCCTGCAGGAGCTCGGTCATCCATCCAAGGAGGCCAAGGTGCTTGAATTGCTCCTCAGTCAGGGGCTTCTCGAGGAGCGCAAGGGCAGTGTCGGGGACCGATAGGCCACGGTTTAGTTTCCCTCCGGGCGTGTTCTCATTCAGGTTCTACTGCGCATGTTAGTTACCGCAAATGCCAGGCTACTTCGAGCAAGACTGACCTTTTGCAGCCACTCCAGAGCTGGTGCCGGAATGTTATATTCCTTCGCATGCTCGCTGATATCCTGTACGAGTGCGGGGAAGACCTTGTTGAAGTCCTCGCGGCTGGTGCTGGGAGGCATGGTTAACGAGACAAAAAAGTGTCCTCCTCGGTCAGTCAGAGCGAAAGGAAGAGAGCACTACGCGAAGAAAGCCCGGTGCGATGCTCAATGGTCTATGGAGTGAGTAGTCGCAAGGAGTCGCTCTTTTCCAGGTTCTGCGTTTTGTTGCGGAAGTTGAAGTTGGGAATCGCAAGCCCACCATGTTTGCGCTGTTTGCATCTTCGCCGAGGTCGCTTCGGCCGCAGAAAACAGTGTAAATAAGTAGACACGGACGACTTCAACAGCTAATATTGTTAAGGTATAGCTGCCATTTAATGGTGTTTTCTGATACGTGAAGCTGTGCTGACACCGTTGCGCTGCAGGCGGTTTTGAAATTCGGGCCCTTCTCGTTTGTTAGCTGATCACAGCGTCATGCTCATATAGCAACGTCTCACATCGATATTCCAGACGGGCGCGATAATGAATTTCAGTGCGGATAATGTCAGGGAGCTGAGACACAGGCTGGAAGATGCTGCCATAAAGTGCTCTGAACGATGCTTGTATCACTCTGCCAAATGGTACGGTGCTGAATATATGCCTGTGCAATACCCCGGCAGCTACCTTTATATATAACCCAGGACTAATAATGCCTATACAGGGCGGCAGAAATGCTGGACTCGCTGGTTCCAATAGACGAGGATGAAGGTGCAGATACAGAGCCAAATTCGCCCATGGATGTTTCTCCCGCTCTGCCGACCAACCCATTCCTTGGACCTCAAGACCCCGAGGAAGCTGCCTTGGAAACAAAAGAAGCTTACAAGTACATACTCGCAAAGTCCTACTTCGATACTCGGGAATATGATCGTTGCGCGGCCGTCTTTCTTCCTCCATCTATGTCCTCAATTCCACTAGCACCGCGTGCTCCATCAACATCCAAATCAAAGACACAGCTTCAGTCGCAAAAGGGCAAAGAACCAGCAACGATATTTGCTGGTAAAAAGAAGAGCAGCTCCTCGCCGCAAAATCCCTTTCCAGTTCTAAGTCAGAAATCCTTATTTCTCGCACTGTATGCGAAGTATTTGGCTGGCGAGAAAAGAAAGGACGAAGAGACAGAAATGGTGCTTGGGCCGGCGGATGGAGGTATGACGGTGAATAAGGAACTGCCAGGGCTTGCCCAAGGACTCGAAGGCTGGTTTGCCGACAGGCGGGAAAAGGGCCTAGAAGATTCAGGACAGGGATGGCTCGAATATCTCTACGGGGTCGTGCTTTTGAAAGCAAAAAACGAAGAAGAAGCAAAAAAATGGCTAATACGGAGCGTACACCTTTACCCATTCCACTGGGGCGCATGGCAAGAGTTAAACGACTTGCTAGCCAGTACAGATGACGTATGGCCCCCGAAAAAACAATTGACGAATTCCGAGCATCCTGCTAACTATATGGCATATTCCAGCTCAAGAGAGTAGTGGACGAATTACCCCAAAACATAATGACTCTAGTATTCCACCTATATTCTAGCCAGGAACTCTATCAGGCAACAGAGCAAACGCACCAGATCCTTTCTGAGCTTGAGGGGGTCTTCCCGTCAAGTTCATTCCTAAAGACTCAACGAGCCTTACTCTATTATCACTCAAAAGGTATGCTCGTTAGCCGCAACCACATGGGAAGTTCACCGTTAACTTTGCCCTTATTTAGATTTCGAAGAAGCTTCCCATCTTTTTTCTGAACTTTTAATCAATGCTCCCCACCGTCTGGATTGTCTAGACCATTATTCAAATATTTTATATGTCATGGGTGCACGTCCACAACTTGCATTCATTGCTCAGCTAGCCACTGCAACAGATAAATTTCGCCCAGAAACCTGTTGCGTTGTGGGCAACTATTATTCCCTAAAATCAGAACACGAGAAAGCAGTGATGTACTTTCGACGCGCCCTAACATTAGACAGGAACTTTTTATCCGCATGGACCCTCATGGGCCATGAATACATTGAAATGAAAAATACCCACGCCGCAATTGAGTCTTATCGGCGAGCAGTTGATGTTAATCGCAAGGACTACCGTGCATGGTATGGTCTAGGTCAAGCTTACGAGGTGCTGGACATGTCTTTTTATGCCCTTTTCTACTACCAGCGCGCTGCAGCCCTACGGCCATATGACCCCAAAATGTGGCAGGCTGTGGGGTCCTGCTATGCCAAAATGGGCCGCCTCGAACAAGGTATCCAGGCGCTTAAGCGTGCACTGGCTGCAGGGTCATACTCTGATGGTGGAGGAATGGGTTTGAACTCGTTTTCCAGCGCGGGAGGCGCTGGCGGTTCGAATCCAAAAGGCGCTGGAAACACCCCAAGAGTACTTGACCCCGAGACACTTTACCAAATTGCAACTTTACACGAAAAGTTAGGGGATGGGCACGGAGCTCGTGCATACATGGAGCTCACATTAAGACAAGAGGTGATATTACTAGAGGATGATTCTGATTATGAACCCGAGGAAAAGGATGACTGGGGAAGACAAAACTCTTCGACAACGGAGCGCTACACCGAAATAGGAGGCACAGGAGTAACAGCAACTACTTCGAAGGCTCGTTTATGGCTTGCGAGATACTTTTTTAAAGGAAATAACTTTGCCAGGGCTAGCGAGATGGCCAGCGAATTACGTCAGCATGGTGTTGAGGTTGAGGAAGCGCAGGCACTGTTGAGGGATATCAAAGCCAGAAGGGCAATCCTCGATAATCAATAAATTGCTCATATATTTTACCATGGGCTTCAAGGTGTACATGGGGTGCTGGCACGTTCAAGAGAATGCAATAGATTCTTTAACTTTGGTGCATGATTAATTATTATGAATGAATGATATGAACGCCCTAAATGAAATATTGAAGTAACGGTCTGAAATAAGGGCAATCCCCATATATAGATATTGTAATATATAAATACATGTAACTAATTAGCAACAACACTCGGACAGAAGTCATCCCACGACCTGATTATGGTGGGATATGGCAGTAGCTAAGTACTCTTTCGTGGAGGATTTAGCTGTAGCAACGGCAGAATCTCCGTCCAATCACGACTGCAGCATATGTTTTTGGGTAACTTCTCACTTTGTGAACCAAGGGAGCTATTAGGCAACCCTTGATCCTGTCGATTCTCGCATTCAGGGGTTTCCTCATGACCCCATTTAATACATACATCTATGACATCTTTGCCGAATCTCTGCCATCGATCAGACAAGCCTTCACCAGCCTTTGCCGCATTGAACTCTTGCCCAACAACCTTCCAATGCATGAATATAATTTTACCAGTATTTGGCAACTTATTCTGCTGTTGTAATGAGGTGAGAGCTCTGCCGACCTGTCTTAGCTCAGCTGCAACCTTAGACGAGTGACGGGAATTAGAGTCCACAAGTATGATACCATAGAGTGATGGCACGACACTGCCGTTCTGTGACGAGACCAGTGAAGTCAGCCATCGAGGAATGGACGAAGGTGAGATTAACGATCTACATGATGGTATGTAGCGTCGAAGTAAGCTTATTTTTGTGTCTGATAGCGAGGATCCCAGAAAAACGGGAAGCTTGAAAATGGGAGAGCCTTTCATTGCATTAGGCCTGTTGTTGCGGCCTGATATATCGGATGAAGATCTGGTCAACGTAGTCTCTAATGAACACTTGTTATTGCTATTATGAGAATGGTATGACTGGAAGGAAAGGGCTCTCTGAGGCGCTGGGTTCATGGAAAATCGATCCGATGGAAAGCCAGAATTAGGCTCATATAAAGCAGCTCTTTTGGCAAGTTGCGGCTTATTATGAAAAGAGTCAATTCTCGGGAAGAGTGTGGATTTATCTTCACTTGAGTTAGTTATATCGGCTAAATGTCGACTAGGTGATTCATTGCTATGGCGCGGTTCACCAGATGTTTCTGTGGCATCTGGGAAGATGCAAACTAGGCTTGACATCGTCTCGTTGGAATTTTCCTGGTTATTGACACAATTGATAGTCGAGGAACCACGTTGAGTTCGAAGGCTGAGCTCCTGCTCAGACGTATGAGATGATTTTACTACAGCCACTTGATTGGATTCCTGTGGATTGATCGGGTTGTTTCCAGCAAACAAAGGTTGGGATGAGCTGGCAGCACTTGATGTTGTCACTGTGGTAGCTGAGTTTTCAGAATGATCAACAATATATTCAGGTTTTTTGTCAGCTGGATCGAGCTTTTCAGCCAATTCAGCAGCTTCTTGTGATAGTTCTTCAACTGGAACAGCATTAGCAATTTGGGCCAGTTCTTGTAAGTCCCTGAAGGACACTGCTGCTTCATAATCCCTATCCGAATGGATTTTCACAATTCGAGGGAACCGAAGGGAGTAATATCGAACACCTTGAGGTTTATCAAATCCGAAGCCGGTCATCTCCACAATAAATGGTATCCTAAATACTGTCTGAATCTCCGGTATTCTGACTTGATCGACTCGAAAGGAAAAGGGAACATCATCAGAGTCAGCATCACAAGCTTGGAACTTCCCCAGTTGGTTGAGAGTTTGGAACAGATTAGCGTTGATGTTTTGTTTGTTCAGAATATCAATAACGCGGAAGGCTGGTTTTGGTGAGAGCAAGTCAACGTCATCATCCAGACAACCAACGAAGAAAGAGGTCCACGATAATCCTTTAATGTGACCAAGGGCGGCAGCTTCCCGAGAATCATATCTTCCCCCCAGTAGAATAAAGTCAGCTGTATCTCCTAAGCCTGGGATAGACTCCTTTTTGAATTTCATCCAGCAGCAAGAAAATTCACGAGTATCCTGAGAGAACGTTCGAAAATACGGCTCATTCACTCCCTTCAAAACAAGCCCTTCCCATTTCTGGGCCGAGACAAGAGCGAACTCTTCTTTTAAGTGTTCATATGCACTGGGCACAGAAAAATCTATATTGAATTGCGTTGCAATCCCAGCCAGTCCACAGATTGGATGTACAACTTCTTTAAGTAGAGCCCTTCGTTCCCCATAGGTTTTGGATAATGCGACATTATCATCTAGAAGCAATAAGTCGAAAAATATGATATATAGATGTTCACGAGGGTCTGGCCTAAAAAAAGAAGCGTAAGTAACGATGAATAACTAATAAGCTAGGTATATACGCACGGAGAATCGCTTTCAGTGCCAATATAAGTTCCTGCTCTCATGATGTGCCTTCGTAAATGATGAAAGGGGAGGATATCATTGGTAATATCACTCCAAACCAACAGTTCACCTTCCAGTATGCATCGTTTAGAAAAGCGACAGCCAGGCTTTCGGATCCGCAGCGAATCCTTAATAGCTCTATGGATATTTTTTCTATCCACCGTTGAGTCTTTGCCACTCTTCGAGAATATTTGGATACATTTGGGACCCTTCTCCAAGTCAATATGTACCTGACAATACTCTCCATCATACTTCCTCTCGATACTCATTAGTCGCTTATCAGCCATTCTGCAGCAGTGTCTGAGGTTTCTAGCCTTATAATATTCCGGCCTCCCAACCTTGACTCCAACTTGTGGAGCCAGATGAGGAATAGCTAATTCCATAAGGGTCTGGCCATATTCTGGATCAGGGCATGGCGGAAACCTCTTAACGGGTCCGTGATCCATTGCCTCCAAGGCTCCCTTTAGGCTGCTCTGTACTGAAAGAAAGGCCGGAAGCATGAAGTGAAACTTTCGCAGGGACAATCGCTGTGGAATATTAACAGGAGTGTATTCCCTGAGAAGCAGCCTAGTAAACCATTTTGCATCACGACTATTTAATTGGCGAAATATCGGTTTTAAGGCCTCATCTACCTGAATAGCAGTACGTTGGCGGCGCACATCAGGAGCAGAGAAGCGGCATCTGGATGCAATTTTAGTCAAGGCAGAATCTATTTCCTCAACAGTAACAGGGGAGTTCTTTAATAATTCATTCTCCGCACCAGCCATGACTCGCTCAACGCATTCGCCAAGATCGCCGCGGCCCGGAGTTTTCCACGCCTCTAGCTCGCGCCATCGAGTAGCTCCAAGCAGCAAGCAGCGCCCTATAATTTTAACTAAGGCTGGCTCTTTGAAGCCATGAACGCGGTCAGGCCGTAATTCGGGGAAAAGACACGACAGTAAAGCAACGTAGTCAGTATCTCCTCCGTGAATTTTCTTCTCGTGAACACGGAACCAATTGGTCACAGTTGCCACATCAGGATCTCTGCTTTTGCCTGTAGTTGTGGCCTTCAGAGTTCTGTTTGCATCCAAGCTCGAAAGCAAGTCGCATATATAAGAAAAGTTAAACCCCATGTCCAATCCGGTAGCGCAGCCTATGGGTTGATTCGAACAGCTGCATGATGTAGGCAACCGCCTGCGCCCGATATGCGCACAAGCATGAAAGTACGGATAGCTAGATGGTTTATATACTGGGTATATAGGACTTCAAAGAATGAGACAGTAATATAGGATCCGCATGCAACTGTAGATATCTAGACCCACCAAACTTGCTGATATCTTCGCAAGTAGATGTTTTTCGATAACGACGACGTTGATTTAAGCGAGATTTCGCGTTAAAAAACACGCGGCAGGCGCCAAAGCACGTGATCCAGCCGCGTCTCCATCAGAAGCATCCATTTCTGCGACCCTTCAATCACTAGCCACAGAGTCAAAGGCACCAAGCTTTGCAAGCAAAGAAGACGTTAGAATGGGGATAGGGCATTTTAACGGCTAGCTAAGGGCAATGCGTTCATTCAATAAGATGCCATGCTCGTCCTTGATAGAACTTGGAACCGGGCTTAGTGACGTCATAGCTCGGGGCTCAAGCATCTATATAAGAGGATCAAATGGCTCTCAGCCTATTATCTGTAAAGTTTTTGATACTACATCACACTACGACTCAATTATTACGCAGAACATTTCATATCGATAATGTCTTCTGAAACGTCTGGTGGATTTTCGGCTGGTGCCAGGGGTGGAAATCAAGCTGGTAGGGCTGGTACTGCCGGGGCTGGAGCGACAGATCCTACCAGTGCTGGAGGCGGTGCAGCAAAGGAGTCAGTTCGGGAAATGGGTCAGGGAGTAAAGTCTGCTGCTGCAGGTGCCCATGTGAGTCAACCATCAATGGGAATGGAAGAGACATGAAAACTGAGATATATGGGTAATATAGGGATTTGGCGAGAGGGTTCGTGGTTCTGCTGGTGCATTTGTTGACCGAGCCATGAACAATCTAGAGGGTGCTGAAAAGAATGAACGTGTCGTCAGGGAAGGCCAAAAGGAAATGCATACTGGAGATTTCAGTCATGCCACGAGGGAAAAGGAAGGGCTGCCACATAGTGAACGGGAGGTGAATATGCAGAAGGGTGCTGGAACTGCTCAGCCTCCTCCTGACTACTACTGATTGTGTTTATGAGTCCTTCACTTCCAAGTTCATTTTTCGGGTTGATGTGGAAATTTACGTTTCAAATTGAATATAAGCACATAATATGATACGTGCTTGGGGAGCTAGTGGCTGCTCGAAATGGTTGCGAGATTCTTTGGCCATTGTATCGAAGACAGTAGTGATAAATTGCAGTCATATTCCAGTCAGTCTCGAACTAGCGAATTAACAACTGCGGAACGAGATCGGAGTCTAATATTATTTGGATATGTTAGTATACCAAACACTATTCATCTCGCGCCAGTTCTACCTACACATCCCCATTGATTCAGTCCATTCTTTGTCAGGTCTTCGTACAACAACTTTGATTTCGCGTTCTATATAGCAAGCATTGCTAATGATAATGCCCATAGCGGGATTGCCCTTATATCATTGTCGATTGGGGCTAGGGTGACACTTCGAAAGGATGCCGGGGTGTAGCAGAGTATCATACACTCTGAATTTGATAGGCAGGAGAGATACAGTAACACATACATGTATATGTTCGCTCACAAAATGCCTTGTTTTTGCAAACTGTTTAATTACGGTTAGCGATATTAAGAATGATAACAGGGGGCGGTGGGGAGGAGTGTTTTAGCTAGTTAGGGATACATACTCAAGGTAGATACGTTCAGGCATGACATTGCCCTCGGCGTCTTCCATTTGAACGACGTTCTCTTTGATATCCCGTTCATGTTTTCGTTCTTTTTCAAGGGTCTCCCACAGTCGTAAGGCTTCATCAATCTTGGTAATTTCTCTGAACAAGCTTGTCTGTTGGGTAATACCAAGGCATCTTAGCCCGTAGATATGTCGAGCCTCCGAAAAGTGCTTATCAAAAGCACGGCGACCCATGTAAACGAAATTCCCGCATATCTCGCAAGAAAATTCCACTCCAAGTCCATGAAGTTTGTAGAGCCAGTAGGGTATAGGCTTTCCATCCCATGCTAGTGGCAGTTTCAATGGATTGTAGACTTTTTCATCATTATCACTCTCCGACTCGGAGTCTCTGCGCTTTCCTGGACCCTTGTCTCCAGTATCAGCGAAAAGTGCATCAAGCTCCATTTGACGCTCGCGCTCTGTCATTCCTTGTTTCCTCTCAACATTGACACGGGTAGCTTGTCGTTCTTCCTTGAGGGCTTTTGCTAGGGATGAAATGCGATGTTCACGCTCTGCAACTGCACGCTCTTTCAGCCCACGGACCAAGGCATCTTTGGATTTTTCGGACTGTGATTGTGGCGTATCAGAGTTTCCATTGGCTTTCTTTGCATCAGCGGCTCGGATATGCTTCTTTCCCTTCAAGTGATTCTTATACACATTTTCGTTTGTAAACTCCTTTTCACAATCCGCACACCATATTCCCTCTCCCGTACCCTCCGTCTTTGGGCCGGTACCGTTCTTAGATTGCGATTCCTCGGTCCAGCCAGGCAGTTTCTTTGCATCCCAAAGCTCTGTAAACTCGGCATCAAAGCTTGCAAAAAGCTCATCAAGAGGCTCCAAGGGGTTCGATCGTTTGATAAACCCTTCCAGGTATGCAGCAAGCTCGCCAACATAATTAAAGTACTGATCTGTAAGCTTGTTGGCCCGTTTCACAGGTAGCTCCGGCTGGGTAAATGTGTCAAATAAGTCTAGATATTGCAGATACGTCAGGCGTTTCACCCCTGGTAAATTGAGATATAGTTCATGAAGCTTTGTGAGATCAAAGAACTGGCCCAGTGATTCCTCTCCAGTGAACATATTCTCTATCTCTTGTATAGCAGCGTCGTTCTCACCGGAGCCTTGCCGATATGCCTTTTCAAGGTTTTCCACGGGCTCATTTGGGTATCGGCGGTGAAAATCCTTTATCTCTTCTAGATGTTTATAGAACTCATCCATAGGATCGCCGACGGTTAAAGACTGGATCTCTTTGGCGCGAAGCCCATTTGCATCTTCGTAGATATCTAACAGTCGTTGAGACTGCTCCTGTATGCGATTGAGAAATCTAGCAACTTGATGATCACGGAGAAGTCGCTCTCGAATCTGATTTTAGCCATCTCTATGGTTAGTCGGTGACATCTAGCATTCTGTTAAATGACCAGTACAATACTCACATTGCGAGGCTCTTCAGCAACGCGGTCACTGATTCCTTGCTCAAGCCTCTCTAGGTCCTCGTGGATGAATCTCTGATCTTCTAATAGCATGTTGGCGTTTTAAGTATGGTTGCGCAGAAATCAAGCACCGTTGGAATGAAAATACTCGTAGTTGTGTTGGCTTTCGTACTCTCTTCTTCAGCTTCTTTCTTGATATCAATCTGTTGTCCGTCACAAATTTAGGGAGCTGTAGAAGCCCGGCTTATGCGCATCACGTGACAATGAACCTAAACATCTCCCAGCGAAAAGAAAGAATTCCCAGTTCAACTTCTTCGCGTCGTCGCATTCATGAAATAGATCCAGCTGATCCGTATTTTTGTTTAAATATACTTGCTGGATACACTTAAAGCAGCTGTACATTATACAGATAGTCAAAATGGCTGACGGCATTGACAGACAGGCGGATGGTAGGTCACTATTTCGAGGTTTACCTTGAACTGCGCAGCTAACTAGAGAATACTGCAGAGCGGATGGAGTTCTCAACCTCGAAGGAGGTCACTGTTGCGCCGACTTTCGACGATATGCACTTGAAGGAGAATCTCTTGCGCGGCATATATGCGTACGGATACGAGTCGCCTTCAGCCGTTCAGTCTCGTGCAATTGTTCAGATCTGCAAAGGACGAGATACTATCGCTCAAGCACAGTCCGGAACAGGAAAAACAGCTACTTTCTCCATCAGCATCCTCCAGGTCATTGATACTGTGCTTCGCGAATCACAGGGTATGTTTCGTTGTGTTCATGTGAGAGCAGGTTGATATGAAACTGACCGAGCGCAACACAGCCCTTGTCCTTTCTCCTACTCGAGAACTCGCAACTCAGATTCAATCCGTCGTTATGGCCCTGGGAGATTATATGAATGTGCAATGCCATGCGTGTATCGGTGGCACAAATGTTGGTGAAGATATTCGGAAGCTAGAACACGGTCAACACGTTGTCTCCGGAACACCAGGCCGAGTTGCTGACATGATTCGACGCCGACATCTACGTACTCGTAACATTAAGATGCTTGTTCTTGACGAAGCAGATGAACTACTCAACCGCGGATTCCGAGAGCAAATCTACGATATATACCGGTACCTGCCTCCAGCCACTCAAGTTGTGGTTGTTTCTGCCACTCTACCTTACGATGTTCTCGATATGACGACCAAGTTTATGACGGACCCAGTGCGCATTCTTGTCAAACGTGACGAGTTGACTCTTGAAGGTCTCAAGCAATACTTTATTGCCGTGGAAAAAGAGGAATGGAAATTTGACACACTCTGTGACCTCTATGATACCCTAACTATCACCCAGGCAGTCATTTTCTGCAACACAAGGCGTAAGGTCGACTGGTTAACTGATAAGATGAGAGAAGCCAATTTCACTGTGTCCAGTATGCATGGTGAAATGCCTCAAAAGGAGCGAGACAGCATTATGCAGGATTTCAGACAGGGCAACTCTCGAGTCCTGATCTCTACTGACGTTTGGGCTCGTGGTATTGACGTCCAGCAAGTCTCTCTTGTTATCAACTACGATCTACCAAGCAATCGTGAAAACTACATTCACAGAATTGGCCGAAGTGGTCGATTCGGTCGCAAGGGTGTAGCTATCAACTTTGTGACTAGTGAAGACGTCCGGATCCTGCGAGATATCGAACTTTACTACTCAACTCAGATTGATGAGATGCCTATGAATGGTACGTGACTCTTAAATTTAACTACAATAGCTATGACCTTGACCTCATTGCTAACTTGTTCAATTAGTCGCCGATCTCCTTGCTTAATTTACTTGTGGCACACTGGTCTGGCACTAATATGCCTGCCTGATAAAAGTATGGCTGTGAGTTTGAAGATGAATGTGATTTTAGGCCACCACACATAGCATGCCTTTCATGCACCACCGGCTTAAGCCGTGGTATAACACCAACATCGAGCATTTCGCCTCGTATGGCTAAATGAATATGTCTCGAAAGAGAACGCGTGGGGGAACAGGGGATATTGTTAAAACGAGTATGTTGCCATTCACAATCATTCATTAATTATTTGAACAACATTTAACTAATGCCAAATTCCTCCTCTGATGTTTAGAATTGTTTACTTATTATTAACGCAAAGTCTTCTGTTTGAGGCACCGATATGATGTACTTGAGCCTCTAGCTTTGATGTCTGTTAATGTCTCAATATTTTTCCGGTTAGGATAGACAATGAAAGGCGTGCCTTTGCTTATAGCCTAGGCAAGACACCACTATCCGATCTTAATGTTTTCATTAACTGTTTTTGACTAGTTCTACGGTACATTTATGGTAAGCTGTGTACTAACAACAGTGACTTCCGTATGAGCGGGTTTGGTTGACTCCAGGATAAAACCAACCCATTCCGTCCCATCTGTGCATTCTACGGCCCAAAGTCCCCGGTTTAGACCAACACAAGCAGAGTTCGTTAAATATATTATAAACACAAGATTGCACACTGGCGGGAATAGTAGACCGAGTGATTGATGGTATATATGATTTAACCAGTATCAAAAGGATGATTATTTTCTGCAAAAGACAAAACGAAAGAAATGTATTATGCAGGATACGCCAAAAATAGAGGGAAGACAACAAGCAAAGCCGAGAAGAGCCAAGATATATATGGGGGACAAGTCCCGGTTCCTAAAACTGACATGACATGGGCAAGAAAAGGGGAAGCCGTGCCATGGGAACAGAATAAAAGCGCTGCATTGCCAACCTCCGCGTTCGAGATACCTCCGACCACCAACCACCAACCGAACCGAACCATTTCCTACCCTGTTGAATGAATAGATGATTGGGTAGTAAAAAGGGAAACGAGAAAATAAGATATAAAGCAGATCAAACGAATGTGTCGTGTCGTAAAGTAGGATCCAAACGCATAATAACCCCGTGATAATGCAATTGATACTTGTAAGTGGTGTAGTAAACTTAGGTACGGCGAAAGTATAAGATGGATGGATGAGAATAATAGAGGGGAACCAATGAACTCCGTAAGCAATGGGTATGTGCAATCCGCGGTGTTCGGAGGCGATGGCGGATACAGGCTTTGTTGGGGAATTTGGATGATCGCATACTTTTGCTAAAGCATATTTAGCCAGAAGGCTTTAGGGAGACGGCACTTGAGGATGGATTGCTTCGAATTGATCTCCTGGATTTATTACCCGACGACGTTCCTAGGCAAGGCTGTTTCATCCATCTGGAAACTCAGTTAGTGATTGAATGAGGGATAATGGCATTATAAAGATGATATGCTTACACTCTGACTTTGCGGTCATCTCCAGCTGAAGCAAACATTCCAGGATCAGTTGGATTCCAGGCGACTGCATTGACGCAGCCAGAAACATGGCCTTCAAGGGATTCGACAAGTCGACTGTTCTCCTTATGCCAGATGTAGATTTTCGCATCTAGTAGTAACAGCTGTTAGGTATGGCTGGACTGCTTATGGGGAGATAGGGGGGTGTTAAAGACATACCTTCACTGCCGCTGACAACAAAATTCTCAGCAGCTCCGCCGAAAGCGCTAGGAATAAGGAAATTACCTTGCTTCTGACCCAAAAATCGTCGAACCACCTCTGCTGTCTCGATATCAAGAAGCTGTACTTCGTTTTCGGACATGTTAACAAGCATAAACCGCGAGTCAGCGCTAACACTCAGACAAGTGAGATCTAGTTTGAGGAGAACGCTGTACTCTTCCTCGCGGGTTATAAAATTGTAAACATAGATTCTTTTTTGCAGAGAGATGGCAATCAGTCGCTTGCCGTCCGGAGTTATAGCACAGTCGCGGACCCGGTATTGACCAGGCCAGGTATATAGTAGGGATTTATGGGGGACACTCCAATGGCAGAGCTGAGACTGGCTGTCGAGAGAACCTGTGACGAAGGACTCTCCATCTGGAGCCCATGAAGCGGATGTGATCGGTGCATGGTGATGTTCAATTGTCAAAAGACAAGTTCCACTCTATGATTGTTCTTGGTAAGTATACTGAAGAAAAAAATACAGAGGCAGCGTTGACATACCGGAACATCCCACAATTTAGCCTTGAAGTCTTGAGAACAAGTGATCAACTTGGTATCGTCTGGGCTCCATGTAGCGTAAGCAACGGGCTCACTGTGCTCCGTCAACCGATGTATTATTTCAAAGGTTGTAGAGTCATAAATCAAAACAGTGCAGTCGCGGCTGGTTGTAGCAAGTTTGGTGCCATCGTGGGAGAATTCCAGGTACCAAACCTCATTGGTGTGGTGACTGAGCTCGAACGCCGTCCGGAGGGGGAAACCGCTTTTATCACATAAGTGATCCGAGTACAGGGAAGGCGACACTGCGGTGTTGTGATATAGACAGTTATTTATTTGGGTTTGCTTTACTTGGTCAAGAAGTACTGCTAATCGGTGGTCGGGTATCATGACGGAAGGAGAGATAGATCCTGAACATAAGGTTAGTAAAAGTGATAGTGAGATTAATGTTAGCTCAGGAATACCTACTGGTGAGTTCCGATAGGAGGTTCTGTCTAGATTCTGTAATGGTGTGTCCCCAACCGGCCCGTGCTCGCAGGTTCTCAGGCGTAGACATTAGTAGACTGGTCAATAGTTAGTGGCATGTCCAGCGCTGACGTATCATAATCTGGAGTGAATGCCTACCTCGAAAGAGCGTGAAGTTGTGTGATGTCATGGTTCAATGGCGTGAGTTCCTGGCGTAAGACGACCAAAGCCGTTGTCAAGTCCCTTCGATCGAGAAGCTCAAGGAACTTCTGTTGCCTTATGCAGAACAGCATCTCGTTTTCGTTGGCGCCACTAGCCAGGACGAGGCCATCTCGTTTGGCAAGCTGTTTACCAGTTACCCCGTCTAGTTCTCCGGCATCCCCATCGGGACAAAAGGAGCTTAGGAGTATCCTCTCAGCCTCATTCCAGTCTCCCCCCAATATGGCAGTCCTAAAAGCAGCTACACCGGGACTTTCGAGCTCATACTTGCTCTCAGCACTCAAAGTAGAAGCAGCCTGGTGGTAACCCAACTCGTACAGACTCTGTATCAGTATCCTCGTAACTTCCTCCCGGTCGTGGCCGCGGTATGTAGGGGATAGGGGAGATGATCCATTCGACATGGTGGCATCCTGATATTCGGCTTGTGACTGTTTTCCAGCAGGGGAATTTGGAAGGGGCGGCTTTTGAAGGGAGCTTGAGGCGCCATTGGAGACGGAGGCAAAACCGTTCAAATTGGAAGGAGAAGGTCCACCGTCTGGTCTCATAACGTCAACAGTATACCTTCTGCGTTTAGTAGGCGGGTGTTCGTTTTCCGTCGGAGGTCCAGTAGTAGTAGCAGGTGCTGCAGCAGTCTCCGTGCTATGTTCAGCAGCTCCTTCAGCAGTATTCACCTGGGTGGGCTCGAAGCTCTCAGGCTGGTCAGAGGGCAGGTCTTGACGGCGGCGTCGGCGATTACGGCGTGGCCCGGCCTCAGAGGGCGTGTTCGCGGGCTGCTGGGAGGGTTGATCAGGTCTTCCCAGAGCAGGTAGGCTATGCTGAACGGATTCTGTCCTTTGGATGCTGCTATCCCTAGGGATTAGCAACAGGTCAGAATGAACAGAATAGTATTCTCTCTCTCTCTCTCTTTTATTCTTTTTTTTTTTTTTTTTTTTTTTTTTTTTTTTATAAAAAATCTTTTATAGTCTTCTCTTTCTTTTGGTCAGGTTGGAACTCACAGGGAGCTCGATGATGGATCAGAGAGGCCGGGTCCAGCTGAGACAGGTGTATGTGAGGGAGGTTCGTCTGCCAGGTCGAAGACAGCGTCTGAGCCTTTCAGTCTGGTTCAATAAAGAACCAGCTGAGGTAGGCCGTTTTGTCGAGGAGGGAGCTGGAGGGAGGGATATAGATGGCCGTGGAGCAAGGTCCAGGACAGTGGCCAGCGGAAGTAGTTGGTAATGGTTCGAGGAGCTACAAGAAGTATCTGATAAGGGAAATAGAGGTTAGACCACACAATTTAGCCGTCTGGCTACCTGTAGCGGGCTGAAAGAGTGAGAGATGAGAACGTACGTACGGGCAGCTGTTGGATATCAAGATTGCACTGCGGTGAATAGATATCCTAGCGAGGCGGACAAAGGACTGTGACAGGCAGCTGGTGAGAGAGCACGAGAGAGCGTAACAAGAGGGGGTTCCGCACTGTCTATTGGTCTTCTGCTACCTGATAGTGGTGGTGAAGAAGAAAAAGCTGGCTGGAAAGGGGAGCGAGGTTGATATTTAAGAAGATGAAGACGAAGACAAATGGAGGGAGAGAGACGAAGATGCGTATTACGGTCAAGCTTTCATCGAGCGAGAAGATCAGCCATAACGCCCTATTTGTTTACTGCCAGTACTCTACCCTGGCTCTACTGTTACTGATATCTACCAGCTGAGTATACTGTGTCCAATTTCTCGTGTACTCTGGGTCTCTCCTGTTTACTGTTTGTTGTGTCTGCTGCTTGCTTGCTGACCATGTTTTGACTGCCAGTTGCAACTTCTACCGCGAAAATCGCCTCCATCGATGGCCTCAAAAGCAAGAGAAGAAGAAGAAGCCATGATAAAAGTCCTCAGTGTAACTAGTCGCACTGTTGAGACTGTTGAACGGTTGACAGCTCGATGCCCAAGGTGAATGCAGAGCAACAGGAGAAGAACCGTCCGGCCCAGCAGCAAGATCGCTGCCAGCCAGCGTCTCCGTCATGCGTAAGGTACCTCCACATATACACGAGCTCTGTTTTGCAGCAGGTAACTCGGCGGTCTCTGCTTATCCTGCATGGGCTCTTGTCTTGGACTTTGGGTACCTCCTTCACGGCTTCTCGGCAGAAAGTGACCTGTCTTTGCCTTTTTGGCCTCTTGCCAGGCCCCTTCATTCCATGCTAGTGACGCCAGCACATGTGATTGGCGAAGTGCCGCCTATCAGAGGGCGAGGGTTGGGCTGCTTGTTCAATCGGGAAGACGCAGAAGTGCTGGATGCTGCAGCAGCTTGGATGCGTCGATGTATCTGGCGTGGCAGGGCTTGACGGGCCCGGCAGGGACAGGATACGCTGCAGAGGAAGAGATATATATCTCTTCTCTTGGGCTCCCGATATTCCACCTCCCTCTGTCGACTTGGGGATGTCTTCTCCCAGCTCCCGACCTCTCCTCGCCTCCCACCGGTCACAGCTAGTCCGATTGCCCAGGGCCATCAGATGACCCTCATCCGGCCGGGTGAGTTAACTCATGAGTTACCTACCAGTAGTGCAAGTCCCAGAGCTTTGTATGAGATGGATCTGGCTAGCGAAGCTGGAGCCGAAGAAGCTGGCGGGCTCCTCGACTGTCTTACAGCTACAGACGAGAAAGAGAGAGAGCAAACGACGGAGGCAGCCCGTTGAACATGAGATCTCAAATATCAGGGCACCTTGGCAGCCGAGATGGCTATCTACATGCTAGCTCACGCCGTAGTTGCTGGATGAGGCGGACAGGCGGACAAAGTAGAACACCTGTAAAATAGACACCAAGCGGTAAAAGGAGAGCAAGCTGTATGATACTGGGACTCGGACGACCGTCTTTCAGGCCGCGACCGTCTCTGCTCGGCCTCGTCTCTGCTGCGTCGCCGTCTGCTGCTGCTGGTGACAGTGAGAGTGACGGCGATGGTGATGCCTGCAGCGCCCTAAAGCAGCACCAAGATCCAACTCCACCACGCAGCTTCAACTTCGTCTTCACCAACAACAACAACGTCAACACCGTTCACAACACCACCACCAGCAACAACAACTGCAGCTACAGCAAGGACGACGAGAGAGAGGAACTCGACGAGAGCGAGGACAGCCCCAGCGTCGACGGCTCCGAGACAGAGAGCACATCGTCATCGTCTACTGCACCGATCGAAACGAGGTCGCCGCCAGCCATGGCACCCAAGGACTCGAAGGAGGAGGCCGGGGATGAGCAGAAGGGAGTCGTCTTCTCCATCTCCGGCCCTGTCATTGTGGCAGAGAACATGATAGGATGTGCCATGTACGAGATGGTCGGTTGCTCCTTTGACCCTACCCTTTTGGCAGGTTGTTTACAGAATGGGATGCTGATTATCATGATGCCTGCAGTGCCATGTTGGAGTCGATAAAGTCGTTGGAGAAGTCATTCGAATCTCAGGAGACCAGGCCACCATCCAGGTCTACGAGGAGACAGGTACGCAGTCCCCAGCAGCAATTGGCTCGTCTGAGTTGCCTGGAGTAGCCCCCCTTTTGGACCACTACTGATTGCAACTGCTACAGCCGGTGTCACTGTCGGTGATCCCGTTATCAGAACCGGCAAGCCGCTGTCCGTCGAGCTGGGCCCCGGTCTGATGGAAACCATTTATGACGGAATTCAGCGTCCTCTCAAGTCTATCTCTGAGGTCTCGAACAGCATCTACATCCCCCGTGGCGTGGCCCTGCCCCTGTCTCTTATACACATCTGACGCTGC